>Ga0105164_10001770_pt1 | contig 13653 bp, 6 predicted proteins | sample VDWuncwatermetaG_FD_89674 | JGI IMG/M metagenome (GOLD analysis project Ga0105164, IMG submission 89674) | Wastewater microbial communities from Netherlands to study Microbial Dark Matter (Phase II) - VDW unchlorinated drinking water | ecosystem: Environmental > Aquatic > Freshwater > Drinking...
GACTTTGCGATACAGTTTGTATTTTGTCACGGCAGAAGAACCGTTTGAAGAAGGAGCACTCCAAGCGAGTGTGATCTTCCGAACTCCGGCAGTGGCCGTGATACTCTGTGGAGCTGTGGGGGCGACTTTGTTTGTGTCACACGTGGCACAGGGGGTTGCATCGGCTTCGTTGGATAACGGCGAAGACCCGACATCATTGAATCCCAGTATCCGGTAGTAATATCGAGTGTCATTGGCGACTGCTGTGTCTGTAAAATCAAAAGTCGTAACACTATTACTCAGACGACAAAATGTCGTTTTTGGAGTACTCGTCGTGCCACAATCATCCGTGGGAAGTGTTGTCGGTGTTTCGGCAATCATTCCCGTGGATCGATACAAACGATACCCATTAATGGCGACACTCGCCGGGTCCGGAACCCACAAAAGGTGTACGTTCGCTTTCCCCGCCGTCGCCGTCACGGAGGGGGGCAACGGCGCATCTCCGCCCGCACAGGTTGCACACGGTGTGGCATCGGCTTGGTTCGAAAGCGGAGAATTTCCCACGACGTTATAGGCAAGAATTTTATAGTAGTACCGGGTTGTTGTGCTATTGGTAACAGCGGTATCAGTGAATCGTCGCGCAGTGGACGCAAGACTGATACTTAACACACAAAATGTTTCAGAGCCAGAAGCACAGCTTTGAGTTGGTAGTTGCGAAGGAGTTTGAGGAATGGATTGCGTATTGCGATACAGGCGGTACCCGGTTGCTTCTGCCCCCCGAACATTCGGAGACCACAACAAATCAACCTTCGCGTTGCCGCTGGCTGAGGTCAATGTTGGTGGAAGAGATGGGGTCCCAGAGCCTGTTCCTTCTTCCTGGCAGCTCGATGAACATCCATCGCTATTTTGCAAGTTGCCGTCATCACATTGTTCACCACGACTCTGTTGCAGCACACCGTCACCGCAACGCTCTGCTCCTCCTCCACTGGTGGGCCGTACAACGGCTTGGAGTGAAAGTGGTGAGTGCCCAGCACTATTAGTGGCAATCATGCGATAAAAATAGTCTGTTCCATTGACAACATGCGTGTCTTCAATCGACCGTGGAGTAGAATCCGTTGGAATAGTGACAGAACAAAACCCGGTGGTTGCAGTAGTACACGCCGTTGTACCAGGAAATGTGGTGACCGTATCTTCAATGCTCGAAAGCGAACGATAGAGCTTGAATCCGTCGACCGGGTGAAGCTCGGCAATCACCGGAGCCCAACTTAATGTGACCTTCGCGTTTCCAGGTGCCCCGCTTAACTTTGGCGCGAATGGCGCAAATCCCTTTCCTCCACAAGTGGCACAAGGGCGTACCACCGCTTCGAGCGACAGTGGCGAAATACCGGCGGCGTTCACTGCGACCATACGGTAAAAATAGTCTGTGCCGTTGGCCACGTGCGAGTCGTCGATGGTGGTATCGGAAGCCGCAAGCGTCACACTCACGGCACAAAATCCGGTGGTGGCGGTGGAGCACGGCGTGGTATCAGGAAACTCTGTAGCATCAACAGAAATACTGTTGAGTGAACGATACAATTTGAAACCCGTAATCGGATGGAGCGTATCGGAGAGTGGATTCCAAGCGATATTGGCCACGGCATTGCCAGGGGCACCGCTTAACTCTGGCGCATAGGGAGTAAAGCCGTTGCCCCCACAAGTACCACAGGGCTTGACCACCGCTTGGAGCGACAGCGGAGAACGCCCGGCTGCATTGAGAGCCACAATACGATAAAAATAGTTGGTGCCATTGGCAACATTCGTATCTTCGAATGAAGCGGAAGACGCAGTGAGGGTGATGCTCACGGCACAAAACCCCGTTGTCGTGGTTGCACAAGGTGTCCTATCCGGAAATTCCGTTGTCCCGATGCCGATTGTTCTCAGCGAACGGTAGAGCTTAAAACCTGTCACCGGATGCTGCGCATCGACAATGGGAGCCCAACTCAAAATCGCTTTAGCGTTTCCAGGGGCACCGCTAAATTTGGGCGCGAACGGAGCGAGTCCACCTCCGCCTCCCCCGCCATTGGGTGTGGCATCCGCTTGATTCGAAAGCGGAGAATCCCCGGCCGCATTAAATGCCACCATCTTGTAATAATATCGCGTGCCATTGACCACACTCGAATCTGCCAGTTCAAGCGCTGCGGCATTAATCGTGTTGTTCACCACACAAATCACATCCACGGCAGTGGTGCTGGTACACGGCACGGTAGAAGGAGCGCCCGAAAAAGCCAATGGCAGATCAGTCTGGGAACGATACAACCGATACCCCGCAATCGTCGGGCTATCTGGGTTTGGTGCCCAGATAAGATCCACCTTTGCGTTACCCTTTGTTGCGCTTAACACCACTGGCAACGGCTTATCCCCTTTCCCCCCACACGAGGGGCAGGGCGTATCGTCCGCCTGATTCGAAAGCGGAGAGTTGCCGAAAGTGTTGCGGGCAAGGATACGATAGTAATACCGGACAGTGTTTGCCACCGCCGTGTCGTTCGCATCGGTGGCACCCGCAGAAATATTTCCGTCAACTAAACAGAATGAGGTTTTTGGATTAGTCGCTGTTCCACAGTTGTCTGTTGGAAGAGTCGATGGTGTGGCGGGAATACTACTCGTTGATCGATAGAGTTGATATCCGGCGATCGCTGGGGTTGCGGGATGCTTCACCCACAGCAAATGCATTGTCGCATTCCCGGCCGTCGCGGTGAGCGTGGGAGGAAGTGGAGGAATGCCACCGGTACAGGTCGGACACGGTTTTGCAGATGCTTCATTGGAAAGCGGAGAATCCCCCGCGCTATTGGATGCTAAAATTTTATAGTAGTACTGTGTCCCGTTGACAACAGCCAAGTCGGAAAATGTGTTCACGGTCGGCAGAAAATTCCCCTTCAGCAAACAGAACGATGTGCTGGGGATCACCGAGGTGCCGCAGTTTTCGGTCGGTAGTGTGGTGGGTGTTTGTGGGATCGGTTGAGTGCCTCGATAAAGCCGATACCCAGTAATATTGGGTCCCGAAGTTTGAGGTGCCCACAACAGATCCACTTTGGCATTTCCGGCACCCGCCGTCAGTGCGGGTGGAAGCGGTGCTTTTACTCCTCCAACTCCTTCCGTGTGGCACGTCGCCGAACAGCCATCTCCACTACTTATGTTTCCGTCGTCGCATTGTTCGCCCAATCCTGTTTGAATGATGCCATCGCCACATTGCGGCGCTTTGCACTGGCCTCCAACGAATAGTGGGAGGTTCAATGGGCACTTATTCCCTCCACACGCTTGGCACGCACTGCCGCCGCAATCTACTCCGAGCTCATCCGCGTCTTGTTTGTTATTCGCACAATGTCCTCCCGGTGTATTTCCACAAGATCGACAAGAACTCCCTCCGCAGTCGATGCCGGTTTCATCTGCGTCAAGGCGCAAATTCGTGCAATGGCCTCCGACGCATTGGTGCGTGTTGGGGTCACACGTTTGTCCATCTTGGCAATCACTGTTACTGCGACACGGTGGCGGTTGACACACGCCGGAAGCACAAATAAACCCTCTAAAACACTGATCGTTGCGTTGGCAGATGCCCACGCAAATGTTGAGTGTGGGGTGGCACACTTCTCCGTCTCGACATTCGGCATTGGAGCTACACCCCGGCGGCCGACATTGATTGGTTCGGGGGTCGCACACGAGCCCATCGCGACAGTCGCGATCGCTTCGGCACTGCCCTCCGTTGTCAATCGAAGTACATTTCCCATTCATGCACTGCCCAAACGGACATTGCGCATCCGTCGTGCAACTGACATCACGCGAAGTAAGTACGGTAAATGGAAGACCATTACTCTGCATCACGGCTTCTTGCGCCACCGTCTTAAGCCCCCATGGACACACTCCTCGGAATTCAATCCATCGACAAACAGTTTGTTTGTTATATTGCACCAGAGTACTCGCCACGACATCGCCGCTCAACGTATCAGAAGGAACGTTCCACCGTATCGCATTATTCACCCAGCTGGTTACGCGTGTTGGAGTTGCTCCCAGTTTTACACCACGCGCAGCTTGGGCTTCCCCTAAGCGTGTTCCGGATGCAATGACCGACGTGTCCGTTACCCCTTGTGGTGGAATCAAGCGACATAAGCCCGGACCGATCGGATCATTCGTGAGTGTGAACGCAGCACTCCGTTCTGGAACAGTCGTGAGTGCGCCGGAGGGAGTACTCGCGGCGGTCGTTAATCGGACCAGGCCATTGGCGACTCCCTTAGGAACAACCACAATAACTGTATTGTCACTCCACGAAGCGCCTCCGCACTCTTGTGGGCTTGTTGCAACGCGGTCATCGGTGAGATCCTGCGCCTTACCTTCAAAAACAACTGTTCCTGGTTGAGTGCCAAAATTTTTCCCAATAATGCTAATCCATGCGCCCTCTGGGGCGAATGCCGGACTCAACCGATCAATCACTGGTTCAATGGTAAATGTCACCGGGTTGGATCGCTGCCCCACCACCGTCGCCACCACACTGCCGGTATACGCGCCATCCGGGACAATGACCTCAATGGAGGTATCCGACCACTGTCCGTATTTGGGAGAAGTAAGCCCCACAAATTTCACCGTAGAGTCTTGCTGTGTGTCCCCTAAGTTATCACCTTTGAGCGTCACGTTATCTTTTGTGGAACCGTGATTCGGTTGAACCTCACACAACGCCGGCCGAATGGTCGCGTTCACAACAAATGGCGCGGGATTGCTCACCCCAGCGCTCGTTGTGAGCGTGACATCCACCGGCCCTTTGGGCAGTGTGGCCGGAGCTTGTGCTACGATTTCGTTGTTACTCCATCGTGAGCAACCTAATCCCGCTGGAGTCGTTCCAAATTTAACAATACTGTCATCCTGCAGGCGACCAAAATTTCGACCAGAGATAGTAATATATGTTTTGGCAAAGTCAGCCGCAATACCATCCGGAGGGTTAATCGCGGTAATGACCGGCGGGCCTTCGACACAAATACTGCCCACACAAAATCCTGATTCGCAATCGTAATTAAACCGACAGCTACTCCCGAGCGGGAAACCCGAACGCGCCGTAAACACCCAAGCATATGTACACGATAACAGCTGCGGCACACGGAACCGCACATTAAGGAGCGGTAACGTGAGTTGGTTCCCATCAACATCGTAGACAATGACTTCGATATTGGCCCGTGCCCCGACTGTTTGACCAATCGTGCTCCACGGGATGCGCACTAGTCCAGGGTGAGCACCTTGGGTGACACTCACTCCCACAATTTGCGTGTTCACCACCAACACGGCATGCGAAAGCATGACGCTATCTTCCGCGCTTACCAACACCTCGAGTTGATCGTTGGCGTTCACCTCAGACCCCTGTGTGGGATACACCCAAGAAGACGTGGGTGGGTCTCGATCAATACTGGAACCCGTATGAAACGTGGCTTTGCAGGGGTGCGCCGTTGAACACGCCAATGGCGTCCCATTTTGACTCACGAGTGCGCTCGGAGTTACCGTCAACTGAATATCACGATTTTTTGGAAAACAACGTGATCGTCCGTCTTCAACACACGTTTGAGAAGGCGTAAACTCCGCCCATTGAACCAGAGAGACCTCGGAAGCGCCAACCAACCCTTCCGCGGGCAAAAGCTTCCATTGTCCGTCAACTCGATTAGGCCCATCAGTCACGTTGAGCGCCGAAGAAAGACGAGATTCTTGATCTTGAGAAAGTTTTTGAGAGAAGAACACGCGGAGCTGGACATTGGCACTGTCGACTGCTGCATCCGGGGTAACGTGTTCAATCCAGAATGAATTAAGCGGGGTACTGCGTTGCCCTAGAGAACTCGAAGGAGGCGTCACGGTTGGTATCGAACTGTCTGGGCGCATCAAAAACAACCCCACAATCGCCGCTGCGACAAACGCCACAACACTCACTGCGGCAGCAACTCTCAACGTGCTGCGATCGATCAATGAATCGTCGGCTGTCTCCTGTGCCAGCGCATCATGCATTTTTTTCCAACGCATCAATGCAACCCCCGCCGCAACGAACGCGGTGCCCACGAAGACGAATTCAAGAAACCACAGAAGGAATGTCACAAAGGTCCTTTGCACTGGGCAAAACAATTTTGATAAATATCTTGGATATCCGAAGAGATAATAGAACTCACAACCGCTTCCGGCAGTAACGTTTCATGGCCCACCGTGATGGTACTAAACTTCTTGTCAAAATCCGTTGTCACTCGGGCAGTCCAATGCCCGTCCCCATCGAGTCGAACCGTCGTATGGTTAATGGAACTTGCTCGCAAAATTTTTGAAAATACCGCCTTTACCGGCACTGAGGGGCTAATGTTGCTCGAATTTTGACGCGGCTCAACCGCCGTGAGTGTTGGAGTAGATTGCTCAAGTGAGCTCCCTGTGACCATACTCCCCAACTGTCCGCTTTCCACTTGAGCAAGGTTGCCTTGAAAATCGCGGATCCCCAATGGCGGGTATGCTTTCGCATCCACCGATCGCACTTTTGCTACCAGTGTCGCGCCAGAAGGCAGGCACATGACCTCTTTGCGACAAAGGTTCAATCCACAAATGGTGTTAGAAAAAAATTCGCTGAGTAATTCTCCCGAGGCCACACTCCACGATCCGGAAACTTCCTGGGTTCCATTCATCACGGCTACACCCGAAGAAAAACTCACCGGGTCAATCCGTTCATTCCATTGTATTTGAATACCCGTATTGATCGGTGCGGCATGCTCTGATGTATTGGGGAAAAAATGCACAATCTGAGGGCCAGTGGTATCCATTGTGCGAGCCGTCGTAAACGACCATCGAAAAAAGCTGTCACTGCCAAATGCATTTCTCCCGTCCTTCAAACGAACATCTCGCAATTCAATGGTGTAAATTTGTTCTTTTGAAGCGGACCCAAGAGGCCCTACAGGATCAAACGCAAATACTCGATTAAATCCATCAGAGCGGGCTTTGAGAGGAAGAAATGTTCCGGGCGGTTGGTCGCTTGCTCCTGCCCATAAATGAACGTGGTCGCTCTGAATCGTGTCATCTGAGAGGGTACTCGTTTGATGGTCATTAATAAGGGAAGAGCGATCCATGCTTTGTGTAAACCAGATGAAAATGGAAGCATTGCGCGGCACCTTCGTTGCATCTGCAACAGGATACTGATCCTCGACAATATCAACTACTCCTTGTTCGGTGAAAGCAAGGCCAGATGTCGCAACAGGAGCAGCAATCGAACCCTTAAATACGCGCCATTGCCAGGCGAAATAGAATGCGAAGAGAAAAATGATCCCAACAATGGCGGTCGTTATCAATGTTCGACGCAATCCCGGCAATGCCGGATCAGATTCCCCTTCAATTGTTGATGTCTTAATCTTTTGGTGGCGGCTACCCAGAAGGATGGCAACCACGAGCGTGGCAATCAAAGCAACGCCAAACAGCACCGTGAGCACTGACGCAGCAGTGGGCCGAACATACCCGTCTTGAGCCGCAACACTCAATGGGGTGAGTAACACCATCAATAAAAAAGGACTTAATCGCTTCACAGTCGTTTGATGAGCAAGAAACAAGTATTTCTCATTACCGACGCTGAAAACCCGGGCCCTTTGCTGGGGTCGCAGGGGCTTTCCCAATGCGAATAAGGTACTCTTGCTTTTGCACGAGATCGATTTTTCGCAACGCTGATTCACGCAGTTGAGATTTGCTCTTCTTTTTTTTGTGGAAACGCACTTTCCGGGCTTGAATCAATCGCCCACTCTGGATCAACACCTTGTTGAATCGGCGCAAAAACGACTCGAATGACTCGCCCTTTTTTCGTTTAACTTCTACGATATAAATCACCTCCTTTAGTGTTAAGTAAATCCAGTGAAACCAGTCAATTCAGTAAATCCAGTTTCACTTGCTGGCCAGCTGGATTTACTGGCCTTGCTGGATTTACTGTATTGCTCCGCTTAACAGGTGAAAATGCAAGTGATCGACCACTTGCCCCGCTCCCGCTCCACAATTATTGACAATCCGATACCCACCCTCAACCAACGACCAGTCCTTTGCCAAGCGCCGAATCGTCGGCAGAACACTTCCCAAGAGTTCATCATCCTCTGCACTCGTGGCATCCAGCGATGGAATATGCTTTCGACTCACCAACAATACATGGGTGGTGGCTTTGGGGTGAATGTCGTTGATCGCAATCCACTGGTCATTGCTCCATCGCGTTGTTGCGGAAGCTCGACCATCAACAATTTCACAGAAGATACACATATGGCCGAGTGAATCCAGTGAAGCCAGTAAATTCAGTAAATCCAGCTTAGTCCATAACGCTAACGGCGTGGCTGGCTTTACTGGTCTCGCTGGATTTACTTGATTTACTATCTGGTTATTTACTTAACTTCTTTTTTAACTCTTCCACAATTTTCTGGCTATCAACAATCTCCTGCACGCCGCCCTCCATATCTCGCACAAGGATCGTGCCGTCTAACACTTCCTTTTGTCCAAGGATCAATGTGTAAGCAACCCCCAGACGGTTGGCGTGTTCTAATTGGACTTTGAGACCGTCTTTAGAAAACTGCTCGGCAACGCGAAATCCTTCCGCTCGAATACCCTCAATGAGCTTTAAGGCTCGGCGCCGCGCCTGCTCACCCAGTTGCGCAAAAAATAACTGGGGCTTGGGAGGGGTTCGTTCTTCTTCTGTCCACTGTTCACGCATGGCGTTGACAATACGATCCGCTCCCAACGAAAATCCCACGCCCGGAGTTTCACGACCTCCCAGGGCCGTAATCAAGCCATCGTACCGACCGCCACCGCCCAACGCATCTTGTCGACCGGGCTCAGAACCTTCTTGATAGAGTTCAAACACAGTTTTTGTATAGTAATCAAGACCTCTCACGAGCGTCGAATCCAACTGATACCGAATATCGAGTTCGTCACAGTATTCAAGCACGCGAACAAAATGCTCCTTACATTCCGCACAGAGAGAGTCGACAATCTGTGGTGCCTGATACTTCAAACTCTGGCATTGCTCTTCTTTACAGTCGAGCAGACGAAGTGGATTTCTTAGGAGCCGTCTCTTGCAGTCTTGGCACAGTTGCGATCGCTTGGAGCGATAATACGCGCTTAACTGCTCCATGTACTGCGGTCGACACACGGGGCACCCTGTGGAGTTGATAATCACCGTGGCCGTGATTCGTACCCTGCGCAAAATCGCAATGCAACTCATAATAAGCTGCGCATCCAGTGAGGGGTGTTTATCTCCCAACACTTCGGCACCCGCTTGAAAAAACTGGCGATACCGACCCGACTGCGGACGATCATGGCGAAACATCGCCCCCCAATACCACAAACGCACCGGCTGTGGGAGCGAAAGCATCCCGTGCTTAATGTAGGCGCGCGCGACCGATGCGGTCGCTTCGGGCCGCAAGACCACGCGGTTCCCCCCAGGGTCTTCAAAGAGAAACATTTCTTTTTCAACAATATCAGTTGTTTTCCCAAGTGTTCGTAAAAATAACCCCGCTTCTTCAACCATGGGAGTTTCAATGCGTTCAAACCCTCGCGAAGAAAGCTCTCTCTGGACTGCACTCATGAGCGATTCCCAAAGAAATTGTTCTTGCGGCAAAATATCGCGCATGCCTCGCACGAGCGACGGGGTGACAACATTCGACTTTGGCTCTCCCGGAGCACGGGAGGCAAGATTTTTCTCTGCTTCCGTGGCTTGAGCAGCATTCTTCGGATTCACGGCACGTTTTTGTCCAAATGGTGTCATAGCTTCATACGCTCAAAGAGTAGTGTTTTCGGCGTAACTGGGCAGTGCAAAGGGACCAACACGGGCAAATGGCCAACCCCGAAACCACACCCGACCAACGATGGTTTGCAATGGAATAGGACCAAAATCTTCAGAATCAAAACTGACATCACGATTATCTCCTAAAACGAAGTAATGATTACTTGTTAGCTGAAATGTCTTCTCACCGACCGCGAAATAGCCTTGTGAAGGAGCAACGTATGGTTCCACGAGCTGAACGCCTTTGGGGAACTCCGGCGAGATGATGTGTACCGTGCCATCGCGCAAGACGACGGTTTCTCCGGGCAACCCTACAACCCTCTTAATAAGATAATCCCCTCGAGAATTACTGCATTTAGAAAAGTCGCAAGAAAAAACAATAATCTCTCCGCGCTTGGGCGTGCGACCCCCGAATACCCGTTCATTCGTCACCGGGTTACGAACCCCATACGAAATTTCATCAACCAACAAATAGTCATTCTGGATGAAATTCGGATACATTGACGCCCCTTGAACGTAAAATGGCTGAATAAGGAACGTTCGAATCGGGAGAATGAGTGCTATGGAGATGATAATAATCTTCACGAGTTCCCAAACAAACCGCGCTGCGTCAATAAGCCATTGCTTCATAATAATTTCATCAATGGGCAACAGTGGACTCGAACCACTGACCTCTGTCGTGTGAGGACAGCGCTCTAACCAGCTGAGCTAGTTGCCCGAGCGATTCTGATGCATAAAAACAACAACGCAAAAGGTGAATAAGAATACTACTTATCCACCAAGAAGAGTTTAATAAAATATAACACAGACTGCATAAAATGGCAAGATGGTCGAACGATCAAATTTATTCCTTGTTATTATCATCATTTTCTAGTATAGTGAATAAAACTCAACAAAGAAAATTTGCGCTATGCTGCCTCTCTCACCCATCAATTTTCTTGATCACTACGTCGACAGCCATAAACAGCGTGTCACGGTGCGCAAGCGCGCCGTTGCTCTTGCATTGGTGGCACTGGCAACCATCGTTCTTTCTTCTCACTCGCTGCGCGCACCATTTCTTTCTGCTCGCGTTGAGCGTGTCATATCAACAGTGGAACAATTCAATTTTTTTCATCTCGCGACCAGCGCTGACCAAAAACTCAGCGGAGAAGAAACAGGAAGGATCAACATCCTTCTGTTGGGAATCGGAGGGGGGAAACACGATGGAGCGCTATTAACCGATACCATTATTCTCGGAAGTATAGACCTCATGTCAAAAAAAATAGCCTTGCTGAGTGTACCGCGCGATATGGTCGTTCCCGTGGCCAGTAGCCAGTGGCGAAAAATCAATAGCGTTCATGCGATCGCCGAAATGAACGATGGCACTGGTATGGAAGCCATCCGCAAGACAATGGAAGAAATAACCGGGCAGACCATTCCCTATGTTGTCCGACTAGACTTTGACGGCTTTGTCCAATTGGTTGATGCCATGGGCGGGCTTTCGATCGATGTGGAGCGAACCCTTGACGACCCCATGTACCCCATTGAAGGGCGAGAGGAAGATCCTGTCTACGCCCATCGATACGAACGGTTGGTGATTGAAAAAGGCTTAACCCTCATGGATGGAGAGTTGGCGCTCAAATACGTCCGTTCTCGACACGGTCGCGGCGAAGAAGGGTCTGATTTTGCCAGGGCACGCCGCCAGCAAAAAATCCTCCAAACTATCAAACAAGAGGTGTTTTCTCTTTCAACTGTTTTTTCTCCTCGAAGACTCAAGGCAATTGAGGAGTTCTTAAGCACTCATATCGCCACGAATCTACAACCCTGGGAAGCACTGCGCCTCAAAACCATCGGAGAAACACTTAACACAGATCGCATTATTCACGAAGTACTGGACGATGGCCCTCAATCGATCCTCACGGCCGGAACGGGCCTTGACGGCGCTTACATCCTCACCCCGCGAGCAGGTAACTTTGATCAGCTCATCCAGATGGAAAAAAATATTTTTTCAACCGAACGGACGTTTTCAACAAGCGCTCCGCCAACGGCCCTGCCAACGCTACGGAACAATCATGAACCATCCGTCTCGCTGCTGAATGGAACGTCGGTTGAAGGGTACGCAACGCGCGTGGCACAAAAACTCAAAGCCGCGGGTGTCAACCTTCAAACGATCAATAACGCACCGGTGAAAGGGTACGAAGAATCGTTCATTTATCTCAACGGTGGGCCTTCAGAAAATGATCCCATAGTCCAACTCATCCAAGCAGTGGTTCCCGCCACCATCACGACCGTCCTCCCCTCCTGGGCAAGCACTTCTTCTGCTCAGATTATTATTGTCTTAGGAATAAAATAGGTATGCCAAAACGAATCGTCGACCTCATTCGCCCCACGATTATTCTCGTCGGGCGCACCAATGTTGGAAAATCAACGCTTTTTAATCGCTTGACCCGCCCGGGAACAGCCATGGTTTCCTCTCAAGAGGGAACAACGCGCGATCTGCTGACCGCTCCTCTCCATTGGCAGGGGCAGGTGGGGACTCTAGTTGACACGGGCGGTCTCGCCTATCCCCCAGACCCCAAACATTTTCGGCGCTCGCAAGATGCCGCTGCGCTCGAAGACCCATATCTTGCTGCAATTCAAAAAAAAATCACTGGAATTTTAAAACAGGCGGATCACTGTTGCCTTGTGGTGGATGCCTCAACCGGAATGACATCCGAAGATGAACGGTGGGCCGCGTGGCTGAGAGCGCAGAAAATTCCCGTAACCATCGTCGTGAATAAAGCCGACAACCCGCGCTTACGTGAACTTGCCTGGGAATTTTACAAAATGGGGTTCGAAGATGTCGCCATGGTCTCTGCCACGAATGGCAGTGGCGCCGGGGACCTCTTAGATCACCTCTTCAAAAAAAACCCTTCAAAAAAAACAGCGGCCTCGTCCACGGAGGAAGAAGAGAAAAAACCACCAGCCATCGCACTCCTCGGCAAACCCAATGTGGGGAAATCCACACTCTTTAATGCGCTCTTAGGTTCCGATGAAGCGATTGTGAGCCCCATTGCCCACACCACGCGAGAACCCTCTCGACGCTCCCTCATGTTAGGTGGCATCACCATCGACCTCTATGATACCGTCGGGATCCGACGGAACTTGAACGCTCGTCAACAGCTCGAACAAGTCGGAAGTTTGCGAACACTCCGACAAATTGAACACTCGCAAGTCGCTGTTCTTGTTCTGGACCCTTTCACCGAAAAAATTTCTCATCAGGACCAAGAATTAGCCCGGCGCATTCAAGAGGCCCGCTGTGCCGCCATTATTGTCATCAATAAAGTCGACCAACAACCCTCCGAGGAGCGTCGCGCGGTGGTTGAAAAAATGGTTGAAAAATTCTTTCCACACTTGTGGTTCGCTCCGGTGCTCTTCGTCTCCGCCCTCAATGAAAAAGGAATCACCGTGCTGACAAAAACCATTCTCCGTGTCTATGAAAATCATCGACGAGTATTCACCGAAGATGAACTGCGCAAAGCCTTGCAAGAGCTTGTGCTGTTTCCCAAAGATCGTAAAAAACAATCTGCCGCCAGCCACTTGGAGCAAATCCATACCAGCCCGCCCGAATTTTTAGCCCGTCGCTTGAAACAACAAAAAACGCCTATCGCCATTATTGATATTATGGAGCGTAGATTACGAGAACAACTCCCCCTCGAAGGAACTCCCATTACCATTCACGTCGAACGTGTTCTTAAAATTATCCCGAATCGGAAACGAAAAGGAGATTGACGAAACAGGGGGATATTGGTTTTTGAGCCGAGGACTGTCTGAGCGTTAGCGAGTTCCGCAGGCCAAAAATCAATGTCACCCTAGGTTCGTCAATCAACAACTATGAATGAAGTTTCTTCTATCACCCCACCCGTACGCGTCCACCC
>Ga0105164_10001771_pt1 | contig 13643 bp, 14 predicted proteins | sample VDWuncwatermetaG_FD_89674 | JGI IMG/M metagenome (GOLD analysis project Ga0105164, IMG submission 89674) | Wastewater microbial communities from Netherlands to study Microbial Dark Matter (Phase II) - VDW unchlorinated drinking water | ecosystem: Environmental > Aquatic > Freshwater > Drinking...
CCCTCGTTCCAGGCCGCCAGCATCATGTTCTGCGCCGCCCGCCCCGCGTCGAAGTCGCCCCCCGTGGGCGGCAGGCAGACCGCGATGGCCCCGATCCGGATCGGGGCACGTGCTGCGCGAACTGCCCACAGGCCGCCAGCTCCGTCTTCCGCTGCGGGTCTAGCAGCGCCACGAACCGGCACGGCTGCGTGTTCTTCGAGCTCCCGGCCATCCGGCCCGCCTGCAGTATCCGTCGCAGCGACTCCTCATCGATGGGCCTGTCCAGATAGGACCGGCTGTCCCGCTTGGTCACAATGCACCGGTAAGCGTCCATCCCCTTCGCTCCCTTGACCCTTGACCCATGACCCATGACCCTTCTCCTCTGCTACAATCTGGCCGAGATGTCCTCCCGCCGCGACGCCGACGACGGCGTCATCGCCCGCTACTGGGCCGAGACCGAGCCCCCCTGGGACCGCGGCGACGTCCCCTGGATCGTCCGCGTCGCCGTCCACTGGGGCATCACCATGGTCGGCTTCCTCATCGCCGGGGCTCTCGTGCGCGGCATCAACATCGACAACGTCGAGGCGCTACTGGCCGCCGCCGCCATCTTCGTCGTCGCCCGCGCCCTCCTCAGGCCCCTCCTTCTATTCTTGACCTGTCCGCTTCAGATCATCACCCTCGGCCTGTTCGTGTTCGTCGTCAACGCCGGCATCCTGGCCTTCACCGGCTGGCTCTGCGACCGCTGGGGCATCGCCTTCGACGTCGATGGCTTTGCCGCCGCCTTTCTGGGCGCCTTCGTCATCTCGGCCGTCTCTTTCGTCCTCTCCCGCTTCCTCCGCCGCAGCCTCCGCCCCGCCTAGGCCCACCCCTGGCAATGGGAAATCGGAAAGAGGAAAGGCGTCCGCCCTTTTTCCGATTTTCCCTATCCGATTTCCATGGGCGGGGCGGCGGCGCTACGGGGCGATCCTGTACACCCGGTCGCCGCCCCGGCAGCGCTCCGACATCTTGATCCCGATCTTGTCCCCCGCCTTCGCCTCCAGCACCGCCTCGTGCTCTATCTGGATGCTCTGCACCACCTGCTCGAAGTCCGACGTGTGCCCCTTGATGTGGATCCGGTCTCCCGCCTTCAGCGGGCCCGTCAGGTCGATTCCCGCCACCCCGATCCGCGCGAAGTAGTCCACCACTTTCCCGATCTCGACCTCTTGTGGCGCCTGTTCTGATCCGCCGGAGGCGGACTGTTCGTCGGCCATGAAGGCACCTCCCTGTAGCCAGTCCCTCGCCGTTTCCCGCCGATTCTACACCCAGCGCGTAACACTCACAACTCCGACCGAAGCACCGCCCCAACAACACACCGGCGAGGCCATCGCGCCCCGCCGTTTACCTGTTGCTCTATTGCTCTTTGCTCTATTGCTCTTCCTCATCCAGGTTCAGGAACTCGCGCATGATCTCCCGCAGTTGCGCCCGGTGCTGCGGGTTGCCCAGCACCAGCCCGTAGTGATTGATCATCTGCGCCGAAGTCTCCCGCCACTCCGCCCAGCAGTCCGCGCACACGCTGTCCAGCACCCGCTGCCCCATCGGCCCGCCCAGCGGCGCTGACTCCAGCCCGGGCTTCTCCTGCTCGCACCTTGCGCACGTCACGTTGTTGGGCATACGGTGGCTCTTTCCAGACCAACGCTATCATTATTGCACATGCAGGGACCCAGGTCGGACTTCAGCATTCGTAGGGATCAGAAATGCTTTAAAGAATAAGCACTTGACCGGCCTGGCGTATACGTCTATCATCGCCCAAAGGGGCTGCGCGGACAGTCTTGACATAGACGAACACGTGTTCTACACTACCTGGGCTAGACATGCCGTCCAGTTCGCATGAGATCAGGGACCCAGTCCACAACTTCATCATCTTCAACGATCTGGAAAGAGACCTCCTCAATTCCAGGCCCATGCAACGGCTGAAGTACATCAAGCAGCTGGCCTTCACCTACGAGGTGTACCCTGGCGCAACTCACAGCCGCTTCGAGCATAGCCTAGGGACTATGGAGCTCGCGTCGCAGGCGTTCGACATAATCACGCGCAAAGGTGGGCCAAAGCTGCTCGCCGAACTCGGGTGGTCCGAGAACGATGAAGACCGTTGTCGTCAGGTCCTGCGCCTCGGTGCTCTGCTCCACGATGTGGGCCACGCCCCATTCTCCCACGCGCCCGAGAGTCTAATGCCTGACGGGATTGCGGGGCACGAAGACTTTACTGAGCGGATTATCCGGTCCGCGGACATACGACCAATAATTGAGAGATCCAAGCCTTTCAACATCGATGTGGAAGAAGTCGTCGCAGTAGCACTGGGCCCGAAGAAGAAGCCTCAAGAGGATGCCTCACTCCAGTTATTGGGCGAGTTGGTCGCCGGTGAGCTCGGTGTCGACCGGATTGACTACCTAGTGAGAGACGCCCTTCACACTGGGGCCGCGGCGGGAAGGTTCGACTACCAGAGGCTCCTCAACACGCTGACGGTGATCAACCACCCCGAAACGGGCACCCCTGTCTTAGCAGTGGAGGCCGGAGGCCTACATGCAGCAGAAGGGCTCATCCTTGCCCGCTACTTCATGTTTCTCCAAGTGTACTTCCACAACGTGCGGCGGATATACGACCGGCACCTGGTTGACTTTCTAGAGGCCTGGCTGCCGAACGACCGCTTCCCTTCGGACCTTGACGGTGAAGATGGCTACCTAAGCTTCACCGACGAGCGCGTCACCCAAGCGATAGACCACGCTCTGCATAACGCCGCGCTTGGTACGCTCGCCTCGCGTCTAAGGAACCGTCGGCACTTCCGCAAGGCGTACGAAGTTCCCCACGACGCGATGTCCAAAGACCCTGACATATTTGAGAATCTGACAGCGTACATACAGCAAGACTTCCCTGATCAAGTCAGGGTGGACGAATCCAAGAAGGAAACTTATACACTTGAGCCCGGAGAAGTGTACATTCTCACCGACGATGGGCCGCGCGACATCTTAACTGTTTCGGAACTCATTCAGCACCTTCGGCCCATTTGGATCGGGCGAGTCTATGCCGAGGCAGGCGTGCGAGAGCAGGTCAAAACAAAGTGCAGACGGTTTGTCGAAGAGAGGGGTGATGCTCCATGAAGGAAAGTGAGCGCCTTGGGCTGATAGCCAGAATCATCCAAAAGCTCAACGAAGCCGGAAGCTGGACCGGACGCACCCACATCCAAAAGGACATCTACCTCGCCCAGGAACTTCTGGCTTTGCCTTCAGATTATCCGTTTGTCCTCTACCAGAGGGGTCCATACTCATTCGATCTCGACTCTCATATTCGTTCCCTTCGAGCCATTGGCGCAATCGACCTCGAACTCATGCCCGCGCCCTACGGCCCCCGATATTGTGTCACGCAATTCGGCCGGGCCATTTCCCAACTACATCCGCTGGACGCTGATCTCGACCAGGCGCTGACAAGCCTCGCCCAAACTCTCGGGAATAAGACCGCTCGGGACCTCGAACTGCTCGGGACGGCGCACTACGTGTTGACGGAGGGTGATGCACCTGACGAAGATCGTATCAGCCGCCTCGTCCGGCTCAAACCCCATTTCTCTGCAGAGCAAGCCAAAGCAGCGCTAGAAGAGGTCAGGAACCTGGAGAAATGGTTTAAGTCGACATAACGTCTGCACCATCGACGACTCCTTGGCCTGAGTCCTGCCTCCCTGCCATCTCCCCCTTCCACCTCCCGCCCCTCGCGATACGCTGAACGTGGCCCATCCGTTTATCCGTTCCCCTATCCGTTGACAGATTAGACGAGTGTATTCCGGCATCACTACTCTGGCATTGCGCTTCCCACCCCAAACACCAAAACTGCCAAACAAACTCGCCCCCATCCGCGCCCACCTGCCCGTCCGGGTCCGCGCTAATCCGCGGCCATCCGCGGCCAAGAAAGGGTGGGGCTGGGCGTGCCTGCCCCCTCGACCCTTCTTCCTTCTTCCTCCTTCCCTGCCCCATAATGTATCCATGCGTCCCACAGACCACATCGACCGCTTCGCCTCCGTCTCGGCCCTGGCCGCCCGCGTCTACCTGGGCTACAAGGCCATCTCCCTGGCCGAGAGTCGCCTCGGCCTCAAGGATGCCGAAGCCCGGCGCTCCAAGCACCACACCTGGTCCGCCCGCAGCCTGTATGACCTCGCCATCCGCCGTCAGGGGCTCCTCATCAAGTTCGGCCAAGCCATCGGCTCCCGGCCTGACCTGATCCCCGACGAGTACATCGCCGTCCTCTCCCGACTCCAGGACCAGGTGCCCCCCAAACCCTTTCGGCTTATCGAGCGTCACATCGTTCGCGAGCTGGGCCGCCCCCTGGCCGGCGTCTTCACCGACTTCGAGACCACCCCCATCGCCGCCGCCTCCCTGGCCCAGGTCCACCGCGCCCGCCTCAAGGATCACCGAGAAGTCGCCGTCAAGGTCCAGTACCCCGGCATCTGGGACATCGTCCAGAACGACCTCCGCAGCCTCCGCTTCCTCCTGCGCATCCTCTCCGTCCTGGAGCGCAACCTGGACTTCGGCCCCATCATCGAGGAGATCAGCCGCAACGTCCCCCTGGAGCTGGACTTCATCAACGAAGGCCACAACGCCGAGATCATCGCCCGCAACTTCGCGTCACGAGAGGACATCATCGTCCCCCGCATCGTCTGGGAGTACACCACCCGGCGCCTGCTGGTTATGGAGTACCTGGACGGCGTCAAGATCACCGACCTGGAAGGGATGCACCGCCTGGGCATCGACCCCCAGGCCGTGGCCCAGCTCGTCACCGGCGCCTACTGCGAGCAGCTTTTCCTGCACGGCATGTTTCACGCCGACCCTCACCCCGGCAACTTCTTCGTCCGGCCCGGGCCCAAGCTCATCATGCTCGACTTCGGCCTCTGCCGGCAGCTCGACGACCAGTTCCGCCTGGGCTACGCCAAGCTGGTCAACGCCATGCTCACCTGGACCCCCGCCGAGATGGTGCAGGCCTTCCACGACCTGGGCTTCCGTGTCCGCCGCTCCGGCGACCCTACTCCCTACCTGGTTATCGGCCGCGCCTTCATGCAGAGCAGCATCCCCGGTCGCGGCTACGTCGACCCGGACCTCGTCGCCGACGCCAACGCCCGCGTGGCCCGCGCCGTCCGCGCCAACCCGTTTGTGGAGATCCCCCGCGAGTTTCTCCTCATTATGCGCGTTACCGGCCTCCTCAGCGGCCTGGGCAAGCATCTGGACTCCCGAGTAGACGTCATCGGCACCCTCCTGCCCTATACCCGCGCCGCCCTCGAAGGGGCCAGTTGAGAGCGCGTCTCCGGCATTCCTTACGCGCGGATTGACACGAAATTAGGCACATACGCTTGACACCGGAACAGGGGTCACCATAAAATCTGGTCAGAAGGTTTCGACGCCCCCACTTGGGCTAGTGAGAATTAGTGAGGTTCGCTGTGCTTCGCTATCGTGACGACCCCGAAGTTTTGAACACCCGTTGGATCACCCTGGGCCAGGCCTGCAAGCTCCTCGGCGTTAACGAGTCCACCCTCCGCCGCTGGGCCGATGCCGGCCACGTGCGCTCCTTTCGCACTCCCGGCGGGCACCGCCGCTTCTCTGAGGACGACCTGCGCTCCCTCGTATCCGGCCAGGGGTCGGCCGCGCGTGAGCCCTACACCTCTCTCAGTAATCTGGCATTAGCCCGCATTCGCCGGCGCCTTCAGCGGGGCCGCAGCCAGGCCGCTCCCTGGTACTCCACCCTGCGCGAAGAAGACCGCGAGCGGCTGCGCCCCATCGGCCGGCGCCTGGTCAACCTGGTCGCCGAATACCTCACCCGCGGCGCCAAGAGGGGCCGCCTGTCCGAGGAGGCCCGCGAGATCGGGCACGAATACGGCCGCGAAGTGGTCCGCGACGGCCTCAGCCTCCGCAATGTTCTGGAGGCCTTCACGTTCTTTCGCAAGGGCCTGGATGACACCGCGATGGAAGTCGCCCAGAGGAGCGATCTGTCCGCCGAGCAGGCGGTCGAAGTGTGGGAGCTCCTCTCCAGCCTGGCCGATCAGGTCCTCCTGGCCATCGCCGAGACCTACGAAGAGGTTGAGACCGCCGCCCCTACCAAGTCCCCTTAGCCAGAAAGGCTCTGCATGTTAGGCGTAACCCGGCTTCTATGCGGGACAGCGACGCCCGGCGACGCCCTGCGCTTCGGGCGCCACAGCGGTCAGCTCCCGCCCCACCTCCTCCACTACTCCGAAGACAAGAAACCCGTCGTCGTCTGGAACCTCACCCGCCGCTGTAACCTCTTCTGCGCCCACTGCTACACCGACTCCCACGACAGGGAGTACGAGGGCGAGCTCACCACCGAAGAGGCCCTGCGGGTCATCGATGACCTGGCCCAGTTCGGCGTGCCCGTCATACTCTTCTCGGGCGGCGAGCCCCTCCTGCGCCACGACCTGTTCGAGCTCATCCGATACGCCAAAGAGAAGGGCATCCGCGGCGTCCTCTCCACCAACGGCACGCTGATCACCCGCGACGTGGCCCGACGGCTCAAGGAGTTCGGGCTCTCTTACGTCGGCATCAGCATCGATGGCCCTGAGCACGTCCACGACAAGTTCCGCGGCAAGAAGGGCGCCTTCCAGGCCTCGCTCCAGGCCATCCGCGACTGCCTGGCTGAGGAGATCCGCGTCGGCATCCGCATGACCCTGACCCGCTACAACCACGAGTACATCGATGATGTCTTCCGGCTCATCGAGGAGGAGAACATCCCCCGCGCCTGCTTCTACCACCTGGCCTACGCCGGTCGCGGCGAGCGGCTTCAGCAGAAGCACCGGGCTGACCTGGCCCCCGAACAGACCCGCGCCGCCGTCGACAAGATCTTCGACCACGTCGAAGACTTCCATCGCCGCGGCATCACCAAGGACATCCTCACCGTCGACAACCACACCGATGGCGTCTACCTCTACCTCCGCGCCCTACGCGACCAGCCGGAGCGGGCGCAAGAGGTGTACCAGATGCTCCAGTGGAACGGCGGCAACCAGTCCGGGGTCGCCGTCGCGGACATCGACCCCCTGGGCGACGTCCACGCCGATCAGTTCTGGTCGGCCTACAGCTTTGGGAACGTGCGGGAGCGGCCCTTCAGCCAGATATGGACAGACACTTCAGACAGGGTGATGGCGGTACTCAAGGACCGTCGCGGCCAAATCAAGGGAAAGTGCTCCAAGTGCCCCTACTTCGAGATCTGCAACGGCAACCTGCGGGTGCGCGCCTGGTCCTACTACGGCGACATGTGGGCCGAAGACCCGGCCTGCTACCTCACCCATGAGGAGCTGGGCATCCCCCGCGACGATGCTACGGTCACGCCGAAGCCCCCGGAGCTCGTGCCCCTGGAGAGCGCAACCTGGAGGTAGGGTGCGTTACTACCCGGTCTTACTGGACATCGCCGGCAAGCCGGTAGTGGTCATCGGTGGTGGGGAGGTGGCCTTGCGTAAGGTCGAGGGGCTTCTCGAGGCGGGCGCCCGCGTGACCGTCGTCAGCCCCGAACTGCATCCCGGCCTGGCCAGCCTGATCGCCGCCGGTCGGGCGCAGCACATCGCGCGCGGCTACCGCCCAGGCGACCTGGAAGGCTGCACCCTTGCCTTCGTCGGCACCGACGACCGGTCGCTGAACGCCGCCGTGGCCCGCGAGGGAAAGGGGCGTGGCGTCTGGGTCAACGCCGTAGATGACCCCTCCAACTGCGATTTCATCATGCCCGGCGTCATCCGGCGCGGCGACCTCATCGTGGCCGTCTCCACCAGCGGCGGCAGCCCCGCCATGGCCCGCAAGATGCGCGAGGAGCTGGAGGCCTTTCTGACCGAGGATTACGCGCTCCTCCTGGAGCTGGCTGCCGAGGTGCGCGCCGAGCTGCGCGTGAAGGGCGTAGTCGTGGCCCCTGAGGTCTGGAACGTCGCCCTCGACGGCGAGCTGAGGGCCCTGCTCGCCAGCGGCCTCCGCGCCGAGGCCAAACAGCGGCTCCTCCGGTCCCTGATGCAACCGGCGGCGCAATCATGAAACGGGACTCGACGGTCATCACCTGCGTGGGCCTCAGCCATCGGACGGCCCCCGTCGAGGAGCGGGAGAAGCTGGCCTTTTCGTCGCCAGAGCTCCCGGGAGCGCTGTCCAGGATCGGTGGACGCATCGGCGGCGCCGTCCTGCTGTCCACCTGCAACCGCACGGAGCTGTATGCCACGGTTCCTCCCGAACCGGAGGACGGCCGGTGGCTGCTCGATCTGCTCCTGTCTGAGAAGGCGGCCCGGATCGATCCTTCCCGCTTCTACGTGCTGCGCCATGACGAGGCGATCCGCCACCTTTTCCGCGTGTCCGCTGGCATCGATTCCATGGTCCTGGGCGAGTCCCAGATCTTGGGCCAGGTTAGGGAGGCGATGTCCGCCGCCACCGAGGCCAATACCCTAAACGGCGTTCTTTCCCGCCTCTTTCACTTCGCCATCTCTGTGGGCAAGCGGGCCCGCAGCCAGACCAACATCGGCCGCTACTCCGTATCGGTCAGCTCGGCCGCGGTGGCGCTGGCCAGGAAGGGGCTGGGAGACCTCGCCGGCAAGACGGTACTCGTCATCAGCGCTGGCAGCACTGGCAAGCTGGCGGCCAAGAGCCTGGCCCAGAGCGGCGCCGCCCGCATCCTGGTGGCCAACCGCACCTACGAGCGGGCCGCCGCCCTGGCTGCCGGCATCGGCCCGAACGCGACCGGCGTTCCCTTCCGGCGTCTTGCCCAGACCCTGGCCCAATCCGACATCGTGATCAGTGGCACCGGCGCTGGGGGCTTCGTCCTTGGCCCTCAGGAGATTCTTCCCGCCATGGCCGGACGCAACGGCAACGCCCTCCTCCTCATCGATATCGCCGTGCCCAGGGACATCGACCCTGCCGTCAAGGAGATCCCGGGTGTCCAGCTCTTCGATATCGACGACATCGAGGCCGTCACCGAAGATGGGCTGCGCGGCCGCCAGCGCGAGGTCCGGCGGGTCGAGACCATTGTCGACGAGGAGACGGCGGCTTTGCTCGACTGGTGGCGCTCCCTGGACGTGGTACCCGTGATCGCCTCCCTGCGCGAGCGCGCGGAAGCTATCCGACGCCGGGAGCTGGAGCGCACCCTTAGGCGCCTGCCTAGCCTGGACGACGAAGCGCGTCAACGCATCGAGTCCATGACCGCGGCCATCGTCAAGAAGATGCTTGACCGCCCCATCGCCCGTCTCAAGGACGGCGCTGACACCGCTCTTTACATGGAGGCCCTGCAAGACCTGTTCGACGTGCACCCGGACGCGGCCTCGCCCCGGCGGGAGCCCTAGACGGGCGGCTGGGCGTTGTGTCCGCACGCACCTTCCGCGTCGGCAGCCGCGGCAGCCGTCTGCCGTTTCGACCTCCCGTCTTTGCTCCGAATACGGCACGGCACTCCTTCCCGCTCGTCCTGAGGCTCTCGAAGGACGAGCGGAGCCATGACCTCACGCTCGTGCTTGGACACGCTCAGCACGATCGACGGGCCGGGCGCCGAAGGTTCTGGGCGCTCCCTCCGGCCCACTCGGCAGGCTCTTAGGATGTCTCGCACCTTCCGCGTCGGCACCCGCGGCAGCCGCCTGGCCCTGCGCCAGACCGATATAGTCCTCGACGCCCTCCGCTCCTCGCACCCCCAGGCGCTGTTCGACGTGCGCACGATCCACACCGCCGGCGACAGATCCCGCGCCTCCTTGAGCGAGATCGGCGGCCGCGGCGTCTTCGTCATCGAGCTGGAGCGGGCCCTCCTGGCCGGCGAGATCGATCTCGCGGTGCATAGCCTGAAGGACCTGCCCAGCCAGGAGACGCCCGGCGTCATCGTCGCGGCCGTAGGTCTCCGGGAAGACCCGCGCGACGCGCTGGTGTCCCGTGGCGATGTCCCGCTGCGCCATCTTGCCGAAGGCGCCATCGTGGGGACGGGCAGCCCCCGCCGCGCCGCACAGCTCCGGGCCCTGCGCCCGGACCTCCGCATCGCCGACATCCGCGGCAACGTGGACACCCGCATCCGCAAGGTCCAGGAAGGCCGGTACGACGCGACGGTGCTGGCCGCTGCCGGCCTGGCCCGCCTCGGTTGGCTGGACAAGGCCGCGGAGCTCTTGCCGCCCGAGGTGATGCTCCCAGCCGTCGGACAGGGCGCCCTGGCCGTCCAGGTGCGCGCCGACGATGCGGAGGCGATTGACGTCGTCCAGGCCGCTGACGACCACGAGACGCACATCGCCGTCAGCGCCGAACGTGCCTTCGAGCGCCGCCTCGGCGGTGGCTGTCACGCTGCCATCGCCGCCTTCGCTGTCATTCTGAGCGACGACAACGCTGGAACGCAAGATGCAGCATCTTCGCGAAGGCATGCCCTGTCCGCTCTGCGGACTCCGATGCTCCGCTCGGAGAGCTCTGCCGAAGGGAATCTGGGGGGTGGAGCAGGGGGTGTCAGCACGACTGATCGCAGTGACTCGCCACGCCTTCGGCTCCGCGGCCTGGTAGCCGACCCCAATGGCGGCCGCCTCATCCGCGGCGAGATCGAAGGCCCCGCCTCTGACGCCGAGCTTCTGGGCGCCCGCCTCGCCGAGCAGCTCATAGAGCGGGGCGCCTCCGCCCTGATCGAGACGGTGCTGTGACCAAGTCCGCGTCCCGTCCAACCTCCAACCCCCCACCTCTAGCCTCTCCTGTTGTCGGCCTCGTCTCCCTCGTCGGCGCCGGGCCGGGCGATCCGGGCCTCATCACCGTGGCCGGCCTGGAGCGGCTCGGCGAGGCCGATGTCATCGTCTACGACCGCCTGGCCAGTCCGCGGCTGCTGGAGTACGCCCGTCCCGACGTCGAGCTTATCTTCGCGGGCAAACAAGGGGGCGGGCCCCACTGGGACCAGGCCACCATCAACGCCCTGCTTGTGGACAAGGCCCGCCAGGGCAAGCGCGTCGTCCGGCTCAAGGGCGGCGACCCCTTCGTCTTCGGCCGCGGCGGTGAAGAGGCGCAGGCCCTGCGCGCCGCCGGCGTCCCCTTCGAAGTCGTTCCCGGCGTCACCTCCGCCGCGGCGGTACCCGCTTACGCCGGCATTCCGGTGACCCACCGTGGCGTCGCCTCGTCCTTCGCCGTCATCACCGGCCACGACGCTGAGGCCCCACCCGTAGGTCAGGGCCCCAGCCCTGACCCATTCGCTAAACCAGCCATCGCTTGGGACCGGCTGGCCACGGCCGTGGACACACTCGTGCTGCTGATGGGCACCAAGACCCTGCCCGATGTCGTCGCGCAGCTTGTCGCCCACGGCCGGTCCGCCGACACCCCCGTGGCGGTCATCCGCTGGGGCACAACCCCTGAACAGCGCACTGTCGTCGGTACGCTGTCCGATATCGCGCGCCGGGTGGAGGAGGCCGGGATCACGCCGCCCGCTATCGCCGTTGTCGGCGAAGTGGTGCGCCTGCGCGAGACCCTCTCCTGGTTCGAAAAGCGGCCCCTGTTCGGCAAGCGGGTGCTCATCACCCGCACCCGCCGCCAGGCCAGCGCCCTGGCCCGCCTGCTGGCCGCAGAAGGCGCCGTGACCATCGAGCTGCCCACTATCGAGATCGAGCCGCTGGTCAATGAAGAGGAGTTATCCAAGGTGGTCAGAAGGCTCGGTGAAGGGCGATACGGCTGGGTGGTCTTCACGAGCGAAAACGCGGTGGATATTTTCTTCGGTAGCCTCTGGGAGTCGACGCTGGATGCTCGAATCCTTGGAAGCGCCGGGGTGGCCGCTATCGGTCCGGAAACGGCCGAGGCCCTGGCCTTCTGGGGGATCAACGTGGACCTGGTGCCGGACCGCTACGTGGCTGAGGGCCTCGTGGAGGCGTTCGAGGAGCAGTTTGACCTTCGCGACCAGCGGGTCCTCCTCCCTCGCGCTGAGGGCGCCCGGGACGTTCTGGTCCAGGGGCTGCGAAAGCAGGGTGCAAAGGTCGAGGAGACGATTCTCTACCGCTCGGCCGTGCCGCACGAGGCGCCGGCCGAGCCCCTGCGCCTCCTCCGCGAGGGCGGCATCGACATCGTCACCCTTACCAGCTCCTCCACCGTCCGCAACCTGGCGGCGATGATGGGCGACGATTTCCTCGTCATTCTGAGCGGCCAAGACGCCGACGCGGAGGAGATGGTATCTTCGCGAAGGAATCTGGGGGGTGGCGCGGGGGGTGCCACCACGCGAGCAGGAATTGGATCACCCCTCTCCCGCGTCGCGGGAGAGGGGCCGGGGGTGAGGGCGCGGCGCCCCCTCATCGCCTGCATCGGCCCCATCACCGCGGACACCGCCCGCGAGCTGGGCCTGCGCGTCGACGTGGTGGCGCCGGAGCACACGGTGCCGGGCCTTGTGCGGGCGATAACACAGGTGCCGAGAAAGGAGAGTTAGAGTGGACAATCAGCATCTTGGCAAGCTGTCTCGGGTTGACCCCAGAACTGTGTGGATCGATGAGCCACGGCAGTTTACGCCATGGCTCGCACGGAACCTCGCATTGCTGAACGAGGCACTAGGTCTAGAAATCGAGCTGACTGGAACCGAGAGGGCAGTGGGCGACTTTGCGGTGGACATCTACGGGAAGGAGGTGGGGTCAGGTCACGAAGTCATCATCGAGAACCAGCTCGCCGCGACTGATCATGGCCATCTCGGCCAACTCCTTACATATGCCTCGGGGCTAGACGCGAAGATCATTATATGGATTTCGCCTCGGTTCCGAGACGAACACAGGCAGGCTCTGGATTGGTTGAATCGCGAAACCTCGGACGCGATTTCCTTCTTTGGAATTGAGCTTGAGCTGTTGAAGATCGACGATTCTGCTCCCGCACCAAACTTCAAGCTAGCTGCCCAACCCAGCGAGTGGCAGAAGGCAGTCAGAACACGTGGAGAACCCGCAGGGCGCCAGTTTAGCCAACGGCAAGTCGACTACCACGATTTCTTTGTCGACCTCGTAGACAGAGTTCATGCCCGTATGCCAGGATTTACCAACGTTCGCCGCGTCGGGTACGAGAGCTGGGTACACTTTGCCACGGGGCGGGGCGGGTTCGTGTTTAGTATCGCGTTCGCGACCGGAAGCAAATTTCGAGTTGAATTGGAGATAGATACGGGAGACTACGCCAAGAATCGCCTGGCCTTTGAAAAACTCATCGCTCAGAAGGAAGAACTGGAGTCGATTCTCGGAGCCTTGGTCTGGGATTTCAAGGAAGATCGTCGGGCCCAACGGGTTTATTCTCATCGTGATGCTTCGATCGATTCGTCCGCCGAGATCCTAAACGACCTTAAGGACTGGGCGATCGAGACCCTATCGAAATTCAGAGATGCCCTCACGCCAAGAATCAAGACGCTCGTCTTGGACGAGCAGGCCCCCATTTCCGTAAACCCATGACCACCACACGCACCCTCCCCCTTGCCTTCCGCCGCCTCCGGCGACTGCGCCGCTCGGAGGCGCTGCGCTCGCTGGTCCGCGAGACCCGCCTGTCGCCCCGGGACTTCGTCTACCCCCTCTTTGTCACCCACGGCCAGAACGTCCGCCGCGAGATCGAATCCATGCCCGGCCAGTACCACCTCTCCGTCGATCAGCTCCGCGCCGAGGCCGAGGAGCTGCGCTCCCTGGGCGTTCCCGCCGTCCTCCTGTTCGGCCTGCCCGCCGCCAAGGACGACCTCGGCTC
>Ga0105164_10001773_pt1 | contig 13632 bp, 14 predicted proteins | sample VDWuncwatermetaG_FD_89674 | JGI IMG/M metagenome (GOLD analysis project Ga0105164, IMG submission 89674) | Wastewater microbial communities from Netherlands to study Microbial Dark Matter (Phase II) - VDW unchlorinated drinking water | ecosystem: Environmental > Aquatic > Freshwater > Drinking...
AAAAAGAAGCACAAAGCCGGCTTGAAGAATACGGTTACAACGAACCCGCCAGGAAAAAGAAACGAACCATCCTGTTCCAAATCTTCTCCAAATTTGCCAATCCTTTAGTTATAGTGCTCTTGATTATCTCGGGTTTTTCATTATTCTTCGGAGAAAAAATCAGCGCGTTACTGGTGCTGATGATGGCATTGATTAGCGTTTTCTTATCATTTATTCAGGAATACCGTGCAGGAAATGCGGCAAGAAAGCTGAGTGAAATGGTCCACACAACTGCCACGGTCTATCGTGATGGCAGGGTAAAAGAGGTGAAAATAAAAGAAATAGTTCCTGGAGATATTGTGGATTTATTTGCAGGCGATATGATTCCTGCGGATCTAAGGATCATATCCTGCAAAGATTTATTTATCAACCAGGCCTCCTTAACCGGTGAATCCTTTCCCATAGAAAAGTTTGCCGGCCCAATTCAGCCTAAAAGTAATTCGGTATCTGAATCAAATAATATTGCCTTTATGGGCTCAAGCGTTGTAAACGGAACGGGATGGGGGGTGGTTATAAAAACAGGTATCGCTACAGAGTTTGGTGAGCTTACCCGAAAACTTGCTACCATGAGGATTGAGACAAGCTTTGATAAAGGAATACGTAAATTTACCTGGTTTATGATAAAAGTCATGCTTTTTATGGTTTTATTTATCTTTGCCATTAATGCCTTGCGCCGGGGAAATTTCATTGAGGCGCTCCTTTTTTCCTTGGGCGTTGCTGTGGGTCTTACTCCCGAGATGTTGCCGATGCTGGTGGCAATAAATCTTTCTAAGGGTGCTATTGCCATGTCTAAAAAACAGGTTATCGTTAAACGCTTAAACTCTATACAGAATCTCGGCGGAATGGATATTCTCTGCACCGATAAAACTGGAACCCTTACCCTGGACAAAATAGTCTTGGAAAAACACTGCGATGTAATCGGAAAGGAAAATGAGGATGTGCTGAGAATTGCTTATATCAACAGTTTTTACCAGACAGGTTTAAAGAATCTATTGGACCGGGCTATCCTTAAACACGAGAAACTATTGATTAAACAGTTTAAGAAAATCGATGAGATGCCGTTCGATTTCTCCAGAAAAATAATGTCGGTAGTCGTGGAAATGGAAGGTGAACACAGAATTATCTCAAAAGGCGCGCCGGAAGAGATATTCAAACGTTGCACAAAATACGAATTGGACAGCGAAATACTGGATATGGAGGAATTAATACTTTCAGACCTGAGGGAAGAATACGACAATTTAAGCAGCCAGGGTTTCAGAGTTCTGGCTTTGGCATATAAAGATGTTGATGAAAAGAAAGAAGTATATTCAAAAGATGACGAGAAAGACCTGGTACTCAAGGGGTATGTAGCATTTCTTGATCCGCCCAAACCCAGTGCAAGAAGAGCCATAGAAGCATTAAGGAAACTGGGGATAGAATTTAAGGTGCTCACCGGTGATAATGAACTGGTTACAAAAAAGATTTGCACTGAAGTAGGCCTTGATGTAAAGGGATTAGTTACCGGCGACTTAATAGCCAAACTAGATGAAAAAGGACTCCGGGAGCTGGTAAAAACCACAACGGTATTTACCCGCCTTTCGCCTTTACAAAAGGAGAAAATAATCCATGCCCTCCACGATAATAACCACATTGTAGGTTACCTGGGAGACGGAATAAATGATGCGCCGGCGTTAAAGGCTAGCGATGTGGGTATTTCCGTGAACAATGCTGTTGACATAGCCAAGGAATCCGCAGATATAATTCTGCTTAAGAAAAGTCTTATGGTCTTAGATGACGGAGTGATTGAAGGCAGGAAAACATTTGGCAACATAGTTAAATACATCAAAATGGGCTCGAGTTCAAATTTCGGCAATATGTTCAGTATGACCGGCGCGAGTATGTTTTTGCCGTTTTTACCCATGGCACCCATACAAATCCTTTTAAATAATTTCCTTTACGATTTATCTCAGGTAGCTATACCGACCGATAAAATTGATAAGGAATATCTGGGAAGACCCCGTCCATGGAATGTGAAGTCAATCCAGAAATTCATGGTAATTATCGGCCCGATAAGTTCGATATTTGATTTTTTAACCTACGGTGTCCTTTTATTTATTTTTCATGCCTCTGAAACGTTATTCCATACCGGATGGTTTCTGGAGTCGCTGTGTACGCAAACGCTGGTTATCCATATTATCCGCACAGGTAAAGTTCCCTTTATCGAAAGTAAACCGAGCAGATTTCTGATGCTGACGTCGTTTCTTATAGTCAGTGCAGGATTAATATTACCGTTTTCTCCCTTGGCCGGGCCGTTTGGTTTTATTCATCCGCCGCCTTTATATTTTGTTGCTCTGATTACAATCGTTATAATGTATCTATTTGTGGTCCAGCTCGTAAAAAGCTGGTTTGTGAAAAAATATGGCTATGACTAAGGAGTCCATTTCTATTTGAAATAATCACAAAACAAAGAAATGGAGAAAACTAATGCAACTATCAACCAATCTAAAACGAATTCTGCTTCTGGTTTTCCTGTCCTTCGCATTCTTCATAGCGGGGAATAGCATTATCAATCTCACTAACCCTGATGAGGTCTTCTATGCCCAGACTGCCAAGGAAATGATGCAGCAGAGGACCTGGATGGTTCCGTATTTATTTGACCAGCCCCAGTTTGAAAAGCCTATTCTTGCCTATTGGCTTTTGAAGATTGGTTTTCTGATGTTTGGTATTTCTAACTTCGGAGCCCGGTTTTTCCCTGCGGTCTTTGGTTTGGTGGGAGTAATTGCGGTATATGTGCTTGCACTGCGCGTATATAACGATAGCAAAAAGGCGTTTATCTGTTCACTAATTCTGGTCTCATCCGCATTTTATCTTTGCTTTGCCAGGTTCGTATTTACGGATACGATTTTTTCCGTTTTTATTCTCCTGTCCCTGGCATCATTTTTCCTGGGGTATGTAGATACAAAAAGAAAGGCGTCAGGGATTATATTTTCTTTTATCTTTTCCGGCTTGGCAGTATTAACCAAGGGGCCGCTTGGTTTTATCATACCTTTCTCGATAATACTTTTATTTCTCGGGTTCAGGAAAGAGCTTAAATTCATTTTGAATAAATATGCAATGTGGGGTTTTGTTTTGTTTATTCTTGTTTCTTTTCCCTGGTATATCTTTATGATTAAAAAGTTCGGCCCCAATTTTACTCATGAGTTTTTCTACAACGATCATATACGCAGGCTTTTTGAGGCAGAGCATCTGGGCTATGACCGTTGGTATTTCTACCCTGCGTCAATCATCTGGGGAATGTTTCCCTGGAGTATCTGGGTTGCCGCTGCATTAGTTCATCTTTTTAAACGAACTGTAGCAAAGAAACCAGAGCCGTTTTACCAATTCCTTGCATCCTGGCTGCTTGTGGTATTCATTATTTTCCAAATAGCGCATTCCAAATTAGTAAGCTATATTTTGCCTTTATTCCCGGCATTAGCGCTGATTGCCGGGGATTTTATTTATAGCATGATATCGGCCAATAGAACCAGGCTTATGCGGGTTCTTGCGTCCATCTCCTGGTTTACGATTATGACAGCAGTAACCGCAGTTGCAATAGGCGCAGCAAAATATCCCCAGTATTTAGGTTCGAAGGTGATAATCTATGGTTATCTTGTTCTATCTGCAATATTGCTGGCAGTGATGTTGGCTTTTATAATAAAGCGAAAATTCCTGGCAAAAATTTATTTATCTACTCTGCAAATTCCGTTGCTTTTATTCTTTGCTCTTTTTTCGAGCAATAAATTTGATGCCTATGTATCCAGCAAAAGCGCCTGCGAGTATTTGCTGAAAACAGAAAAAGTTGAAAACACCATCCTTTGTTCCAAACTACTTGTACGGGGGGTGAGATACTATACCGACAAAAAGGTCGCTTTAATTAACCTTGGTGGAAAAAACTTATTCAGTCCCCATCCCATTGTTAATCTGTGTTCGGATGAAGAGGTGAAGCGCTTTCTCAAAAGCCAAAATATCACCTACTGCATTCTCAACCGCTCTGTTTCGGCCGATATACAGCGTATAGCCGGGAATGAATTCAAGGCGCAGTTATTAAAGCATATCGGGAATAGATATATTATTAAGATAAGCGAAAAATAGAAAGGAGGTGGTATAAAATGAAGGTTTGGCTTATGCGGATAGTTGAAGTTGTGGCTTTTGCCTGGAGCCCCACGGGTAAAACCTGTGGGACCCAAACTGAATACGCCCCTCCTGGGGCGACGTCCCGCTGTGCCATTCACCCACGGGCATAGCCCGTGGAACTCTGGTAACGGGATTAGGGCTTTTGGCACTCATCCCTGGAATTGCCGGTGCCCATTGCGATAGCATGGATGGTCCCATGGTCAAAGATGCGAAAATCGCCTTAGAGAAAGGCAATGCAAGTGGGGTTCTTAAATTGGTTAAGAAGGAACATGAGTCAGAAACTGATACAATCATCAAATAAGCCTGTCTTATTAATGAAGAGATGGAATGCCCCAAAAATTAACATTGTCTAATTTCAAGAATTCCTACCTATAAAACACTCTCTCGATAACTGTTTAATCTAACTCATTTCACTAACTCATTTTTTTCTTGACAGGGGTTTAATATAATGATATATTTAATCAAGTTAATAGTTAACCTAGTTAAATATCAATATAACTAAATATGGTGCAGTTTGCTTTATCAGGGTTTGCGGATAAGATGAGTGAAATCCTGCCGGTGATTATCAAGGAATTCTCCCGACGGCAGGCGATTGAGTTATATAGCGGAAGGATTACCTTACCCCAATTCTTGATTTTGGACTTTTTGAATAGGCGTGGAGAAGCCAAGATGACGGACCTGGCAAGATTTATGAGAGTCACCACTGCCGCAATGACAGGAGTAGTGGACAGATTGGTAAGGAACAAATATGTCCAAAGAATACACGAGTCTAATGACCGACGTGTTATCAAAGTAAAACTTAGCGCTAAAGGTTCGCGGTTGATTAAGAAGATTTATCAACAAAGAAGAAAAATGATTATCCATATATTTGGCAGGATATCTCGCAGCGAACGCGAGGAATATCTCAGAATACTGACACATATACACGGAATATTAACTAATCCTAATTGATTTCCTGAGGGAGGGTGATTGAAGTGAGAATTAGAAAAAGCCTTTTTATTGCAGTATCAATAGCATTTTTATTTATTGTCTCTATTGCCTATCTTGTGCCTAAAAAAGCTCCCAACAATATTATACAAACAACCGGTGTAATTGAAGCCAGAGAAGTAAACCTAAGTCCGAAAATTAACGAAAGGATCAAAGAGTTAAGGTTCGAAGAAGGCGATTTCATCAAAGAAGGGGAGATCGCAGTTATCCTGGATGACGAAAAAATTAAAGCAGAGTATGAGCGGGCCCAGGCAAACCTTGATATTGCCAAGGCTAATCTCTTGAATGCCCGGGCGGAGATAGAAAAGGCGAAGGTAAAGGTAGAAGACACTAAACGCGACCTAACTAGATTAAGCAAATTGCTAGAAAAAAATCTGGTTTCCCAGAATGATAAGGATAAAGCCAAGACTAACTATGACTTAGCCATTGCGGATTTGAATAAAGCAGCAGCGCAGCAGATGTTAGCCCGTGCCAGCGTAAAAGAGTCCCAGGCCGTTATGAACCTGGCTAAGACTAACCTTAAAGATACCATACTTATATCCACGTTTTCCGGCACGGTTACTTTAAAAGCATTTGAACCGGGCGAGATAGCAACGGCAGGGACAACTATCCTTACCATAATAGACACCCAGAATATATGGGCAAGAACGGATATAGAGGAAACCGAAGTCTCCAGGATTAAGTTAGGAGATAGTGCAACTGTGAGGGTTGATTCTTTACCCAAAGAAGAGTTTAAAGGCACGGTGGTGGAAATAAATAGCGAAGGAGGATTTGCTACCCAGAGAGATGTGCGCAGGGGCAGGCAGGATATCAAGACCTTCCGAGTAAAGATAAAAATCGACGAGCCTAAGGGCATCTTGAAACCTGGTATGTCAGCCACGGTCACCTTTAGTATTAAGTAGCGAGTAGAGGGTAGCAAGTAACAAGAAGAGTCTCTCTGCTTGCTACTCGCTATGTAAAGAAAAGATGGGATACGCGGTAGAGGTACAAAATATCGTTAAGAAATTTCCTCCTGCAACCGTAGCCGTAAACGATGTTAGTTTTACGATAGAGGAGGGCGAAATTTTCGGTTTTCTTGGCCCCAATGGTGCGGGTAAGACTACCTTAATCCGCATGCTTACCTGTCTTATGTTACCGACTAAAGGCAGTGCCAAGATAAAGGGATACGATATCGTTAAAGAACCTTCGTCAGTAAGAATGAATTTCGGCGTGGTTTCCCAGGCTATGACCTCTGACTACGATTTAACCGGCTGGGAGAATTTAGATATCTACGGAAAATATTATGAAATTCCCGGGAAGGAAAGGCATGAGAGGATAAAATATCTGCTTGATATTGTAGAACTGAAAGAGCGTGCGCACGATTTGGTGGCAACTTATTCCGGAGGGATGCGCCGGCGTCTCGAGTTAGCCCGGGGACTGATTCAAAAACCCTATATTTTATTTCTGGATGAACCCACGATTGGTCTTGACCCTCAGTCCAGACGGGTTATCTGGGAACTGTTACAGAAGATTCGCTCGGAAACGAAACTGACGATATTTATTACTACTCATTATATGGAAGAAGCGGATCTCTTATGCGACAGAATTGCTATCATTGATTATGGCAAGATTGTAGCCCTGGACTCATCTACTAACTTAAAGAAAAATATTGGCGGATACGATATTATTGAGGTTTCCTTAAGTCAGACTAAGCCTGAGATTACGGAAAAGTTAAAGATCCTGGCAGGGGTTAAAAACATAGTTCAAAAGGATTCGACCTTACGTATATACGTGGATGATGCGGCGCGCGCCATGCCTGTCCTGATAGATGAGCTTAAGAAAATGAATGTTTCCATATTATATCTTACGGTGCATGAACAATCACTTGAAGATGTATTCATCCATTATACCGGTAAATCCATCCGGGAAGGCGAATCCCAGAAGGTAAGCTTTTTAATTGGGCCGGGGTTTCCCCGGAGATTTTAGAGGATAAAAATGCGGATTGCGGCAGTTATAGAAAGAGACTTAAGGCGCTATCTCAGAAATCCGTTTATGATGGTTGCCAGCGTGTTATTACCTCTGGTATATCTGGTAGTTATCGGAAATTCTTTCCAGGGAGAACTGAAAAATATGCCGATAGCAGTGGTAGACCAGGATAATGGCCCCTATGCCAGGCGCATCATCGAACTGCTACAGGCAATGCAGGAAGGAACTAAGGCGATAAAGATTTATCGTTTAAATACTCAAAGAGAGGCGCTTAAGTTGGTGAAAAAAGGCTCCTGTAAAGCCGCATTAATCATCCCGCTCAATTTCAGTGAGGATGTGGTCAGGAATTTAAAGCCCCAGCTGGGGCTTTTTCTTGATAATACGGATTCGGTATCTTCAAAAGGCATTTCCTCGCTTATCTCCCAGTCGCTAAGTTTTCTGAAATCAGAATATGTGCCTGTCCGTGAAGAACAGAATAAAACTCAGCTAAGATTAGTAGAGTTGTTCAAAAAAATAGACTACGATTCATCCCTTGTCCCGGGTGCAGTAGTGATGGCGATATTCATGGGGACCTTGATTAGCGGTGCCTTTAACTTCGTAATGGATAAGTTCTTAGGCGTGCATGAGAGTTATCTTTCGACCCCTTTAACGAAGAAGGATATCGTTGCCGGAATGATTTTCAGCGGCGTCTTCATTACTACAACCATGTCTATCACGGTTTTAATTGGAAGCATGCTGATTACCCGGCTGAAACTGGCCGCAGGCCTGGTTTCGTTTGCCTGGTTAGTCTTTACCATTGTTTTGTCTGCTCTGGGAATCTTGAGTATGATGTTCATCATTTTAGGACGGGCAAATCATCCCAGAGTGGTGGGAATGATAGGCGGTTTTTTAAACGTAATATTTTTCTTTCCCAGTGGTGCGGTCTATCCGATAGAAAGTTTTCCCAATTGGTTGAAGGCATTTTCCAAGGTGAATCCCGAGGCCTATGCAGTGCATGCCCTAAAATCAATAATCTTTAAAGGAGCAGGTTTTGCCGTAATAAAAGGCGACCTGTTATATTTAGCCATTTTTACCGGCATAATGCTGACCATTGCAACCTTTACTTTCAAGAGGACCATGTAAATCACGGATGGCCACGGATGGAAAGACACGGATTACCACGGATTAGAAAAAATGGGTTGGCACAGATTGGTACAGGAATTATCTGTGTCTCTCTGTGTTTATTTTTCTATCTGTGCCCATCTGCGTATTCCGAAGAACAAACCCGCGCCAACACGGAAATACTTACCTTAGAACAATGCATCAAATATGCCCTGGCGAATAACCCGAAATTACAGGAAGTGCTTGGTACCGTAGATTTAAATCGAGCCAAAGTCGGCGAGGCAAAATCCGACTATCTGCCCCAGGCAACCCATTCGGTTTCCTATACCCATGCCTCAGCAAGCACAGGGCTGGTTTCAACAAGTGGTGTAGGAGTTAAGGGTAATACCTATACTGCCCAGACCGGAGCAGAACAATTAATCTGGGATTTTGGTAAAACCTTAAATCAGATAAAATTAGCTCACGAAAATCTTAGTCTGGCACAGCTGAGTTTTTTAGAGGTCCAGGAAGAAACTATTTTCAGAACAAAAGAGGCATATTTCAATGTGCTTAAGGCAGAGTTTGCTGTAGATATAGCAGAAGAGAATTTAAGATTCGCTAAGAATCGTCTGGAACGGACCAACGGTTTCTATGCAGTAGGCCTGAAGCAAAAGTTTGATCTGACGCAGGCCGAGTCTCTTGTATCCAATGCCTACTTAGATTATGTGAAGGCAAATAAGTCCCTTTCCTTAGCCAAGGCCACTTTAAACAATATGATAGGTAAAATCGGAGAAACAAATTACGAGGTGGAGAATAACTTAGATTTTAAGCCCGTAGAGGTTAATCTAAACGCAGCCTTGCAGACGGCAATGAAAAGCCGCAATGAGCTTTTAAAGTATGAAGCTCAGGTGAAAGCAAGTCAAACCGATTTGGCGGTCAAAAAAGCAGGAAACTGGCCTAAGATAACTACCGATGCCAACTATGGCTCAAGGGATACCCAGGCTACAGGTACAGTAGATGGCTGGACCCTCGGTGTTTTATTCAAATGGCCCTGGTTTGATGGTTTTAGGACCCGTTCTCAAGCAGAAGTTGCCCAGGCAAATCTAAAAATAGCCAAAGCCAATCTCCAAGGAAAAACCTTAGATATAGTCCTGGAAGTACAGGATGTGGTATTAAGTTTAGGAGAAGCCCAGGCAAAGGTAAATACTGTAGCCAAACTATTACAAGAAGCAGATGAGAATTATAATCTGATAAAGGCAAGATATGAAGAGGGTTTAAACTCAAAGATTGAGCTTAAAGACTCCGAGATTTCCTGGGTCTGTGCCCGGAAAAACTATGCCACGGCCATTGTAGACTACTTAATCTCCCAGGCAAAATATGAAAAATCAATTGGGGTGATGGGGCAAGATGTGGTGAAATAAATTAAGTAGGCTTCATGCCAACATCCCTTCGCTTTAACCACAGCGAAGGTTTTTTGTTTTAAAGCTTAGTTTAATTGGGGTATAATAGAGCTCAAGATATCGGCTAATTAGATTATATTGAGGAGATGACTATGAAGATATTGCATATTATTTCGATTCTGCTTGAAGTGGGCGTAGTGGTTCTTGGCGTTATGCTGGCTGCTGTAAAAAAGAAGCTCTATGGCCTGGGCTTTGCGCTTACCTTTGCCATATATGTATTTTACGATTTGGTTAATTTCCTGGACCTTAACGTGCCTAAAACCATTACCTATATGCTTTTCTTCCTTTCGACGGTTTCCATACTCTGGGCCGTATGGCGGGTGTATAAAGAAAGTAAGGTATAAAATACAATGACCTACAACATACAAAAACACTATAGCCGGGTACGATTTGTTTTACTGATAGTTTTAGTCCTCAATTGGATTGTGGCCGCAGCAAAAATATTATTCGGTATTTTGCACAAGTGCCAGAGTATGACCGCGGACGGTTTTCATTCCCTTTCGGATGGCACCTCTAACATCATCGGCCTGATTGGAATTAGTCTTTCCTCGCGTCCCAAAGACAGCGACCATCCCTACGGACACAAAAAATATGAGACGCTGTTTTCTCTGGGAATAGGCATCCTTCTTTTTGTAGTTACCTTTAATCTGGTCAAGGAAGGTTTTAAACGGCTATTTAGCTCCGTGGTTCCGGAAATTGACCTATATAGTTTTCTGGTAATGCTGATTACCCTGGGCATAAATATCTGGGTGATGCGTTACGAGTACAGACAGGGAAAATCCTTAAAGAGCGATATTCTGGTTGTGGATTCGATGCATACCAAGGCGGATATCTTTACTTCCATATCGGTTATCGTAGCCTTAATTGCCATAAAACTGGGCTATCCTATTTTCGACCCTATTGTTACCTTGGTTATCGCCGTATTTATTGCCTGGGTTGCTTTCGACATTATGAAACAGGCGTCAAGCGTTCTCTGTGACGCAGTGATAATAGTTGACGTCAAAAAGATAGAAGATATAGTTACCGGCATCAAAGGCGTAAAGAGCTGTCATAAAATCCGCACCCGTGGCCGGCCCGATGATATCAACGTTGACCTGCATATACAACTTGACCCCGATACTCATCTGGATAAGGCGCATAAAATAAGCTATGCGATAGAAGAGGCGATTAAAAAAGCTATCCCCGACGTATCCGATGTTCTGGTGCATCTTGAACCGAAGGAAAAATCTCGAGAGTAGCTATAGCTCAGTTAGTTAGGGAATCAGGGTATAGTCGAATTGGAGGTATATGCGCAAATTTTTTATAGTTGCAATATTCTGGGGTTGTCTGTTTTTCTTGACCGTACCTTTTGCGACGGTCTATGGAAAAAATGCCGAGACTGAATTCAACCAGCTTAAACTGGATTTACAGCTGAATGGAGTGGGAGCGCAGGATATAGGAGGCATCGAGAAGCCGGTAAAAGAACTAATGCATAGTGGTGCGCGCAAGGAGGATTTAAAGCAGGTTATATCCGATCTCTCTAACCAAGGCCTAAAGGGTGAAGACCTTAAAAGTTCGGTCAATTCCATGAATGAGCTGGTTAAAAACGGTGACAGCCCCCGGAAAGCCGCAGATATAATCTCTCAGGTGGTCAGCCGGGTCCGGGCTCAGGGATTGACGGGTCAGGAGCTGGCATCGAAGGTCCGGGAGGCAGTCAAACAGAGAAAAGCGGAGAAAGAAGCATTGAAAAAGAAGGTGCAGGAAAAACACAAAGAGATAATGGAGAATAAAGCCGGACAAAGGAAAAAACAGTCCAAGCAAAAGAAAAATTAAGGAGGATGAAACCATGCCGATAGTTACTGTTGAGCTCTGGGAAGGGAGACCGGTTGAAACCAAGAAGAAACTGGCCGAAGATATAACCCATGCCATCGTGGACAATCTCAAATGCCCCCCGCAGGCGGTCACCGTGCTTTTTCGCGACAGCCCGATGCATAACTGGGCGATGGGCGGAAAACTTGCCTCTGAGCAATTTAAGGACAAGGCAGGGAAATAATTCAGCTCGTCAGCCTTAAGCTATTGGCTTTCAACTGTCAGTCGCGAAGAAGAAGAAAAAGATTGACAAAAGATTTCCATTTGACTACAATTGTAGTCAAAAAAGACTACAATGAACCTTTCCGCTATAAAAATTATCAAATCTAAAACCAGGGCCTCCATCCTGAACCTATTCTTTAATCACCCCGGAGACGAATATTATTTGCGCCAGATCGAAAACCTCACCGGTTATTCAGTGGGTAATATCCGCAGGGAATTAACCAGGCTCAGATCAGACGGACTGTTCTTAGCTAAGAATATAGGCAAGATGAAATTTTATAAATTAAATAAGAAATATCCTCTGTATAATGAAATTAAGAATATAATTAAGAAAACTGTAGGAGTAACAGGAAGCCTTAAAACTGCCCTGACTAAATTTAATAACATAGATTTTGCTTTTATCTATGGCTCTTCTGCCGAGGGGAGAGAAAATGCCTTGAGCGATATTGATATTATTGTGACAGGGAAGGTCAGGCCGCGACAAATAAAGGCTTTATTTTTTGAATATCAGTCACAAACAGGCAGGGAAATAAACAGTATTGTCTATACCAAGGAGGAGTTTTTTAATAAAGTAAAAACTAAGAACCATTTTGTAACCGCAGTGCTTAAAAGAAAAAAGATTTTTCTAAAAGGAACTGAAAATGAGTTTAGAAGATTTATTCAAGTTCGGTAGGCTTGAGAAGCATAAAACCAGTTCTCAAGAAATCGCTGACCTGTTTGGCGTGGCCGAAAGGTGCCCCTTAAGTATGCATCCCAGGACTCCATTTCATTAGAGCTCAGGTATATTTCAGCCTATCAAGCGGCTTTAGCAGCCGGTGAGACGCTATTGTATTGTTTAGGTTATAAGGCACCCAAGAACAACTATCCCTATATGGTATGGGAAGCGTTCAGGCAAATATTAGATAGCTCTTTAAAAGATACGCTAATCCTGTTTATGATGCTCGAACCAAGAGGGCAGAGGCCTTTTACGACCATGCCAGTGTTACAAGCGGCACAGAATTCAGGAAATCTTTGAAGAAGCTAAGAAATTTGTCAATTTTGTAAGAAATAAAGTAAGAAAAGAATTCCCTAAATTTGGTGAGAAGATATGATTATTGGATATGCAGATATTGAAATTCGGACATAATAGCGCGGCACAAAGTTCTGGGGCGATGCTTTTTGTGAACGGAGACAAAGGCGCATTTAGCAGATAGCAAATGGCGAATGGCAAATAGCAAATAGCAAGAAATACGGGGGTTGTCCCTAAGAATCTGTCCCTAAGAATCTATAAGCGTAGGATACGTCCCTCATATGCTGGGTTATTACCTACCAAAGGGTTTATCTGCAAAATCAAGTTATCCACAAAAAGAAAAGGTAGCCGGAAGAAAAAGAGTTGCTATTGATTTTAACCAGAAGCAGACACATCACTTGTTAGAAAAAGCGGACATCTTGACTATTTAATTACAGTCGGTTGATATTTTTGTTGACAACCCCAGTTTTTTGTTGTATAAGAAATTTACGATAATCGTTTAATGACTGATAACCGTAAACTATAGGACAATGGAATAAAGCCATGGCAAAATACTTTGGGCCAAAAGAAACAGAAGTTATTTCTCGCCTTTCATATGAGAAAGTAACACTTATTACTAAAGCGCAGTTTGACAAGCTTTTTGGGGAATCCCTTTTGACGCGCCAGATTATCTATCAACTCAAGAAGAAGGGTATTTTGAAACCGATCATTAAGGGCATCTATTATTATTCGCCCTTAGAGTCTGGACCCGCAGGGAGAAGTGTTAATGAGTTTTTAATTCCACCAGTTCTTTTCCCGAAAGGCAATTATTATCTGGGTTATTCAACGATGTATAACTACTATGGCTTGACGGAACAGATATTTCAAACA
>Ga0105164_10001774_pt1 | contig 13625 bp, 13 predicted proteins | sample VDWuncwatermetaG_FD_89674 | JGI IMG/M metagenome (GOLD analysis project Ga0105164, IMG submission 89674) | Wastewater microbial communities from Netherlands to study Microbial Dark Matter (Phase II) - VDW unchlorinated drinking water | ecosystem: Environmental > Aquatic > Freshwater > Drinking...
CAGGAATACCAACTCTGAGACCTCGTTCGTCATACCAATGGTGTCTCCGGTTACTCCCCCTATACGACTTCTAGTATAAGATGTCAAAAGTAATACTACGGCACATACCACGGCAAGCGTCACTATACCCCTCGTCCCATAAAATGCACCCACAAGGAAGAGTGGCAGGACAGAGGCCGCCAGGCAATGTCTCACCCCTGTATGGGTTACTAGCCCTGAGGCCGTTCCCATCTTCTCCCTGGCGTAAGGGGATATAGATGCCGCAAGGGTCTGTGCCCATCTGCCCACTACTACCATGATTAGTAAGGCAATCCCTTTTTTTAATGCCTCTCCTGGTGGCAGGAATGCGAGGTGCTTCGCTTCGCTCAGCACGACGTCTGGGAGAAAGTCCGGCAAGTTCTGTAGAAATACGAACCGTAACCCCATGTCCCCTGCAATCCCTATGGTCCCAAAAGTCCCGATACAACTATCCTTCATAATATCCAGTCTGCTCTGCCTGTCCCATCCACCCAGTAGACCATCCATGGAGTCCGCCAGACCATCTATGTGTAATCCACCCGTAAGGAAGACGTAAAAAAGGATTATCAGGGCATCGGCCAGTGCCGAGGGCAATCCCACGGCAAGCGGATAGTAAACCAGTACCAGACAGAGGCCGATAATCAGACCGACCAGCGGGTAGAAAACCATTACCCTCCCCATCCTCTCTGGTGGTAGCGCCCTCTCCCTACCCAGAGGGATGATAGTCAAAAATCTTATCGCCCAGAGGAGTTCTTGCATGGTTGGATAATACTTTGTAATCAACGTATAGGTAAGGGGCTCTGTCCCCTTACCTACATACTACTAGGGGGATAATATCTCAAAAACTGCCCGCCCTTTCAACACTTTTTCACTGAGCTTGGGAACTGTTCAGACACCCCCCTCAAGGGGGAGGGGTGTAGGGGCGGGTTTAAAACCAGCACCTACATTATATAAATAGGAGTCTTGCAAAGCTCTCCCTGTATTCTGACTTCTGAATTCTAATCTTACGGCTTCTTGTCTTAACCTTTGGTATAGGATATAAAAGTCTATAGATGTCTACTATTATAGCGTTCGCCCTTTTTGTACTTTTACCCTTATCCACCGTGGGATGCGCAATGGCCACCTGGCCAGCAAAGGTGTATCATAGCCCTGCCTACTCCCTCGGTAGTTATCGTACCTTCTCTTTTAACCTGTCTGTTACGGCAAATATCTTGGAAGATAAGGGCAGGGAGAGGATTATTAAGCTCCTGGAAAAGGGTGGCTACAAGTATGTGGAGGATAAAGAGACTGCGGATTTCATAGTGGAAGAGAGAACCCAGTGGGAAGAGAGGATAGGGTATACACCCCAGAGGGTAGAATATACCCCCATACGTACCCAGACGGGCTTTATCTACCTCCCATCGTATACCCCGGAGCGGCCGTACATCTACTACGACTTTAGTGCCAATTTGACCTTTTATGACAGGGTCTCCGGGGCAAAGATTTATGAGGCGAATACGGCAGGGACTACCGCCTCCCTTGACCTGGGAGAGATATATCAAGACCTTATAAAACAGGGCAACTTGCCGGTAGCAGGGGTGGGGGCGACGCCCCGGGGTACCGCCGGAGCGACGGGACCGCTTCCGGCAAAGGCATCTTATAAAGTATATACTACGAGATACTCAAAGATTTACCACAGGGCTGGCTGTCCAGAGCTAGGTGCGGAGGAATTAGTAGAGTTTAAATCTCCAGAGGAGGCTAGCACTGCTGGTGCCTCGGCATGTCAGAGGTGCAGACCGTAGGGGCGAGCCGCCGGCTCGCCCCTACATTAATGTCATGGAGATTGTTCGCCAGAGGCGAATCCGCCTCAGGCGTGACTTAGGGCTTCGCCCTCGCAATGACTGCGAGGGGGTGGGAATAAAAAAACCCCAGGCAACTTTAGGCTGCCTGGGGTTTTACGCAGGCTAAAGCCTGCGGCTACATAAGTTGATGGAGCTATAGCCCTGGTGCTCCGCCACCAAGGCTAATTACCCTTCCTTCTCCTGAATACACCGACACCAAAGACTCCGCCCACAATCCCCGCCAGTATGAGGCCGAGCATGGGTAGGCTTTTGTACCTCCCCTTCTCTTTGAGCATGCGGTCAACGTCCTTGGCTCTCATAAGCATCCTGGCCTCACTCTCAATCTCGGCCATCTTGCCAAAGACCTTGGAGGAACCGTACCACCAGGAGATGTCCTGCTGTACGTGGGCAGTCCCTTTATACACGAAGGCCTTATCGCCGAACCACATGTCCACGTAGAGCCTCTCTATCCTGGAGGGGTTGTACTTTCCAGGGTAGAAGTCGGCATATACGCCCAGGATTGGTCCCAGCACGGGAAGCTTCCCTTTGGTCTGTTTGAAGGCGTTATAGATGGGCTCACCGAGGAGTCCTGGCCCCAGTGCATCGGCCACTAGGTCACCCAGGGGGTAAGGGTCCCTATCCTCTGGGCCTGGGTCTAAGGCCCCGGCGGCTATGACGTCCTCTATGCATTTCTGTGACCTGTCCTGACAGCCCCAGACCTGGAACATCACCTCATCCAGATTCTCCAGGTAGAGCCTCGCCCAACGAGGGCTATGGCAATTACTGCAGACCTCTATCCACTTCTCCCTCTTGGTCTTGCTCTCGGGGGAGTAGATGTCCAGCTTGTAATTCAATGGCGGAAGGTTTACGCCGTAAGGATAGTCCTTTAGAGAGGACTTAAACTCCATACCCTTGGGTGGTACCGTTCCCATACGCCAGATACCTTTAGAGACCACGTTGTGGGAGAACTCACCCTTGCCGGTGTACATGTGGCAGAACTGGCAGGTGGGACTGCGATAATCCTTTCCGGGCACTACGTCCTTTAGAGGCTTCTCAAAGTCCCAGTGGTGGCCTTCCATGTGGTAGATGTAGCCCATCTTACTCTCGCCGTAAGATTCTGCATCCGGGTGGTCAAAACCCATGTGACAGCTCTGACAGGCCTCTGGCCTACGGCCCTCGGCGGCCTTGAAGGCATGGCGGGTATGGCATATGTCGCACTTCTCTGAGGCTGCATGGCAGTAGTCGCAACCAAACTGCATGTTGCCTATACCCATCCTGTAGAGTTCAGGATACCAGGGGACGATGACGTTGGCCTCCGTAGTTTGGGGATGGTTGGGCCTGCCGTAGTCCTTCTCCGAGAGGAACTGGTTGACCTCGGTAGTATGGCACTGTCCACAGGTATTCCAGGAGGGCATCTTTAATTCCTTGTGGTCCTTTCCGTGGCACTCATTACAGCTTACCTCGGTAACTTCCCTGTTCAGTCGCTTCTCTATGTCCTTTGTCTTGGCAGCGAAGCCCTCGTCCTTCTTGGGATGGGCATGGGTGGACTCCCTCCAGTCATTGACTATGCCTGGGGTTACCTCCTCGTGGCACTTTATGCAGTCCTCGGCTTTGTACTTCTCGAGGAGTTGGTCGTAGTAGGTGCCGTCGGGTCTGACGTAGTGTCTGTTAGGGTACCAGTACATATGCATGGGTACGGGTTTATAGACGTCCATCCATGGCCCGCTACCCTTCTCCAAACCCACTGGTTCTTCAAACCATTTCTTCAGGGTTGGATTGTCATAAAGCTCTCCTAGCTGTTCTTGTCCGCCTGAGGCGGATTGGGGCTTTTCTTCTGCCGCAAGCCGTCCAGCCGGTAGACCAGCTATCAAGGCTACAAAAAGGGCTATTGATACAGGTCTAAGAAATTTCATAAACATCTCTCCTTTAAAGACTCCCTTCAAAGATTTCTATCTTAACCATCCCTGGGAAGGACTTATCTTTTCCGACTCTATTAAAAGGTTTGAGTATTTCGTGAACCACCAGTCATCAGAAAGGCCGCGGTCCTTAAAGAACTTTACCCTCATCTCATGGTGGCGGCTGATGTGGCACTCAAAACAGACGTTGTAAGGGCTGTTGACCCTGGCTATCTTCTGACCTTCCTGGGCCTTGCCAATGTCCATGAAATAGCTGAAGAGTTCTCCTGGTCCGTGGCATGCCTCACAGGTTACACCTTCGTCCACGTACTTCCCATTGCCTGGGTTGTAGCCTGTGGTGTGGCACTTGTAGCACTGCTTTCTGTAATTCTCGTCTCCCTCAATAAAATCAGGGGCCTGCTTGACCCTCTCGAAACTGGTGAACTTGGTCCTCTTCCACTGTTCGGCATGGGGGGCAGTCAGTCCGGTGTGACACCTGAGGCACTTTTGACTGCCTACGTAGATGGCCTTTTCTCCTGTCACGCCGTTATACCTGAAGTTCCCCCAGACTGGCGTAAGGTTGGGGTCTGTCTCTTCTGGAGAGAGTTCCGTGAGTTCCAGCCAGAGTTCAAAGACCTTGTCGGCAGAGGCCATCCTCTTCTGCATTTGGCGGCGGTGGGTGTACATCCCCCTGTGGGCCTCCTTTTCTGCGAGGGCCCTGCCGATACCTTTATGGCATACGGTACAGCCGTATACGTCAAAGGGGAATTCTGAGACTATGGCGTGGCTGGCCTTAAGCCCTGACTCGTCAATATGACAGGTGATACATCTATCCACTTTATTACCGTTCCTCAGTTTATCCCAGGTGCCGGTACCTTTTAGTAGAATCTGCTTTATCTCGGGCTTCTGGGAACGAAGGATGGTTATCTTTTTCTCAAGGTCTTTCTTGTCCTTCTCAAAGGTGGCGGCCTTATGTTCCTTCTCCAGTTCCACCAGCTTCTTCTGATAAAAGGCCCGTTGATACTTTGCCCAGGCGGGATTCTTCCCCTCCTCAAACCAGAGATAGGAGGAGTAGAAGAATGCCAGACTAAAAAGGAGGAATAACTTTCTCTTCATACATCACCTTTTTCAGTTCTCAGTTTTCAATCTTCTGATGTTACCCTAGATGTTGAACCAGGGCGTTTGTAAGACATGCTTGACGTTGAACCCTAATCTAAGGCCCATTTTTAAGATAGTACCTATCATGGTGAGCAATAAGAACATCGTAATGCCATATTTAACTGGCCCGAGTTGCTGGTAGAAGTCTTTCCATCTGCGGGCCGGTAACCATGTGCCCAGTCCAAAATAGGCTAATAGCAACAGGACCCCTACGGGGGCCGGTAGACTCCATAGAGGCGGGGGTGTCGGGAAGGCGAGGGTCCACTTCTCCCAGGGCCAGAACCAGGCCCAGAAAGGCCCTCTACAGTAAACTCCTATGATGATAAGTACATACCAGAGTAAGAACCCGAAACTGAAGATAGTTACGGCAAACTTCCTCTCCCCGAAGGTATAGTAACCGTTGCCTTTGGGATTGAAGTCAATGTAAGGTATAAACATAAGACCTATTATAATCAGGGAGGGCAGGACCACCCCGGCAAACCATGGGTCAAAGTACACTAGCTCTTCCTGTAGGCCCAGGAAGTACCAGGGGGCCTTGGAAGGGTTCTCTGGTTCGCCTGGGTTGGCGAGTTCTCTTAAGGGTGCATCTACGTAGTAGCTGTAAAGGAGTATGATTACCAAAAAGAGCAGGGCGCATAAAAATTCCTTTGCCACAAGGTGTGGCCAGGTGTCTACTTTCTCAGGCCCTGTCTGTGTCTGTCTTGGTTCAGGTTTTAGCATCGTTACTCCGGGATTGGCCATAGCCTTCCTCTCTTTATATGGAGTCCAGTTTGCCTGAGGCGTATTAATGGTCTCCAGCATTGGGGGCAGAGCCCCAATGCTATAGCCCTGGTGCTCCGCCACCAGGGCTTACATCTGTCCTGAGAATCCGTCCTTCCTTATCCTCCAGAAGTGGAGCATCATAAGCCCACCTGCCAGGGCGGGGAGGCCTATACAATGCCACACATAGGCCCTGAGGAGGGCAGGTGCCTGTATGGAGGTGCCTCCCAGGAGGCCGAACCGTATGTCGTTGTCAATAGTGAATCCAAACAGCTCTGCGAAGGGGCCTTGATAGCCTGCAAATGGCGTAGCCCCTGCCATATTGGTACCTACCGTAATGGCCCAGTATCCGAGTTGGTCCCATGGGAGGAGGTAGCCCGTAAAACTCAGTAACAGGGTGAGTACCAGGAGTATCACGCCTACCACCCAGTTAAATTGTCTTGGTGCCTTATAGGAGCCGGTAAGGAAGACCCTCAGCATGTGGAAACATACCGTTATGACCATGGCGTGGCCGGCCCATCTGTGCGTGTTTCTCAATAGCCTGCCAAGCGGTATTGCATTATTGCTCAAGTCCAGCATATCGGCATAGGCCCGGTTTACGTCCGGGGTGTAATAGAACATCAACAGTACGCCTGTGAGGGTTTCAAAGAGGAAGACAAAAAAGGTCAGTCCCCCAAGACACCAGGTAAAGGAGATGTTTGTATTGCCTTTCGATACGGTGATTGGGTGTATATGTAGCCATACGTTGCTGAGAATCTGGAGCACACGGTTACGAGGGGTATCTTCGTACCCATGACGGAAGATAGACTTCCAGACGTCATTCTGCGTAATCTTATCGCCTATTTCTTTGAGGTCAGGTAACATGCGAAGGACTCCTTTTTAGCCTTCAGCTTATTGGCTTTCGGGGTCTCGGCCGATGGCCGATTATTATATTACCAGCTTCCTCTCCCGTTCTACTATTTGACTCGTGTCTATGACCAGTTTCCCATCGTCGGAAAGATACGCATGGAAGTGATAGAGGGGCCTTGGGGCGGGACCAGCAAAGTTAACGCCGTCCTTATAGTACTTGCTCCCATGACAGGGACACTCAAAGATACCCTTTTCTTCGGTCCAATGCACGGCGCATCCCAGGTGTTGACAAATCATGGATATGGCCTGAAAGGTATTGCCCTCCCGGACCACAAATACCCTCCTGGCCTTTAGGGTAACCACATTGTGGTCTGGAAAATCCTGGGGATAACCTACGGCAAAACATTTGGAGGGCTCATACAGTACCTTAGGAAAGAAGAAGCCGGTTGTCCCCAGGAGGTTCCACAAGTAGGCCCCTATTGTGGCTAAAAATATTCCCCAGGCCGCCAGGGTGAAGAAACTACGCCGGGACGTCCATATACCACCTGTCTCTTTTACCTTTCTTTTCTCTGCTTCCATTCCTACCTGCGGCATAGTTATTGTCCCTCAGATTCTATAGATTCGCTTCGCCCACTACAAGTTTTTAAAGATATACAACCGCCGTAGGGTTGAATACTAGCAATACGCATACCATTTCTTCACCTATTGCTTGCTGGCAGGCACGTGCAGTCTAGTACAACGTACATTTCCTTATATAATAAATACTTACGAAACATTGCTCAAGACCCGACAACCAATGTGAACCTTTCTACCCTGATTTCTCTTGTTACTAATAATTCACAAGAGACCAGTATGTCCATTCAATAGCTTATAAAATAAATGGTTACAACTGTACACATTAGTATACAATCCAGTGTACCTGAGTGTACTAGTCTAGGAGTCAGGAATCAGTGGAATTGCGGACGTAGGAAAGATTTTTGATTTTAACTCCGAAGACCCTCAATCCTTTGTAGGGGCACGTTGCAACGTGCCCCTACTCCGTCCTATGCTCCACAAGGGCTTAGGGAAAGTTATTGACTATGCGAATACAAATAGGGTAACTTAAACATGGTCCGCCTGAGGCGGATTCAAGGGCCACTTCTAACGAAGGGCAGTAGATATTTGAATAAAGTTTTGAAGGTGGTAAAATTGTCCATGAAAAGGTATGCAGTCCTATTACTCCTCCTGGCATGGCCTCTTCTTATCCTGGAGCCTCACGAAGGCGGCGGTGCCGCTCCTGACGGGGAGGTGTCAGTCCAGGGGGAATCCGCTCCAGGCAGTGGTCCGTCCCTTCACTCCGCTCAAGGGCAGGCTCAGGCGGATGGGCGTCTGGGCGGGGGGGACTATGAGGAGGCTGATATACTGGAAGAGGGGTTGCCAATAGTAATAGAAGGTGGTAAGGCTTCGGCCGTGGGTTCAGCCGAATCGGCCACTCCTGATAAAAGGGGAGGCGGTAATCCACCCCAGGCAGAAGGGCACCCGGGAGGAAAGGTCTCAGAAAGAAAAGGAGAGTAAGGCGGTAATCCGCCCCTTCGCTCCGCTCAAGGGCAGGCTCAAGCGGACGGACGCCAAAAGAGATAGGCCAGACTGGAGGGACCGTGCTATGGGGGAGTCAGGAAAGGCTATTAAGGCAAATATCCTCTTGATAGACTATGAGGAGACCCACCGCAGTATCTACACCAGTTTCCTGCGATACGCAGGCTACACTGTTACGGCTGCACCAGATGGGATAGAAGGGTTGAGCCTCTTCAAGCAGGGTTCTTATGACCTGGTTCTCTGTGCCCTGGAGATGCCCTATCTATCGGGTGTGGAGGTGGCCAGGGCTATAAAGACCTTCTGCATTGGAAAGGGGCGGAAAGTCCCCTTCATTATGGTAGCCAGCAGGACACGCGAAGTTACTCAGGAGGAGATGAGAAAGACAGGGATAGATACCGTGTTCTTTAAGCCCCTAAGGTTAGATCACCTCTCAGAGTCTATCAGTGGACTCATCCGCCCCCGTAAATGAGTCATAGACTTTCGGGTCTCGGCCCTCTGCGCCCAGGTTGTCAATGACTGATGGCCGGTAACCGATTGCCGACAGCCGATAGATGAGAGAATCCATAAGATACCGGAGTACCTCCCTTGAGGACGTCTCCCAGATAGAGGAGATGGAAGGGGCCTATTTTTTAGAGGAGGCCTTCGGCAGGAGGCAAATAAGATACCTACTCCAGTCCCCCAATGCCATAGCCCTGACGGCTGAAGAGGGCGGCCGATTCGGCTGGGCTTACGGTCGAAGCCCTGCCGCCTCCAATGGTAAGGTCCTGGGTTACATTATTGGCCTGGGCCGCAGGGGGTCTTCGGCAGTAAGGATATATACCTTTTGCGTAAGAAAGGATTACAGACTCAAGGGGATTGGTACCTCCTTACTCCAGAGGCTTGAAAGGGAGTGCCAGAGAAGGGGTGTCTCTAGTCTCATCCTGGAGGTAGGGGAGGGTAACTCCTCGGCCCTGAGGTTCTATAAAAGAAATGGGTTCGTGGAGTTTTTCAGGACCCCAGGATACTACAGTGACGGTACCACTGCTGTAAGGATGAGGAAGGCAATAACTAGACAGTAGCTAGTAGCTAGGGTTGAATCTTTTCCTGGCTGCTAGCTACTAGCTACTTGTTAGTTGCGGGTCTCCAGACCCGCAACTACCGACAAAGGTAGACATGAACCCCACTAGGTTTGACTGGAAGAGGTACCCGGAGACAGAGGCCTTTTTCCTGGGAGGTCTAGACGCCTTCCTCAAGGCCCACCAGGTGGCGGCAAGACTTGAACAAAAGATAAGGGAACACACAGGTACAAGGCTTATTAACTGGGTTGACCATGTAGTCCTCCCTGATTCTGGCCCTACCAGGACAAGACTCGCCCAGATGGGTTTCATCCCAAACCCCCTGGGAGAGACCCCTCCAGGCAGGATAGCCTTCTTGCATGCGGGGGCCATATTCCCCAATGTAGTACTGCAAGGTGGCATCCGCCTCAGGCGGACAGCCGAATTGACCACTTACACCAAGGGCAGTTCCGTAGAGCCTATACTGGAGCTGGCCCTGAAGGTGGAATCAGTGGCGGATTTTGTGGCAAGGCAGGGACTTGACTCCGCCTCAGGCGGATTGGAGGGTCCACCTAAGAGCCGTTACAGGAGGGTATTGGTGGCCGGGGAAGGGGGATTAAGCCTCCTGGCCGTGGAGCGTAGGGCCTACAGGGGTTATCTCTGTGAGACCCCTCCACCCGCGTACTACCAGGAGTATCTCAGGGCGGAAGAACTCTGGCGTACGAGGCCGCGCCGCTTTGATGATACCGTTGAGGGGTTCGGGAAGACAAAGGAGATACTGGAAGACATATCTGCCAGGCTTGGTAAAGGACTAGCTGCCTGCGTCCTCTTTGAGGGAGAGCGGAGATACTGGCAGGAGAGAAACAGGGCGGCCCGTCTCCAGAAGGAACGACAGGATTCTTTGGGGCTAGGTTGGGCCAACCACGACCACCACACCTTCCGCTGTTCCAGAAGGCACCTCCATGACCTGGTACGGCTGCTGGAGGGTCTGGGCTTTCAGTGTAGGGAGAGATTTTATGCGGGGGAGGAGGCTGGATGGGGTGCCCAGGTGATGGAAAACCACCTCCTGGGGATAACCGTCTTTGCCGATTTGGACCTCAGCCCAGAAGAAACCGAGGAGGCATCCACCTCAGGCGGACTCCCGTCAGGCGATTTTGCCCACCGCCCCCTCCCTACGAGAAAGGACCTGGGCACGGTAGGACTCTGGGTGGAGCTCCATGGGGAGGGCTTCCTTGAGGCCGGGATGCATCACCTGGCCATCAGGGCCGATTTTGATGCCCTTCGCAGGGGCATGGCACAGGAAGGGATACAGACCATGAAGCCTTTCTCCGATTTCCCCTTCCTCCGCCAGGCCTTCACCCAGGGGGAGCAATGGGAGGTGAGGTCAGACCGAATTGACCAACTTCTTAGTCTGGGCAGTATAAATCAGGAGCAGTATCAGAAATTTTCTAGTCAAGGCGCCCTCGGCAGCCACCTGGAGGACATAGAACGGCGGGAGGGCTTTAAGGGTTTCAATCAGCGTTCCGTCAGCGCCATAATCCAGGCCACCGACCCAAGGGCTTACCATCATTAGCAGACAGCAAACAGTGGACAGCATACAGCACAGCACCCAGACCGGTACCATCACTTTGGGTATTTTGCATAGGTCTCCTTTTACTATATAATAAAAACACATAGGCATTTGATAACCAAAGAAGAGGCGTAGACAAAAAAGGTTAGTCGTGGGTCTTCTGACCCAAGACTGCCAGTTTTAATTTTAGTAGTAGAAGAACGGAATATCTCATGGAAATTGTTAAAAAGGATACAGACCTTTTAATAATTGGCGGAGGTGCGGCCGGGTGTTTTGCGGCGGTAGAGGCAAAGACCCAGTCCACAAACCTCAGGTGCCTGATAATAGAAAAGGCCCATATAGACCGCAGTGGGTGCCTCGCCATGGGGCTAAACGCCATAAATGCCTACCTCCACCCCGGGGAAAGCCCCGAATCTTACTTAAACTACGTAAAGCAGGAATTCATGGGACTAGTAAGGGAAGACCTCGTGCTCAGTATAGCTAGAGGCCTGAATGACACCGTCAAGAGGGTAGAACAATGGGGATTACCCATAGAGAAGGGGGCGGATGGGAACTACAAACCCAGGGGACGGCGGGCCATAAGGATAATTGGAGAGAGACTTAAACCTATATTGGCAGAGGCCGTCAGGAGACACAGGGTGGAGGTGTTGAACCGTGTGGCGGTCACGAACCTTATCTTAAAAGAAGGCAAGGTAGTGGGGGCCTTCGGCCTGGGCGTCAGGGACGGAACCCTTTACGTGATACGGGCCAGGGGGGTAATCATAGCCACTGGAGGGGCCTCGGGTCTATACAAACCCCAGAATCCAGGCAGTGCACGTCACCTTATGTGGTACTGCCCCTGGAACGTGGGTACCGGTTACGCCATTGGTCTAAGGGCCGGGGCCGAGATGACCTCCTTTGAGAACCGCTTCATCGCCCTGAGGGTGAAGGACGTCCAGGCCCCAACGGGGACACTTGCCCTTGGGGCCGGGGCCAAACAGGTAAATGCTAAGGGGGAACCTTACCTTGAGAAATACTATAAGGACTCCCCCGTAAAAGACAGCCCTACTTACTTCAGGCTCCTCAGCACAGTGCTGGAAAACCGGGCAGGGAGGGGGCCCTGTTACCTGGACCTCAATCACCTGGACACCCAGACGTTGAGGCAATTCAAAGAAGACCTCTTAAACATGAGCCCTTCTATGCTCCTGATGCTGGCAAGCAGGGACGTCCGCCACGGCGAATCTTGGATAAATCCGCCGGAGGAGGATGCCAGAGGCATGGGCGGGAAATACCGCTTTGAGATAACGGGGAGTGAACCTTATGTGGTGGGAGGCCATGGGGAGGCAGGTTACTGGGTGGATGTGGAGAGACGGACCACCCTGCAGGGGCTTTACGCTGCCGGGGACGTAGCTGGTGGGGCACCCAAAAAGTACGTCAGCGGGTGCTGGGTAGAGGGGCAGATAGCCGCCAGGACTGCCCTAAAGGAGATTAATAATGACCCCCTTCCCTCAATAGAGGAAGGGGCAGTGAAAAAGGAGCAGGCAAGGGTAAGCATGCCCCTTAAGGACAGGAAAGGGATCCCTCCCCAGGAGATGGAGGAGAGGCTACAGAAGATAATGGACGAATACGCCGGCGGGCTCTCCACCCAGTACGAGCTGAACGAGGAGAAGCTCAGGGTGGGCAGGGCATTATTAAAGGATTTAAAAGCGGGTGTGCCTAATCTTGAGGCAAAAAATCATCACGAACTGGTGAGTTGTATGGAGGTGGTGGACAGGATAGACGTGGCCAGGGTAGTGGTAGAACACCTCCTCTACAGGAAAGAGACCCGATGGCCCTGTTCTCAGAGCAGGCTTGATTATCCCAAAAGGGACGATGCCCACTGGCTTAAGTTCGTTAACTCCGTTATGGACGTGGACACCGGGGAGATACAGATACTGGAGAAGGGACTAAATGGTAAAGATTGACTATAAAGTATGCAACCGATGCGAGGGCGCCAGAGAGAAGCGCTGTCAACACATCTGCCCAGGTGACCTTATCGGGGTAAACCCTGAGGACGACCGCCCCGTGGTCCTATACCCTGAGGATTGCTGGGCCTGTACGGCGTGCGTAAAGGATTGTCCTGTGGCGGCCATTACCCTGAAGCTGCCCTTCCAGGTACTGGAAGAAGGGGATTCTCTTCGGGCCACTGCAAAAGGCAGGAAGACCTCCTGGGTCCTGGAAGGGACGGACGGGAAGAAGGAGGAGTTTGAGATAGAGGCCGTTTTAGCCAGGGGCAAATCTGCAATATAAAAGGGTGAAGCAGGGGCATCCGCCTGAGGCGGACAACGTGCCCCTACTGAAGGAAAAGGAGGAGAGATTAAGTGACCAAAGGTATAACGCCTCATGGAGGCAGATTGATAAACAGGCTACTTGAGGGTGAGGAGAAGGAGAAGGCCCTGGCCGGGACAAAAGGCATGAAGCGTATGGAGCTTACTCCATGGGAGGTCTCCGACCTGGAGATGATAGCAGTTGGGGCCTTTAGCCCCCTTGAGGGCTTTATGTGCAAGAAGGACTTTGAGACGGTGGTAGATACCATGAGGCTTTCAAGCGGCCTCCCCTGGTCCCTACCCGTGGTACTGTCCGCCAGGGGGGAAGAGGCCAAATCCTTTAAGGAGGGAGAAGATATAGCCCTGGAGGATGGCTCCCATACGGTACTGGCCATCTTGCGCCTGGAGGAGAAATATCACTACGATAAGGAGAAGACTGCCCTGGAGGTCTATGGTACCCAGGAGGATAAACACCCCGGGGTAAAGCGACTTTACGAGAGTGGAGATACCCTGTTGGGGGGCAAGATAGGCATGGTCAACCGCCCCAGGCATACAGATTTTCTTGAACACAGGATGGACCCGTCTGAAACGAGGGAACTATTCCATAAGAAGGGCTGGAAGCGGATAGTAGGGTTTCAGACCCGCAACCCCGTGCACAGGGC
>Ga0105164_10001775_pt1 | contig 13623 bp, 12 predicted proteins | sample VDWuncwatermetaG_FD_89674 | JGI IMG/M metagenome (GOLD analysis project Ga0105164, IMG submission 89674) | Wastewater microbial communities from Netherlands to study Microbial Dark Matter (Phase II) - VDW unchlorinated drinking water | ecosystem: Environmental > Aquatic > Freshwater > Drinking...
GGCATGGCTTTCCGATGTCGAATATAAGGATAATATATTCCCGGATATAGATTACCGGGTACACCAATAACCGAATAACCATAAGGACTATTTTAATATTTCTGTCAATATGTCTGCGGATAAAAACATACCAGAACATATAGCAATTATTATGGACGGCAATGGCCGCTGGGCAAAAGAGAAAGGCCTTCCCCGCACTGCCGGACATCGCATTGGAGTCTCAAGGGTCAAAGAGGCGATAAGTACAGCCAGTGACCTAGGGGTAAAGGTAATTACTTTCTTTGCGTTTTCCGCGGAGAATTGGCAAAGGCCCAAGAAAGAAATTATTGTATTGATAGGTTTTTTAAAACATTTCTTGAGGCGTCAGATAAAAGAACTGGAAGAGAATAATATGCGGGTCAGATTTATCGGTAGAGGGGATCCTTTACCGGCAAATCTACAGAAGGAGATTAGGGAAGCTGAACAAAGGACCAGTGGCAATACAGGCTTAACAGTGGTCCTGGCATTAAATTACGGTTCAAGGCAGGAGATAGTAGATGCAGCCAAGAAGTTCGCCTCTCTTGTAGTTAAGGGGCATGCCAAGTTGGATAGTCTTGACCCTAAGATGTTCGCAGAATATTTTTATACATCCGGGCTACCGGATCCTGACCTTCTGATCCGTACCAGCGGAGAGATGCGTTTAAGTAATTTTCTGCTCTGGCAGCTTTCTTACGCAGAGTTATATTTCCCCAATAAATATTGGCCGGATTTTAAAAGGGCGGATTTAGAAGAAGCGATCAAGGTTTATCAAAACAGGGAGCGTAGATTTGGCAAGATCAATGCTGACTAAAAGAATTATAACCTCGACTGTGCTCATATTGATTATTGCGTTGTCGGTATTCGTAGATTGGTTTTGCAGTTTGTTGATCACTGCTTTTATCATCGTCGGCTTGTATGAGTTCTTTACTATGCTGGAGAATAAAGGGATAAGCATATATAAATATTTCGGCATAGGTATGGGTATCATCATACCTATTTCAATACTTTTACATTTCGAGCTTACCAAGAACTGGGAATTCCTTTTTATCGTACTGACGGTACTGATACTGATCCTTATGCAGTTTAGGCGTAGACAAAATTCCGGCGTGATAGTGGGTATTTCTACGACCGTCTTTGGAATCCTTTATATTTCCTGGTTTTTTAGTTTCTTGATCAAGATCAGGTATCTTGCAGGAGGTTTGGGCCTTTTGACAACGCTGCTTCTTATTACTAAGCTTGGCGATATCGGCGCATATCTAGTCGGTAGTCGATTCGGCAAGACCCCTCTTATGCCTCGGATCAGCCCGAATAAATCCATAGAGGGAGCTATCGGGGGTTTGATTTTTAGTATCTCGGCAGCCTTAATCTGCAGGGTTTTCTTGCCTTTCAACTATTTGCATCTTATATTGCTGGGTTTGTCCCTGGGGATATTGGGACAATTAGGAGACCTTTCGGAATCATTGATGAAACGAGACTGTAATGTCAAGGATTCAGGAAATACATTTCCCGGCATGGGGGGAGTCCTTGATTTAATCGATAGTTTGCTTTTTACCGCACCGGTATTTTATTTTTATCTAAACATTATCAAAAAATAGCAGGGGAAGGCTTCTTACTCTATGAAGCGCATTGCGCTGTTAGGTTCAACCGGTTCAATAGGCAGGAGCGTCCTGGAGGTCGTTAAGAATTTTCCGGATAATTTTAAGCCGGTAGCTCTTAGTGCCAATTCGAATATTGCCGTTTTAGAAGAGCAGATACGCCGCTTCCATCCGCTATTTGTAAGCGTACAGGATGAAAGGGCAGCCCGGGATTTAAAATCAAGATTGGATCCCAAAAAGACAAAATTATTGGTTGGGGAAGAGGGATTAAGCCGGATAATAGAAAGTAATCTCGTCGATCAAGTGGTGCTGGCAATCAGCGGTTCAGCTGCCCTGGGCCCTTTATTAAAGGCAATCGATAATAATAAAGAGGTTGCCCTGGCAAATAAAGAGGCACTGGTTATGGCAGGGCCGTTGATCATGGACAGGGTAGGAAAAAAGAATTTACAGATCAGGCCTATTGACAGTGAGCAATCAGCGATATGGCAGTGTCTGGGAGGTGAGAATAAAGATAAAATCAAGGCTATTTATCTGACAGCCTCCGGGGGCCCGTTTAGAAAAACTTCAGCCAGTAAGCTAAAAAATATTACCATAAAGGAAGTGCTTAAACACCCGCGCTGGAAGATGGGTAAAAAGATTACTGTAGATTCCGCTACCCTGATGAATAAGGGGCTTGAGCTTTTAGAGGCGATGTTTCTTTTTGGTATCGAGTCAGAAAAGATAAAAGTCATCATACACCCCGAAGCAATTATACATTCCATGGTTGAATTTATAGACGGGGTGATTATCGCTCAGCTGTCCATTACCGATATGCGCATACCAATACAATATGCCCTATCTTATCCTGAGAGATTGGGTAGTAATTTAAACGGGGTGGATTTTTACAAATTAAAAAACCTCAATTTTGAGAAACCTGATTTTAAAAAGTTTCCCTGCCTGGCCTTGGCTTATCAGGCGGCTCGAGACGGAGGAACAGCCCCCGCAGCACTTAACGCGGCGAATGAAGTAAGTGTGGATGAGTTTCTTAAGGGTAATCTGGATTTTCTATCCATGCCTAAAGTTATTACCAAGGTTTTAAGCAGGCATCGTAATATCAAAAAACCAAGCTTGGATGATATATTAAGTGTTGATAGCTGGGCTAAGCTAGAGGCTAGCCGCGTCATTAAAGGATAAAGAAAAAAAATGATAGCATTTTTTATATTTCTTTTGATATTGGGAGTTCTCATAGTTGTCCATGAACTGGGGCATTTTATTATTGCCAAGAAGCTAGGAGTGCGCGTGGAAAAATTCTCACTGGGGTTTGGCCCGCAGATATTTAAAAGAAAAAGGCGCGATACCGAGTATAGTATAAGCGTAGTACCTTTGGGAGGTTATGTAGAGCTTGCCGGAGATACTCTGGAAGAATATACGGGCAAGAAAGATGAATATCTGGCTCAATCTCCGGGCAGGCGTTTTCAAATCATATTTTTTGGACCTTTATTGAATTACCTGCTGGCGTTTTTATGTTTCTGGTTCATATTCTTTGCAGGTTACCCTACGCTCACCAGCCAGGTCGGCGGCTTAGTCGATGGTTTTGGCGCCAAAGATTCCGGGATAGAGGTAGGGGATAGGATTATTGCCATAAACGGCAGACAAATAAGATACTGGGAAGATATACAGAAAGTTATACATGCCAAGGGTGCAACTTCGCCGGTCAAACTAACAATCCTGAGGGGCAGCGATAAAAAAGATATCTCAACAGAGGTCAAGGAGAAACAATACGACGATATTATAGGAAAGAAGCAAAAGGTAGGAATCTTAGGCATAACACCCTCCGATGAGATTGTAAAAGTTAGGCATGGTTTTATCGATTCATTTTTCCTGGGGATAAGGAAAACTCAGGACTTAACAGTCGTAACCTATAAGGCGCTATGGGGTATGATTACAGGAAGGCTGTCTTTACGCGAATCGGTAACCGGTCCTCTGGGCATGCTTTATATTACATCCAAGGTGGCCCGCCTGGGAGTAATCGCGGTCTTGCATCTTATCGCGATATTAAGTCTGAACTTGGCCATATTTAATCTTTTGCCTCTGCCCGTACTTGACGGCGGTCATATATTTTTATTGGGCATTGAGAAAATAAGAGGAAGATATTTTACCCTTAAGACAGAACGCGCCATTACAAACGTAGGTTTTGCAATTATTATTTCACTGGCTGTGTTGGTAACGCTTAATGACCTTTTTAGATTCGGAGATAAGATCTTAAGGTTCTTTAGTAAATAATCATGATACCAAGACGCAAAACAAGGAAAATAAGGATTGGCAATATTTGTATCGGAGGTAATGCGCCCGTTGCCATTCAGTCAATGGCAAAGACAAAAACCCAGGATATCCGCTCGACCATAAAACAGATAAAGGATCTTGAGCGCGCAGGGTGCGAAATCGTCCGCGTAGCAGTAAAGGATAAAGCTGATGCCTGCTCTATCGATAAGATCAAGAAGGGCATTACTATACCCCTGGTAGCCGATATACATTTTGACTGGCGCCTGGCAATAGAAGCGATCCAGAGGGGTGCAGATAAGATTAGGTTAAATCCCGGTAATATATATAAAAAGGATGAGGTCGAGAAGGTTATCCGCGCAGCGAAATCAGCCAATATTCCAATCAGGATTGGGCTTAACTCAGGTTCGATAGAGAAATTATACTCTCGTAAGGTAAAAACTTCCGGAGTAGCAGATGCTATGGTTTGTGCAGCTAAGGATTACTTAAAGTTTATCGAAAGCCAGGGTTTTTTTGATATTATAATTTCACTTAAGGGTTCGGATATATTCGATACATTAAGGGCGTATCGCAAGATGGCCGCCTTTTGCGACTATCCGTTTCACCTGGGGGTTACTGCAACAGGCCTGCCGCAGGAAGGTATGATAAAATCCAGTATTGCCGTAGGAGGTTTGCTATTGGAAGGAATTGGTGATACAATAAGGATATCCTTGACTGCAAGGCCTGAAGAAGAAGTCAGGGCAGCAAGGATGATTTTACAGGCGCTGGGCCTGCGTAATTTCGGACATGAAATAATCAGCTGTCCGACCTGCGGACGCTGTGATGTGGATCTTTTGAAAATAGTCCGGGGCCTGGAAGAAAGACTTGTACTTACTGAACGCAAGAATTCTTCTTCTCCAGTTAAAGTAGCTATAATGGGTTGCGTGGTCAATGGCCCGGGGGAGGCAAAGCAGGCGGATATAGGGGTTGCCTTTGGTAAGAAGGAGGGGCTCCTTTTTAGAAAGGGCAAACCCATAAAGAAGATTTCTTCTTCCAGTTGCGTAAATGTTTTATTAAAAGAGATATCCGGTTTATCGGCAAAACTTAAGAAAAAAGAAAAAGGATAGAGAAATGTTTTGGTCAAAGGCATTTATCCCAACTTTAAAGGAAACTCCTCAGGAGGCTGAATCTCTCAGCCACCAGCTTCTTCTGCGCGCAGGGCTTATACGCATGTTGATGGCAGGAGTCTACTCCTATCTTCCTTTGGGCTTTAAGGTATTAGGGAATATTGAAAGAATTATACGTCAGGAGATGAATTCCTGTTCAGCGTCCGAGCTGTTACTTCCTGCTTTACAGCCAAAAGAATTATGGCTTGAGTCTGGGCGCGATAAAGATATGGGCGAGGTAATGATCAGGTTTGTTGACCGCAAAGGCAGGGGTATATGTCTGGGCCCAACACACGAAGAGGTAATCACTGAACTGGCTAAGAATCATATTTTTTCTTACAGGCAGATGCCTTTGATTCTGTATCAGATTCAGACTAAGTTTCGTGATGAAATCAGGCCGCGTTTCGGATTAGTCAGGGCATGCGAGTTTATCATGAAAGATGCTTATAGTTTTGATCAGGATGAAGAAGGTCTCGATAAGAATTACAAAGTTATTCATAACGCCTATCTTAGGATCTTTAAGAGATGCGGGCTAAATTGTTTGAGCATAGAGGCAGACCCTGGGGTTATGGGTGGCAATACCTCTCATGAATTCATGGTACCGGCAGAAAGCGGAGAGGATCTGGTGCTATCTTGTCCTAAATGTGATTACGCTGTTTCTTTTAGCGAGGGTGATGATAAAATCTGCCGGCATTGTAAATGTAAGCTAGAAAAGAAAAATACTATTGAGATAGGGCATATTTTTAAGCTGGGGACAAAATACAGTTCGGCATTGGGGGCGAATTTCCTGGACGCGCAGGGAAAGCAAAAGCCCATAATTATGGGTTGCTATGGTATAGGGGTTTCCCGGTTGATTTCGGCGATTATCGAACAGAATCATGATGAGCAGGGTATTATCTGGCCGCAGGAAATAAGCCCATACCAGGTGATTGTTTTACCCCTGGATGTTACCGAAGACAAGATTATGGTTACTGCTTTAGAGCTTTATACTAAACTCAAGGAGAATAATATAAACGTACTTCTGGATGACCGGGATGAGCGGGCAGGGGTAAAGTTCAAGGACGCAGACCTGGTGGGGATTCCTTTACAGGTTATTGTCGGTAAGGAATCTTTGAAGAATAATCTGATAGAAATGAAGATCCGCCATAACCATAAAAAAATAGCCAAAAAGCAGGAAGAGATATTGAAAGAGATAGTGGGAGTTATAAATGGATAGGCATCTTGTCCCGGAGGAATTGGAAAGTATTATTCGGGGCTATCTGGATGTGCGCGGCCTGGAATTAGTGGAACTTATCTGCAGGCGTCAGGGCAGAGATTTGGCATTTAAGTTATTAGTTGATAAACCTAAGGGTGGCATTACTCTTAAAGAGTGCACCAGTCTTAATCGGGAAATAGTCCGGACTATTGAAGAGAGGGGGATATTAAAGGAGAATTACTTTCTGGAAATATCTTCTCCTGGTCTGGACAGGCCGTTAAAAACAAAGAATGATTTTTTGCGCTGTCTGGATAGAAAGGCGCACATCTTTCTTATTGAGGCTAAAGAGGGAAAGGTAGAACTAGAAGGGATTGTTAGTCGAGTGGAAGATGAAAAGTTGTGTATTGATCAGGATGGTATTATCATGGAAATCCCCCTAGTTAAGATTTCCAGGGCAAAACAGATAATCGAACATATCTAGAATTCGGAGAGGAATATGAGTCAGGAACTATTAGCTATAATAGAGCAGATCGAAAGGGAGAAAGGCATTAAAAAAGAGGTTCTTATCGAGGCGGTTGAGAGTGCGCTTCTTAGCGCAGCCAGAAAAGTAGTCGATTTAAAGCCTGACGAAGAACTAAAAGTTATTTTAGAGCGTAATACCGGCAAGATAAAGGCTTTTAGGAATCAGGAGGAGATTACCTCCATAGATTTCGGAAGGATTGCAGCTTCAGCAGCGCGTCAGGTAATTATCCAGAAAATCCGCGAAGCGGAAAAAGAGGTAGTGTTTAACGAATTCCAGGGTAAGGTAGGAGAGATTACCAGCGGCACGGTATACCGTTTTGATAAAGGCAATATAATCGTCGATCTCCTGGGTAAAGCTGAGGGGATCCTTTTAAAGCGCGAGCAGTCTCCCAAGGAGGAATTTAAACAGGGACAGCGCATCCGTTCTTATGTTGTTGAGGTAAAAAAGGATTTAAAAGGCCCGCAGATAATTCTTTCCCGGACTCATCCTAATCTGGTTAAGAAGCTATTTGAGCTTGAGGTGCCGGAGATTTATGAGGGTATTGTGGAGATCAAATCGATTTCCCGCGAGGCAGGAGAGAGGACAAAGATTGCAGTCTGGTCGAAGAATGAAAAGGTCGATTCCGTTGGTGCATGCGTGGGGATGCGCGGAAACCGCGTGCGTAACATCGTTAATGAGCTGCACGGAGAGAAGATTGATATTGTGCGTTTTAATGACGATGTAAAGGAGTATATAAAAGCTGCGCTTTCGCCGGCAAAGGTTGCGGAGATAAAATTAGATAAAGAAAAGATTAAGGCAGAGGTTATTGTTGAAGATGATCAGTTATCTCTGGCGATCGGCAGACATGGCCAGAATGTCAGGCTTGCCTCCAGGCTTATTGGGTGGGAATTGGATATCCGTACTAAATCTATGGCTCTAGCTAAAAAAGAAGAAGCAGAGAAGAAAGAGGAAGTTGTCAAAGAGGAAAAGCCGGAAAAGGAAGCTAAAAAAGAGAAGAAACAAAAGAAGGTAAAAAAGGTAAAGAAAGAAACAAAGGAAGCGCCTTCTTTGGAGCAATTGTCCGGAGTGGGTGAGAAAACCTTGGCCAGCCTCAAAGAGGCAGGCATAAAAAATCTGGATGATATCCTGAAGTTAGGCGTAAAGGGATTGGTTCGGATTAAGGGTATCGGAGAGAAAAAAGCGGAAAAGCTCATACAGGAATCCAAGAAGTTAAGCGGATAGATTTATTGAAAATAACAGAAGGGAAATAATGGTAAAAGAAAAGAAAGAAAAGAAGCCAGCACATAAGCAACCGGTTTTGAAAACTAAAAAGAAAATTACTAAGCCGGCGGTTAAGAAAGAAGCGCCGAAAAAGACAACCACGCTCGGCAAGTCTAAGGCTGTCAAAGTTACCAAGACAAAAATCAAGACAGATAAAGAGGAAAAGTTAACACCGGTTGTTTCCCCTTTAAAGACTAAAGAGCACGTAAAGCCCGCGCAAGCTACGGTTCTCCCTCATATAACTGTTTCCCATCCGAAAAAAGTATCTGCCGAAGAAGTCAGGGTGCAAGAAAAGAAAACAGTACCTGTGGCTTTCCAGCAGGAAGCAGTAAAGATTAGAGAGGAAATAAAAAAACCTGTAGAAAAAGTTGCTCCTGCCCCACCTAAAGAAGAGGAGGTAAGGGTATCCATAGAGCCATCATTAAAAGAGCTGGTATTAGAGCTACCGATTACCGTAAAAGATTTTGCGGTTAAACTGCAGCAGAAGCCGTCCGTATTAATAAAGATGCTTATGGATATAAAAATAATGGCAGGTATTAACCAGCTTTTAGAGCAATCGACTATAGACAAAATAGGAGAGAAGTTCGGTTATAAGGTAAAGAGCGCGCCTGATACCGAAGCAGTAGCATTGGGGATCCATGAAGAGCTAGATTCTTCAGAATTGCTCAAGTTTCGACCCCCGATTGTTACATTTATGGGCCATGTTGACCATGGTAAAACTTCTCTACTTGACGCGATAAGGAAAACCAAGGTTGTAGACTCTGAGCATGGAGGTATTACGCAGCATATCGGTGCGTATCGGGTAATTTTACCAGGAGGGATAATTACTTTCTTGGATACTCCTGGCCATGAGGCATTCACGGCTATGCGTTCGCGCGGTGCCGGCATTACAGATTTGGTAGTCTTAGTGGTTGCCGCAGACGACGGGGTTATGCCGCAAACGCAGGAAGCCATTGACCATGCCCGGGCAGCAGGCGTTCCGATTATTGTGGCAATGAATAAAATAGACAAGGCTCAAGGAAACGTCGATAAGGTAAAGAAGCAGCTTGCTGAACTTGACCTTAGCTCCGAAGATTGGGGAGGTAAAACCATTACCGTGCCTGTTTCAGCGAAGACCGGTCAAGGTATTGATGATCTGCTTGAGATGATACTCCTGGAAGCCCAGATGTTGGAGTTAAAAGCAAACCCTGATCGGCCGGCCAAGGGAATAGTGATCGAGGCAAAGTTAAGCAAAGGCAGGGGGCCTGTAGTAACCATGTTGGTTAAAAATGGCACCTTGCATTTGAATGAAAATATTATTGTCGGTGAATATTACGGTAAGGTCAGGGCGATGTTTAATGATCGAGGACAGGCAGTAACCGAGGCAGGTCCATCTTTTCCAGTAGAGGTGTTGGGTGTATCCGGTATACCGGAGGCTGGTGAGCAATTTTATGTAATCACCGATGAAAAGAAAGCTAAGGAGCTGGCATTAGAGCGCAAGGAGCGTCAGAAGCAGCAACAGATAAAGTCGGTAAAAAGGATAAGTCTTGAGGATTTGCACTCCCAGATAGAGGCTGGTAAATTGAAAGAACTAAAATTAATCATCAAGGCAGATGTACAAGGGTCGTTGGAAGCGATTAAAGAAACTCTGAAGAAGCTTGATGTTTCCGAGATAAAACTTGATTTTATCCACCAGGGAGTAGGTAATATCAACTATTCGGATGTTATATTGGCCGTGGCAAGCAATGCGCTTATATTGGGTTTTAATGTGAGTGCTGATGAACTCGCTAAAGAATTGATCGCAAAGGAAGGCATAGACTACAGGCCATATAATATTATTTATGAGTTAGCTAATGATATAAAGTCAGCAATAGAAGGTATGCTTGAGCCTAAGATTAAGAAAGTATTCCTTGGCAGGGCTGAGGTAAGAAAAGTGTTTAAATTGTCCAGGTCAGGCACGGTTGCCGGTTGTTTCGTTACCAAAGGCAAGATTACCCGTCAAAGCGTTATCAATCTAAGCAGGAACGGAACAGTGATTTTTGAAGGGAAGCTATCTTCTCTTAAGCGCTTTAAAGATGACGTCCGCGATGTCTCCGAGAATTTTGAGTGCGGCATGGCATTAGGCGGATTCGATGATTTGAAAGAAGGGGACATTTTTGAGGCATATGATATTGAGAAGATCGCCAGGAAACTTTAACCTAAAAATTTAGAAAATGAATGCGGCAAAAGAAAGAATCTTGAGCGGCATGCGTCCAACCGGAAAGTTGCACCTGGGGCACTTGGTGGGTGCGTTAGAGAATTGGTTGAAGCTAGAGGAGGAGTATGATTGTTTCTTTATGGTAGCTGATTGGCATGCCTTAATGGGTGAGTACGAAGATCCTTCTGGCTTATCCGAAGCCATAGTCGATAATGTCATTGACTGGTTGAGCGCAGGACTGGACCCAGAAAAATCCACATTTTTTGTACAATCCCAGGTCAGCCAGCACCTGGACCTTTACATGATATTTTCCTGTCTTGTACCTTTGGGCCTCCTGGAAAGATGCCCTACATATAAAGAACAGATGCGCGAGACTAAGACTCGCAACCTTAATACTTATGGCTTCTTGGGTTATCCGGTATTGCAGGCAGCGGATATACTGCTTTATAAAGCCGATAAGGTTCCCGTCGGAGAAGACCAACTGCCGCATTTAGAGCTTACACGCGTAATTGCCAAGCGTTTTAACACTCTTTATAAGAAAGAAGTATTTCCATATCCGCAGGCGATCCTGACTAGAAATCCGCGCCTATTAGGCCTGGATGCCAGAAAGATGAGTAAAAGCTATAACAATACGATTAATCTTTCTGATCCCCCTGATGCAATCAAAAAGAAAATATCCATTATGTTTACTGACCCTAAAAGGATTAAATTGACTGATAAGGGCCATCCGGGGACATGTAATGTATTCTCTTATTACTCTACCTTTGTGCCGGGCCTAAAAGATGAAGTTTCCGACTGGTGCGTAAATGCCAAGGTTGGTTGTACTGAATGTAAGAAAACACTTGCCGGGGAGATCATTAAAAAGTTAGAGCCGTTTCATCAAAGAAGGGAAGAACTACTTAAGGACAAATCAAAAGTTATTGAGATACTTAAAAAAGGCAAGGTGCGTGCCGGGGAAGTAGCAGCAAAAACCTTAAGAGAAGCTAAGGAAGCAATGAAGATATGAGTTATAAGATAAAAATACCCGTATTTGAAGGGCCCCTGGACCTGCTTTTGTACCTGGTAAAAAAGGACCACCTGAATATTTACGATATACCGATCGCTAAGGTAACCGAGCAATATCTGGTGTATCTTAATATTATGCAGATGTTAGATTTGAATATTGCCGGAGAATTCCTGGTTATGGCAGCTACGCTGATGCAGATAAAATCAAAGATGCTCTTACCCGCAGAACAGGCGCCACAGGAGGAAGAAGAAGACCCCCGGGCAGAATTAGTCAGGCGCCTCTTGGAGTATGAGAAATTTAAGGAGATAGCAGAATCCTTGCGCCAGAAGGAGCTCATTCAGCAGGAGATGTTTAAGCGTCCCAAATCACCTGTTGAGCCGGAGAAAGAAGAAGCTGCAAGCGGCGAGGTTTATTTTGAGGCAAGCATATTCGATTTAATCAATGCCTTCTCTAAGGCTCTAGAAGAAGTTCCTAAGGAAGTATTTTATCAGGTTATTAAAGATGAGTTTACTGTCGAGGAAAAGGTACACCAGATACTGCATTTATTACTTGCCCGTGATTCGGTCCTACTCTCCGAGCTTTTCCGTCAGTCCAAGAACAAAATGGAGATAATAGTTACCTTCCTGGCTATTTTGGAGTTGATCAGGTTAAAAGAAACGGTGGCGCGGCAGACGGATCTCTTCCAGGAGATAGAATTAAGCAGGAATAAGGATAATATCATACCCTATGATAGAAGAAACAAGACAGAGGTTGCTTAGAGATAATAAAGTCGCCGCTGGCATTGATGAATCCGAAGAGGATATAGTATTAAATCTTTCTCTTCGGCCCCAGAAACTCCCGGAATTTGTCGGACAAAAAGATACCATAGATAATCTTAAAATCTGCCTTACTGCTGCCAAGCAGAGGAAGGAATCATTAGAGCACGTTCTTCTCGCCGGGCCACCGGGGTTAGGCAAGACTTCCCTGGCGTATATCATTGCCCATGAGATGAATAGTAAGATTACCGCTACATCCGGGCCGGCAATAGAAAGGGCAGGTGACCTTATTGGCATTCTGACTAACCTTGATAAGGGGGATGTGCTTTTTATCGATGAAATACACCGTCTCTCCAAGGTTGTGGAAGAATTTCTTTATCCGGCTATGGAGAGTTTTCAGATTGACTTTGTGATTGATAAGGGGCCTTATGCCAAAACAATCAAGTTTAATCTTAAGCCTTTTACCCTGGTAGGCGCGACTACCAGGACAGGGCTTTTATCCGCTCCCTTAAGGGGGAGGTTCGGCATATTTTATCATTTAGATTTTTATGCTCAAGAAGAGTTGGCTGAAATTATCAGTCATTCTGCCAAGATTCTGGGTATGGGTATTGAGGCAGGAGCTGGTTTAGAGATAGCCAGGCGCTCCAGGGGAACTCCGCGTATTGCTAACAGGTTATTGCGGCGCGTGCGCGACTACGCCCAGGTATCCAAGATCAATAAGATTAATCAAGGTGTGGTTAGTAAATCTTTGGATGATTTAGGTATTGATAAGGCAGGTTTGGATGAGATAGACCGTAGATTCTTAAAGTTGATCCTTGAATCCTATGGGGGAGGCCCGGCAGGATTGGAATCTTTGGCTGCTAACCTTAACGAGGAAGTAGACACCATCGCAGACACTATAGAACCTTATTTATTGAAGGCAGGGTTTATTCGGCGGACACCGCGCGGTAGGGTAGCGACCAAGTTGGCATTTGAGCATTTCGGGATTAAATTGAATAAAGAGAAACAAGACGAATTGTTCGCGGAATAGGAAATCTTATTTCCTGCACAGGAACGCAGGTTGGGCGAGGCTAATAACGTAATATGAGTTGGCATCAGTATTGGACTCCAATTTATTTTTTTAATAAGGCTAAAAGGTTACTATATCAGTGGACGCATCCTGGTTATCCCTGGCTTACCCCACATGCAATAAATCTTTTGTCCAAGCTTTTAAAATCCGACTATGTAGGGTTTGAGTTTGGTTCAGGCAGGAGCACTATTTGGTTTTCATCCAGGGTGCGATCTTTAACCAGTATTGAGCATGACCCTATCTGGTACAAAAGGATAAGCGATAAGTTAAAGAAAGACAAGATTACCAATGTTGATTGTCACCTGGTTACAGAGGATTGCGATGAAGCAGATGGCAGGGATGCCGAGTATGTCAAGACAATAGGCAGGTTTTCCGATGGTAGTCTTGATTTTGCGCTGGTAGACGGTGTCTACCGTAGCGCTTGCGCTTGTGCTATATTGGATAAAATTAAGCCAGGAGGTTTGGTAATTATTGATAATGCTAACTGGTATTTGCCTTCTCAGTCGATTTCGCCAACCTCAAGGACAATAGAAGAAGGTCAACTTTCCCCTGAATGGTCGGAATTCTTAGCTAAGGTCGGAACCTGGAAATGTACCTGGACCAGCAATGGTCTTACTGATAC
>Ga0105164_10001777_pt1 | contig 13621 bp, 16 predicted proteins | sample VDWuncwatermetaG_FD_89674 | JGI IMG/M metagenome (GOLD analysis project Ga0105164, IMG submission 89674) | Wastewater microbial communities from Netherlands to study Microbial Dark Matter (Phase II) - VDW unchlorinated drinking water | ecosystem: Environmental > Aquatic > Freshwater > Drinking...
CGCTTGGGTCACCCGGGACGGCGGCGAGATGGCGATGGCGCAAGCGGCGCAGGCCCGCGCCTGCGGGATCGAGCCCGCGGTGGAGATGAACCCGGTGCTGCTCAAGACCACCTCGGACCAGGCCTCGCAGGTGATCGTGTTAGGCAAGCCGATCGGCGCCGTCGCGGCCGCGGATTTAAAAAAAATTCAGGGCCGGCTGATGGAAGCGATCGAGGCGGGATTGCGGCGGCTGCTTGAATCCTACGAGTTCGTGGTGATCGAGGGGGCCGGCTCCCCGGCCGAGGTCAACCTGCAGGAGACGGATCTCGCAAACATGCGGGTGGCCCGGATCGCGGAGGCGCCCGTCATCCTGGTGGCGGACATCGAGCGGGGAGGGGTCTTCGCGCAGATGGTGGGGACGCTCGATCTGCTGAGTTCCGAGGACCGGCAGAAGGTGAAGGGGCTCCTGATCAACAAGTTCCGCGGGGATCCCGCGCTGCTCACTGAGGGGGTGCAATGGCTGCAGGAGAGAACCGGCAAGCCGGTGTTCGGGGTGCTTCCTTTTATGCCTGACTTAAGGATCCCGGAAGAGGACAGCCTGGGGGTGCTTCTCCAACCGTCATCCTCCGGCTTGACCGGAGGATCCGATTCCCGCCCTCGATCGAGTCGAGGGCAGGCTTTTCGCGGGAATGACGCCGCCCTGCGGATCCAGATCGCCCGCACTCCCACGATGGCCAACTTCACCGATTTCGACCCGCTGCAGCATGAGCCCGGCGTGGAAATCACCTACCTCACGGAGCCCCCGCGCGGAGGGCCTCTCCCGCATCTGTTGATCTTGCCCGGCTCCAAGAGCACGATGGCAGATCTCTCTTGGTTGAGGCAAAGGGGGCTGGATCGTTACGTGAAGGAATGCGCGGAGAGTCAGGTGGAAGTGGTCGGGATCTGCGGGGGATTCCAGATGCTGGGGGAGATGCTCTACGATCCAAGCCACGTGGAGTCCGCAACGGATGCCATGCCCGGCCTCGGGCTGCTGCCGACCTCCACCCTTTTTCTTCCCACCAAGGTGACTGCGCAGGTGAAGGGGGTCCATCTGCAGAGCGGTGCCCGCGTGAGCGGTTACGAGATTCATGCCGGCAGGCTTCAGGGCGCCCGGCGTGGCAAGCCGGTTTTCCATCTGCAAGAGAGAGGAGGTTCTGCGGTGAATGAGCCGGACGGCTGCCGCGTGGAAGGCCGCGCGGTCTGGGGGACCTACCTGCACGGGCTGTTTGATGAAAAAGAGTTCCGAACCTATTTTCTCGATTCTTTGCGAAATCGGTACCAGGTACCAAAACCGAAATCGGCACCTGACACCGAACCGGATCCGTACGATGCGTTGGCCCAATTTGTCAGAAGGCATTTGGCGGTTGAGGAAATCCTGGAGCAGACGGCATGGACCCCGTTAGATACCGTTGAGGCTGGTCAATCTACTGAGACAAGATATGGGATATCGAACAGGGTGAATCCACTGAAACAGGAGGGGAGTATCTAACGGGGTGGACCCTTTCAGCTTGAGATTGGCCTGCGCCTACCTGATGGACTGGGCCCTGGGAGACCCCCGCTGGCTGCCGCACCCAGTCCGGGGTTTGGGCTGGGCGATCGCCCGCGGGGAGATGTGGATCCGCGCCCGCCTGTGGAGCGAGAAACTGGGCGGCGCTTTCCTGGCGCTGCTCATCGCTGGGGGGACATGGGTCCTTGTTCGCGGATTGATCTCGGCGGCGGCGCACTTTTCCTTCGGGTTGGCGGCGTTCTTGGAGGTTGCTCTCCTCTATGCTTGTTTCTCGACCCGGGATCTGGGCGTCGAGAGCTGGCCGGTCTACGACGCGTTGAAAGCGGACAATCTGCCGGAAGCGAGGGCCAAAGTGGCGATGATCGTGGGGCGGGATACCGGCGGCTTAGACGAGCCGGAAATTGTCCGGGCGACGCTTGAGACAATCGGCGAAAGCGCCATGGACGGCATCATCGCTCCCCTGTTTTACGCGGCGATCGGCGGAGTTCCCCTCGCGTGCCTGTACAAAGCGGTCAACACCCTGGACTCCATGGTGGGATACCGCAGCGCCCGCTACCTGCGGTTCGGCAGCGTTCCTGCCGCCGTGGACCGCTGGATGAATGTGATTCCAGCCTGGATCACCGCGGTCTTGCTCTCAGCCGGAGGGCGATTGCTGGGTTTTTCTTTCGCGGGTGGTTTGCGGGCGCTGAGGGACCGCCGCGTCCGCCGAGAAAATTCTACCATCGCCGAGGCAGCGATGGCCGGGACCCTGCAGGTCGGTCTGGGCGGCGTGAATTATTATCAAGGCCAGCCGGTGGAGACGCCGCCGATGGGCCGGCCGCTTCGTTCTCTGGACAGGGACAGGATCCCGGAAGCGATCCGGGTGATGTACGCTGCCTCCGCGTTGGGGATCTGTGGTGTGCTGGCGGTCCGATGGATATTGAAATGAAGATCCCCCGACTCTTGATCGCCGGCACGCACAGCGGGGTGGGGAAGACCACCGTGACGGTGGGGCTCCTCCGGCTCCTGCGCCGCGCTGGGCGCACCGTGCAGCCGTTTAAGGTGGGTCCGGATTACATTGATCCCGGTTACCTGAGCCGCGCCGCCGGCCGGCCCTGCCGGAACCTGGATGGCTGGTTGGTTCCAAAAGGGAAGATCCCCGTTCTTTTCCAGCGTGGTTGCCGCGGAGCCGATGCGGCCCTCATCGAGGGAGTGATGGGTTTATATGACGGTATCGGCCCAATCGGAGAGGAAGGCAGCAGCGCGCAGATGGCCAAGCTCCTCGATTGCCCCGTGCTGCTGGTGATCGATGCCGGCGCAATGTCCCGCTCGGCCGCGGCTCTGGTTCGCGGCTACGCCGGGTTCGACCGCCGAGTGAAGATCACCGGCTGTTTCGTCAACCGGGTGGCGGGCCGGGCTCACTTTGAGCTGGTGAAGGAAGGAATCGAGCGCCTGACCGGATTCCCGGTGATCGGCTATCTTCCGAGAGACGGCCGGTTGTCCATCCCGGAGCGGCATCTCGGATTGATCCCCACCCAGGAGGATAGCTCCTTGGGCAGGATCGGCGAGAGGCTGGATCGAAGAATGAGAGAGGGCCTGGACCTGCCGGCGCTGCGCCGGATCATGGAAGCAGCGGGACCCATTCTGTCATTGCGAGCCCCGAAGGGGCCAAGCAGTGACGGTTCTCGGGTCCCCATCGCCGTGGCGATGGATGAGGCATTCCATTTCTACTACCGAGAGAATCTGGAGCTTCTGGAAGAGTTCGGCTCGGAGATCGTTCCTTTTAGTCCGCTGCGCGCCTCTCGCCTCCCGAAGAGGGCCCGCGCCCTTTACCTCGGCGGCGGTTTCCCGGAAGTTTTCGCGGCTGAGCTGGCTCGGAACCGGCGGATGCATCAGGAGATTCGCTGCGCGGTCGCTTCAGGGATGCCGACCTATGCCGAGTGCGGCGGCCTCATGATCCTCTGCCGCTCGATCGCCGACACTGGGGGGAAACGGCATCCGATGGTGGGTCTGATCCCGGCGGATGTCCGGATGACCGACCGCCTGCAGAACTTCGGCTATCAGGAGGTGAAGGCCAGGGGAGCGAACCTGCTCGCCCGCGCCGGAGAAAAGGCCCGCGGCCATGAGTTCCATCACTCTATTTTGAATGGCCCGCCGGCCGCCCAACAGGCGGCTTATCAAGTCCGGACGCGGCAGGGCGGCGAGACGCGTCTGGAAGGATACGCGAAAGGTTCACTGTTGGCATCGTACGTCCATCTACATTTTTGGAGCCAGCCGCGCTGGGCTCAGCAGTTCGTGGAACGTGCGCGGACGTGGAGAAGTTGAAACCAATGGAGTTCACCGGGCCGGTGATTGGGAAGCCTGTGCAAGACAGGCGCTGCCCCGCAGCTGTAACCAGGACGAAATCCGCAGGTAAGCCACTGGCCACCCGTTCTGGGTGGATGGGAAGGCGCGGAGAGTAGGAAAACTGGGAGCCAGAAGACCGATCGGCCTGAGAATATTTTCGAGGGGAAAGGAGCGCAGCATGCGGCACGTTATTTTTGCGTTTTGGATGGGACTGGCTACGAGTCTTGTTTTGGTGAATGGAGTGCTGGCTGCGGAAGAAGCCACCCGCTTCAAAGAGGTGGTGGTGACGGCTACGAAGGCGAAGACGCCGGCGAAGAACGTGACGAGGGCGGTCAGCGTCATCCCGGGAGAACAGTTGAGCGTGGTGAGGGGAGGGTTTGCATCGGGGGGATTCAGCGACGTCCCGGAGACCCTCGTGCGCCGTAGCGGCTCCATCGGCCGGACGACCGCCGTCGTTATCCGTGGAGCCAGCGCTCCACAGGTGCACGTGAACATCGACGGGGCGCACGTGGCCAGTCCAACCACCGGCTCCTTCGATTTCAATCACCTCACGCCGGACAATCTGGAGCGGATGGAAGTCCTTCGGGGGCCCAACAGCACCCTGTACGGTTCCGATGCGATGGGAGGCGTGATCAACCTGGTGACCCGACGGGGGGAGGGGCCGTTCCACGTTTCCTACACGCAGGAGGCCGGCGGGCAGAAGACCACTCGGGAGGTGGCTTCCTTCCAGGGGGCGACGGGGCCCTGGCATCTGTCGGGATCGGCCTCGCGGATGGACAGCGAGGGCCGCAGCCAGAATGACGCGTATCAGAACACGAACCTATCGACCCGGATCGGCTACGATTTTTCAGATAAGACCCGGCTGGATTTCTCCCTGCGGCATCTCTTGGCCATCATAGGGCTGGACGACGGCGCATTCCGGCCCGATCCGAATCGAAAGGATCGGGAGCGGCAGACGATCGCGAGCGGAAAGTTCGAAACAGCTGTAGCGCCTTGGTGGTCCCAAACATTCCGCCTCTCTTCCTCCGTCGGTAAACTAATTGATTCCGATCCATCGGATGGGGGAACCCAAGCCAATAGCTTTTTCAAACTGAGCACGGAACGATATGGGGCGGAGTGGATGAACCGCTTCACGCCGGTCGAATGGGATACCGCAACCCTCGGCTTAGAATACGAGGAGCGCCAAGCCGACAACCATAGTTTCTCGAAAGCGCAGTCCACCCGTGCGGTCTACCTACAGAACCAATGGCGTCCGACGGATCCTCTCACCGTCGTCACGGGTGTCCGTTTCTTCCGGGAAAGCTCCTTTGGTTCGGATCATGTGTTCGATACCTCCGCTGCCTATTTTATCGCGCCCTGGAACCTGAAGTTCCGAGGCGGCTGGGGCCAGGGATTCCGCGTCCCGTCGCTGAATGATCTTTTCTTTCCTAACTTCGGCAACCCGGCCCTGGGTCCGGAGAAGAGCGAAACGTACGAGGCGGGAGCGGAGCAGGTTCTCTGGGATGAGCGGTTGAGCTGGTCCGGCACGCTGTTTCGGACCAACTACAAGGATCTCATCCAGATCGTCCGGGTCAACAGTACTACGTCGCAGCCGCAAAACGTGGGTCGGGCGCGCGTCGATGGGGCCGAGCTAGAGATGGAACTTCGGCCGGTAAAGCCGTGGGTGTTGCAGGGTTCCTATACCCATCTGGAGGCCAATGAGCGCCCCAGCGGCGAGGAGCTGCTGCGGGTGCCCAACAACACGATCGGGTTTTCCGTGGGGTTTGATCCGAAATCCCGATGGGAAACTCGTTTGGGAGGTTTACTGGTCAGCAGCCGCGAGGAATCGACCGGAACGAACTCCCGGAATAAAACCAAAGGCTATCTGACGTTCAATCTTTACACCCAGTACCAATTCAAAAAATGGATGAAGGGGTATCTCCGCGTGGACAACCTGACCGACAAAAGATATTCGGAAGTTCTCGGCTTTCCAGCTTCAGGCACGGTGGCCAGCGTGGGGGTGACCCTCGAGCAATGAAGGAATGATCTTAACCCAGGAGGATTAAAGGCCATGCGGATCTGTTCTTTCTTTGCTTCGGCTACCGAGCTGTTGTACGCCTTAGGTTGCGGTCGCTGGGTGGTTGGGAGAAGCGAACGTTGCGATTATCCGCCTCAGGCTCTTTCCAAACCGGTGGTGGCGCGCAGCCGTATTGCCTCGGAGAAACTCAGCAGCCGTGGGATTCACGAAGCGGTGGAAGGTCTTCGCCGGCGGGGTGAGCACCAGTACCAGATTGATGTGGAGCTGCTCAAGCGACTGCGGCCGGATCTGGTGGTCACCCAGGAGCTGTGCAACGTCTGCGCGGCCGGCCATCCGGAGGTGGTGGAGGCGATCCAGCAGATGAATCCAGTGCCTCAGACCGTTACAGTCTCCGCGCGCCGGTTCGGAGAGCTGTTCGACTCGATCGATGCTCTCGGAATCGCTACCGGACGCCGGCAGCGGGCGAAGCAGTTGGAAAGCCGTCTTCGTCAAGAGGTGGAAGGAATTCGGCACCGTCTGGACCGAGCCGGGAAGCGGCCTAAGGTTTGGTGTGCAGAGTGGCTGGATCCCCTGTTGGCGGCAGGGCACTGGATTCCGGAACTCGTGGAGATGGCCGGGGGTCTGGATGTTGCGGGCATCGTTGGAGAAGATTCTGCGAGCGTCACCTGGGAACAAGTCCGGAAAGCCAATCCGGATGTCGTCATTGTGATGCCCTGTTCCTTTTCTTTGCAGCGCACCCGGAGGGTGTTCCCGCTTTTGAGCCGACGACCCGGCTGGGAGAAACTAAGCGCGGTCCGGTCGGGCCGCGTCTTCGTGGTGGAAAACTCTTTTTTCCACCGGCCCGGACCCCGGTTGGTGAAGGGATTAAAACTGATGGCGGCCCTTTTCCATCCGGAGTTGTTCCCCAAGCCGCCTGCCGCTTACGCGCGGGCTTTGGTCTGAAATGGCGGCTAGACCTTCTCTGACCATCGTTGGGGTAGGTCCAGGGAACCCCAACTTGGTGACCCCTCGGGCGGTCGAGGCGATTCGTTCTGCCGAGATAGCAATAGGCTGGGATCTGGATTTCCATCCGGTTCGGCAGTGGCTTCAGGGCAAGCGCCTCTTCCGGCAAGATGTCCGAAATTACCGCCGCGTTGTTCGGCAGGCAGCCCGACTGGCCCGCCGGACGGGGCAAGCGGTTGCCGTGCCCAGGCTGGGGGATCCCTGCATTTCCTCAGGGCTGAAAGGTTTATTGGAGATATTTCATGATTTCAACGTCTCCATTGTTCCGGGGATCAGCTCCATCCAGCTGGCGGCTGCTTTGGCCCGAATCAACCTGGATCAAGCAGCGATCTTTTCGTTTCACGACTATGGGGACCAAACACGCAGAGCTTTTGAACTGCTCGAGGCTTTCCGCCAGGGCAGACACCTGGTGGTTCTTGCCAGCCCAGACCTGCCGCCGCATCGGATGGCCCAGTTTCTGATCCGGGAAGGGGTCTCCCGGAAAACGCCGGCGGTGATCTGTTCCAGCCTGACTCTCCCAACGGAACGGATCGTTGAGGAACCTTTAGACCGGATCAGGCGCCGTCGGTTTCATTGGCTGACGGTGAGCGTCGTCCTGAACCCCGCCGTTCTTTCCGAAGCAGAGGATCGGCGGATCTGGCTGCGATGGAAACGCCAGAAGGTGGGGATTGCGGTGAAGCGATGAGAGCGGTGCCGGTAACTATTTCCCTAATTGGATTGCTGGTGGTCGGCTGCGCGACGGTTCCTACCGTCAAGCCGTTCGACGTGACGGTGGAGGTGGATTTCGGCCCCGCTGGAAAGCCCGCCGTCTGGCAGACGGTCCAGGTGGAGCCGGGGGCCACGCCGCAGGATGCGACCGCCAAGGTGTTTCCTCTCGAGAAAGGGTCGGTCTGCTGCGATTCGCGCGAAACGTCCGCCATTGGCGGCGTCGCAGCCGACCCGGCCTCCAACCGCTGGTGGACGGTCTCGGTCAACGGGTCCAAGAAGGTCAGTCCCTACAAGACGCGGTTGAGGCCCGGGGATCTCGTGCGATGGGAGTACCGCCAGTATGGCCAGTAAATCCCCGTTCACCCTGAGCCTGTCGAAGGGTGAGGTTGGCGAATCCGTTCGTGGTTCGACAGGCTCACCACGAACGCTGTTGACACTTTCTCTGTCGATAATGGTTTTTATGCTGCATCCGTTGCTGACTGAAGCGGCGGATCTGCGGGGGCAGGTGCGTCTGGACGGCCCGGTGCCGGAACAGGAAAAGGTGACCCTCCAGCCGAAGAAGGGGAGCCATTCCACCGAGGGGTGCGGTTCGTTGGTGAAGGATTCGCAGCGGCTGCTGGTGGATCAGTCAGGAGGGATCAAGAACGCGGTGGTCTGGCTGGATCTCCCTGACGCGCCGGGGAAAGCGCCGGCCAAGCCGGCGCCGTTCCTGATCGACCAGAACCAGTGCCTCTTTGAGCCGCACGTCGTGGCACTTCCTGCCGGGCGGGAGATCGCCGTCCGGAATTCCGATTCGGTGATCCACAACATCCGGATCTTCCGGGAGGGGAATCCCTCGATGCTGATGCACCAATGGCAGAAGGCGGACGCGGCCGACATCCGCTGGCGTTTCTCCGAACCCGGTCGCTTTGTTGTCCGTTGCGGCGTCCACCACTGGATGTACGCCTGGGTTCTCGTTGCGCCGGGAAGCCGGGTCGGCGTGACCGATGAATCGGGCCGATTCATCCTGGCCAACATCCCGGAGGGGCGCCATACCCTTCACGTCTGGCATGAAACGCTGGGGACGCGGGAGATCCCAGTCGAAGTGAAGCGGGAAGGGTCGGAGCTGGAGCCGATCCGGTTTACCCTGAAGGGGTCAGACCCCTCGGGGTCTGACCCCACTAGATTGTAAGGAGGTTCTCGATGCTGTTCGATTGGTTCCGGTTAGGCGGGCCGGTCATGTACCCGCTCCTGGTCTGTTCGGTCCTGGCGATGACGGTGGTCACGGAGCGGTTCCTGTTCTGGCATGAGCTCCGCCGGCAGAGGGATCCGGGGAAGGTGCAGGAGATCCTTTCCCTTGCGCAGCAGAGGCGGATCCCGGAGGCGCTGGTTTTGGGGCGCTCCCTGCGGGATCCCGCGGCCAAGGTCCTAACCCGCGGCCTCGAGCATTGGCCCGCCTCGGTGACCGGCGCTTTGGAGGACCAGGTGAAGCAGGAGCTGGGCCCGATGCGGCGTTACCTGGGGATCCTGGACACGATGATCACACTGGCCCCGCTGCTGGGGATCTATGGGACGATCACCGGCATGATCCGGGCGTTCGGGTTCTTGAGCCGGGCTGGCCTGCCGGACCCGCGGCTGGTGGCGGCCGGGATCGCCGAGGCGCTGATCACCACTGCGGCTGGGCTCACCATCGCGATCCTGATGATACCGCCGTACAATTTCTTCGCCTCCAAAACCGAGGAGATGGCCCACGACATCGAAAGGCAAGCCACAGCGCTGGAGCTGATGGCGGAGAAGGCGAAATGAAGGTTTACCTTCCTCCCCTGCGCCGGCCGCGGATCGAGATGGTGCCGCTGATTGATTCCTTCTTCCTCTTGCTGGCTTTCTTCATGTCCTCCGTGCTCTCCATGGAAGTCGTGCAGGGTCTTCCGATCGAGCTGCCCAGGGTGGGCCCGGCGGCCCGGGTGTCCGAGCAGAATCGGCGGATCGTCACCCTGGGCAGGGAAGGGCAGATCCAATTGGATGGAGAAGCGGTCAGCCTGACGCAGCTGCGCAGCCGCATCTCTCAGGATCCCGGCAGGGCCTCCCTGCGGGTGGGGATCCGGGCGGATGGGGCAACCCCGTACCGGAACATCATGGAGGTGCTGGCGGCGGTCCGGGAGAGCGGGGTGGCGCGCGTGCTCCTCCTTTCTCAATGAACCCAAATCTGGTAAAATCGGCTCTGCTCTCGATCGGGATCCATCTCTCGGTCTTGTTGCCATTCTTTCATACGGTGTTTGTTTCTAACCCTCCGGCAGTGGACCTTGCGGCGGGGATGAGTTCGGTCGAGTTGGAGTGGGTGGAGCCTTCGGCCGCGAGTGTGGTTCCGAAGGAACCGGATGTTCAAGACAAGGGGGAAGAACCTGAAGAGGCGGCCCGGCGGCCTGCCTCTCCGCTAGAGCAATGGCTCCAGGACGCGGGTGTTGTGCGTCCATCGAATGCTCCGGGGGCGATGCTCAACCCGGCTCCGCTGTATCCTAGGGTGGCCCGGCAGCAGGGATGGGAAGGCAACGTGGTCATACGGGCTCTGGTGAGTCCTTCGGGCGCGATCGCCTCCGCGCGGGTGGCCAGCAGCTCCGGCCATACCAGTTTGGACGGCGCGGCGCTCTCGGCGGTTGAGCAATGGAGGTTCCGGCCTGCCCGCCGCAAAGGGCAGGCGGTCGCTTCGCAGGTGGAAGTTCCGATCACTTTTAAATTGAAGCAACGGACAGAATAAAGGAGGTTTTGATGATTGTAACGGCAATGCTCACGCTGGCCTGTGGGATCATCGCGGGCCAATTTCACCATCAGCTCGGCGTCGCCCCCATCCTGGGAGCGATCCTTTGCGCCGCCTGTTTCCTTCGCCCGCGGGACCTATTCGTGGTGGGGCTGGGGGGTATGCTCCTGCGGGACCTGTTGATGGGGTTCTCCCTCTTCACCGGGGTCCGCCTGATCGGCATCGGGCTGGTGGTTCTGGCCGTGGTGCTGCTCAAGGTCCGGCCGGTTCTGCGCTCCCTGTTGGTTGGCCTGCTGGTTTCCTCCCCGATCTTTCACCTGGCATTGGCGGTGGGAGACTGGGCCACCGGCACCTGCGGCATCTGGCCAAAGACCCCGCAGGGGCTGACCAGCGCGATCGTCAGCACGTTCCCGTATTTTCAGCGCTCATTTGTCGGTGATCTCCTGTTCACGAGTCTCTTCCTGGCGGCTTACTCGCTGGCGGCCTACGCGGCCTCCGGCCTCTCGAGGGCACAGACGGCCCGATGACCCTGCGCAGCGCCCTCGGCTGCTCGGCAGTCTTTCACGTCGTCCTGCTGATTGTTCGTTCCCCGCTGGGATGGATGCCTCTCGGGGAAGGGGTGCACCCTCTCGAAGTTTCCTATGTACCGGTCCAAGCACCGGCTCCGGCGCCGCCGGTCCCGGTCCGCAGCGACGATGCCGGCCCCCTCCGAATGACGCGCAGTCCTGCGTCGATCCCTGTTGCGGCCGCCCGGCCGGACCCGGCTCCTGCGCAGCGGCCGGTGATCCGCCCGGCGGTGCATCGCTGGGCCGAGGTGGCTCCTCCGCTCCCGATTCCCGATACCTCCCGCATGTCCCGGCAAGAGTTTGCCTTTGTGGAGCACAAGGAGCGGGTCCGCCGGCATCTCAAAGCCCGTCTGCACTATCCGGCCTTCTTGAGCGACGGCACGGTCCGCCTACAGGTTCTGCTGGATCCGCAGGGGGATCTCAAGCAGGCGGTCGTGCTGGAGACCTCGGATCCGCGGCTGGCCTCCATCGCGGTTCAGGATGCGCAGGGGGCGGCGCCCTATCCCCGTTTTCCAAGCACCCGCCGCCCGAAACAGCTCCGCTACGAATTTTTGGTCCGCTACGAGCCTGAATAACAGCAAGCACGCTGGCCGGTCTTGCGCCCTTCATGTTTCGCTTGAGAGAGCGCCCGCCTCGTGCTATCCTTATGTATGGTAAGCGCTGCCATATATAAGGAGTCCCCATGAAAATCACAACCTATATCGACGAGCAGCTTCTCCGGCGAGCGTTCAAAGCTTCGCGGGCAAAAACAAAGCGCGAGGTCCTGGAAAACGGACTGCGCAGCCTGTTGTCGGAGATCCAGCGGAACACGTTCATCAGCGAGTTCGACCACCTTCGCCTTCGGATTTCGCCGGAAGAACTGGCCCATCTTCGATCCTAAGTGTCTCTCTTTTTAATCGACACTTCGGCATGGCTGTTCAACTTCCCTCCGAGGGAGGTGCCTCACATTCGGGACCGGATCACCGATCTGGTCCGGAACAATCGGGCCGCCGTGTCCTCTCCCATCCTGTTCGAGCTTCTGCACGGCGTCCCAACCGGAGAGGAGTTCAACCGGTGGTGCCAGTACCTATCCAGCCTGCACCAGTTCCCTCTGACGGAAATCGATTGGCTGAAAGCGGCCCAGTGGGCTCAACGGCTGAGAAGCAGGGGTCTCAAAGCAAAAACAGTGGATTTTCTGATCGCCTATAAGGCCATGCGGCACCGGCTTACCCTTCTGCATGCGGACGCGGATTTCGACCGGATTGCCCGTTTTGTTTCCTTGCGGGTCGAGAGCTGCGTGCGCTTCGCGAGAGGCCATAAACCATGACCCAGTCCGCCAAGCCCACTACGAATTCCTGGTACGTTATCGTCCCGAATAACGGGCCGCTTCCTCACCTAACACCTAACAATCGCTATCACCGCTGACAATCGGGTGAGAGAAACTCGGAGGCAGCCCACAGAGTACCGCCCAGATGATCTGGGCTGGCACATTTGGAACGCCTCCTTAATTTTTCGAGCGTCGGTCACAGTTGAGTTTGCCGGCGTCCTACAGGCGATTGCCGATGGTATACTGAAGTCTGCATGAACAACATTCGGAAAGATAAAACGCGCGGAAGGGGAGCGGAAGCCTTCTTGAAACAGGCTGTCCGGCGGATCGTTTCCGCCTTTCCTCAGGTCCGTCGGATTGTCTTGTTCGGTTCTTATGCTTCCGGCAAGCCGACGAAGGACAGCGATCTGGATTTCCTTGTCGTCATGCCCACCCGCAAGAGATGGAGCGACCGCGTTCGGTCCTTGCAGGCGCTTTTCCCGGAGCGTCCGATCCCGATTGATTTTGTGGTCCGGACGCCTGAGGAAATCCGGAAGCGGCTGACCTCGTATTTCTGTCCGTTCACCCGGGAGATCCTCCAGAAGGGCAAGGTTCTTTATGAAGCTTCGCCGCGACGTTCGTGATTGGGTCGTCAAGGCGGAGGAGGATTATGAGGTTCTCCGAACCCTCATCCGGAAGCGCAAACCCAACGTAAGCAACGCCGTCTGCTTTCATGCCCAGCAGTGCGCCGAGAAATACCTGAAGGCCTTCCTGATTTTTCGCCGCATCTCTTTCCCGAAAACTCACGATCTGCTTGATCTTCTGGAGCTGGCGAAACAAGCGGATTCGACTCTGGAATTGTTAAGACCGGACCTGGCCCATCTCGAGCCTTATGCGGTCGAGTTCCGCTATCCCGGAGAGTTTGCCACCCGCCAGGAGGCAAAGCGTTCCGTCCGGGTTGCCGCCCATGTTCGGGAAGCGTTCCGGAATCGTCTGGGGATCGAGTAGCTGTCGTGAGGTTGCGTCGCGGGACGTGCGGGTTGTGCAAGCCCACCTCCAAAGTTCGTCTCCGTGAACAACAGCGTGGTTAACCTATGAAAAAACTTTTTATTGAGACCTACGGATGGCCGTTGTTCCAGGAACCCCGGACTTTTGGCGGTCCTGCTGGTGCTGGTCGAGGGGTTACGGATGGCGTTGGCGTGATGCTCAACCTGTCCCCTTAGAACCCGGTACCTAACGCAGTACCTAACGCATGCATGAAAAAGCCAAGAAATGAGGTGAGATGAGAGGCAAATCGCCATTCGGAGCCGTTTTATTCCTGTGTGCGCTGATGGCGTTCGGTTCTCCAGCGCTCGGCGCGGAAGGAACAACCGGCCCATCGGAGGAAAAGCTCGAAAAGGCGTTCGTCGAGGTTTTCCGCACCACCGATCTTGTTCGGCGGATGGAGAAAATCCGGAAA
>Ga0105164_10001778_pt1 | contig 13621 bp, 20 predicted proteins | sample VDWuncwatermetaG_FD_89674 | JGI IMG/M metagenome (GOLD analysis project Ga0105164, IMG submission 89674) | Wastewater microbial communities from Netherlands to study Microbial Dark Matter (Phase II) - VDW unchlorinated drinking water | ecosystem: Environmental > Aquatic > Freshwater > Drinking...
GATGCGCGTGAAGCTCGTCCACGGTACGAACTCCATGACCTGAGCGAACAGCGTCTTGCCAACATACATATGCATTCCTCGGGGTGGTTACCCCGGGGAACGTACATGGTTTTTGGCAAACGAAGTTCAAGTCGGCACCAAACAAAAACAGCCTACAGACCGCACCAATACTTGATCGTTGTCTCGGCGCGGGTCATTTAACCGGACACCAATGACATCGATCCTAAGATGAATAAATGGCTACAGCGTGACACTGTTCGATAGAAGAAGTTGTACGATGTCCACCTCCCCGCGCGAACACCACCCTTCCCCCCTCACACAATGGCGGGGACATGAATGGGTTGAATTGGAGTTAGAGAACCATTTCAGATCTACACCGATGCATGGCACATCAGTCATCCCCAGACCGAACGACCCTCCGTGTATGCGTCACGGACCTGCGCTCTTTAAACGTGTGGTTCCGCTGATCGAGCGGGATGATGCGTTGAATACAACGGCTGGGAATTGGTTTGTAGAACATCAGCTGAAAAATGTCGCCACTGAATGGTTTTGTTCCTGTCCGTTCGTATTCCCGTAAAAGTTGTTTTAGATGGGATTCTCTGGAAACGATCCAGTGCCAAGGACCGTTACCTTCCTCCTTTAACCAGTCTACGCTTTCAGGATCAATGGCATGAGGCAAAATCATGGCGATGTCACGCTTTATACATCCATGATAGAACAACGCCCCTCGGCCACGTCTAAACTCCAGCGTCAGTTCAGCGGGCCAATGACCTCTTGGCACCTTGAAGATGATTGCGACAGGACGACCACGCCGTCGCCGTTTTTGCTTCATCCAGAATTTCCAGAGCAAGGCGGTACTTTTGATGGTAGTGGGCATTAAGTTTTTTATCCACCCATCCACCCAACGGTCCTGCTCCATTTGAACAAGCGGCACACAAAACACCCCTGCCGGGCGAAAATTGCTTCCCCCCTCGGTTCGTAACCCATGCTTCTTGATGCGCGGGACATTGCGGACATCGGTCAAATGCACAAACAGCATCTCTCAACCCCCGAGGTTCAGGATATCCGGAAGGTACTGTGAATTGTCAAAGGATAACCCAGGGAACCCATTGTAGGCTCACCCCTATACCGCACCCAGCAACAAAAGAGAGAGGCCATGGCGCTCACCCTTTCGTCCCCATCTTCTGGGGATAACCTTGTGAGCAAGTGGAGTGATGTGCAAGCGTCACCGCGAAGCATGCGGCCTTCAGCATGTTGCCTATTTTTTATGCGTCCGCATTCTTTGAGGCAGACCACCACCACGTGTGGTAGGGACCTCGAATCTTCCGAATGTGTCGACAGGCGTCATCTCCTCAAAGGGACAATCGGCGGAAAGTGCGACAGGACTTTCGACCCGTCATGCAGAAAACGCAAGCGCCACGCGTTTCCTCTGTCGAACGGGATCACTCGTTGATTGGCCCTGCACATTCACCACACGTAGGTGAATATCTCTCCATGATCGGGCACGCTCTCTTGTGTGTGCGTCACTGGAGAAACCCGCCCTGTTCCGCGATCGCGACGGTATCGCGTGCACCATGCAACACGCGCACGATGATCAGTTCGCGGTCGGTCACGTGGTAGTAGATGGCGTAGGGATGATGAAACGTCACGCGCAGTCCCATACTTAACTGCTCGCGGCTAGGTCCCATCAAGGGGGATTGCCGTACTACGTCCAGTGTCGCGCCCACCCGCTCCAGAAAACGGCTCGCCACGGGTTCACCGGCCTCCGTCGCGAGGTACGCCCAGATTTCTGCGAGGTCGGCCTCCGCCGTGTCCGTGAGACGAAGGGTTAGGGTTTGGCTAAGAGCTTCCTCCCGCGCGCGATGATTGTTTTCGGATTAAAGTCGGTGACGCGCCCAGCAGCGAGATCCGCCAGTCCCTTGTCGATATCCGCTTTCAGTGCGGCGAGTTCTCGCTCTTGGACCCCACGTCGGAGCTTCCATTCGCGCAGGGCTTCGCGCACAACCTCACTGGTGGAGGCGTAGTCACCACCATCAACGGCAGCTTTGACAAGCGCCGCCATATCAGCCGGCATGGTAATGGTCATGCGTTCGATACTCGACATGTCGCCCTCCTTGCGTGACTCATAAGTCTTACTTTATCATATTTAATGATACTCTCACGAGCAGAGAGTGGACATGCTTGTTCCTCGTGAAAAAAGCGATTTGCATGAGGAAAGAGGACAAGGGGTTCCGATCGACATATGTCATCATCGCTCGCGATCGCTCCTCCGCTCTCGCTCCGGCGCCAGCGTACGTCCCGGTTCTCGAAGATACCGCACCAGGTCTGTCGCCAATTGCCGGTCCTCTCCGCGATCGGACCGCGCAAGCGTCCTCATGACCTGCTCGTAATGGTGCATCACCTCGCGCAATTTCCCCGGCCTGTCAGTCACGCGTTGCTGACGATCGAGTACCCTCGCCTGTGTGGTCCGATCGTGATGATGCTGAACTTTCCACCGTTCATGCGTGGTGCGGTGAATCCGACTGGTGGTCGTGGCCTCGATGCCATGCTCTCGGAGGGCCTCTGCAAACCCCTCCCGCCACCGTTGGAGATCGGCCTTTCTTGGATTCAGCCGCATCCCGTCGAGACCCACCGCTTTGACCGTCAAGTGGACATGCGGATGCGGGGACGGGTGCGGATCCGGATCGGTCTCGAAGGTGTGCAGCACCATCGCGTACTGAAAACCCGGGAACTCTCGCTTGGCGAAATCCCGCGCCGCCCGTTGGACCGACAACGAATCAGTACGTGTCGGCATGGAAAGGACAAGATGAAAGGCATCGCGCATGGTGGAGTCCGCCGCGATCGGCATCCCACCGTCGCGCCATTCGGCTTTCAGATCGGCCACCGCCTCCTTCCCGACAATCACCTGCCCATCCTGGTCTTCAATCTCGAGTTGGCCATCCCGCGAAATGTAGGTGAGGTTGTTCGAGATGCCCTTCATCCCTTTCGGCGCCCGGACGAGTTTCACCACAACTTGCGGCGCGCGGCGGACCATCGCTTGTAATTTCCGCCGCACATAGTTCGCGCGAGCCTGTGACGTGCTGAGCCGTCCGCCGGTACTCACGAACTTGGCGGAACGAAGGCGAACATTCCTGCCGCGACGCGGCCGTGGGAGGGTCTCTGTTGAGACATTGAAGAGCCGACTCCCCCACTCATCAAGCTGCTCGTTGATCTGGCTGCCTGTCGAACTCATTGAATGTGCCAACGCTCCACGGTGCCGCGTAAGACATCGGACACCTTCTTCGTATGGGCCTGGATCACCCGAGAGAGTTCGGTGATGACCTCGACCCGAAAAGCTGCCCGGTTCTGAGGATTGGTATTCAGGACTTTCGCGATCTGGTTCAAGTTTCTGCCCAAGGCAAGGAGTTGTTGATTCGACCGGGCCAAGGTCTCCAATGTCGGCTGCCCGACCTGCGGCTGCCCGGTCAACTTGGTGCGCACCATGGCCACCAGCCATTTCGTCGGGACGTAACCTTCGTGACCAGCCATCTTCTTCAGGGCGGCGAGCTCTGAGGTTGTCAGGTTCAGTTCGATACGAGCGGTCGCTCGTTCTCGCTTCGGGGTGACGCGACTCCGAGGCGCAGGAGCCCGCGTGGCTCTCTGATCCATGGCCTGCCGAAGGGCGTTCCGCAACGCATGGCTCGGCGTGATGCCGTGGGCCTGGCACCAGGCCTGCCAGGGCGCTTTGAGCTCACCCAGATCCACCGTGACCGTGGTCGTCCGTTTCGCCCGCTGTCCCATCAGCTCACCTAGCCCAGCCCAATTTAAGACATCCCACTCCCCTCACCAACCGGTCGCTGATTCGGGTCATCGGAGGGTCAAAGAACATGTGCACAACAATACGATAAACCCATAATGTAAGACAACTACGGGCAACAGCCATATCCTGCAACCACCTAAAATTTGTCCTACACCTTGCCTACGACAACACAAATCCAAGCCCTAACATCCACCGTTCACGCTATGCACAGGACGCCAGTAACGGGCCCGGATCGGTCGGTCGGTGGAGCCTCCGGCAAGCCGGGCATGCCGGCACTCCCGGTCGGCTGGTCCAGTTTCTAGCCCCTGAGATTCCCTCATTTGAAGGAGATTCTCTTCTTGTTATCCTAGGACACAGGGCACACTCTGTTCGCTTTCGCTCTCACCTTGAGGTCCCAACCATGCGCACGACCGGGATGAACAATCTTCGATGCCTTTTGGCCATCGGCTTGATGAGCGGTCTCGTGGCCTGTGGCAGCTTCGCCAACTGCTTCAATAGTGGGTTCGCTCCCGCCGCCTGTGGCGGCGGGTATAGCGAGAGCGACGTGTCTTCCCTATCGCACCCCATGGCCACCTCAGCGGAAGGTCGCTGGACTGGCACGACTTCTACCGGCCGCACCGTCGCTGGGCTCGTCCTGGAGGACGGCTCGTATTGGCTGTTTTATTCGGCACAAAGCAATCCCAATATCCTGGCTGGACTGGTTCAGTGCACTGGCACGTCGCACGCCGGCTCCTTCGGGTCCTCAAACACCAGAGATTTTAATCTGGAAGGCGCGGGTATTCGGGCAGCGACGATGCATGGCAGTTATGTGCCGAACAAGATCTTTGACGAGACGATCTCGTACGTCACTGGCGAGATAGACAGCTTTTCGAGTACGTACGATGCGGACTCTGAGTCGGCCCCGAACCTGACTCAGGTAGTCGGAACCTATGCTGGGCTCCGTTCCGACAATCACCAGGTCACCGTGACCGTTGATGCAGCCGGAACGCTTTCCGGTCATTCGACAGATAGATGCACTTTTACGGGGACCTTGTCTCCTCGTCCCAAGGGCAACGTGTTCCAGATCCCGATGACATTTCGAGATGACGCCTGTCGTCAGGGAACCGAGACGGTCACGGGGGTGGCCTTCTACGATACCGCGAGACACCGGCTCTACAGTGCCGCCCTCAACCATGCCAGGACCACCAGCTTTCTCTTTCTCGGCAGAAAGCAGTAAGCCTCACCGATTCGATGTTCTGTCTTAGGGTATCTGTTTTGATGGGGTGTGACCTGATCAGATCATGCCCCCTGAATGGATCGACGAGATCACGGTGACAGGATCTCTCGAACTGCTGTAGAGCCAAAGAATCCATGATCCTTCAGATTGGCAAACCAGCTCTCGGCAAACTCCTTCAACTCCTGTTTGAGCGAGGGCACGACGTACGTACGTCTGCCCGTCTCGTCATACCGATAGACCTCCTGAACGATCCCCAGGTAGTCGTTCCGGAACGACACCGGTTCGGCTGCCATGCCATCTGGCAAATTGTGAAACAGAAACACGATGTCAGGATCGCGCATGAGGTCGCCGTTCTGTTCGCCGTACTGGCATAAGGACACCAGCCGGTCTCCGTCTCCACTGGATCCAATCTCCTCGACCGAGAGGGGCATGTAGCCGGACACCGCGATACGGACGGCATGGACGCCGCCGAGCAGCTGATCGAGATACGTCGCAAATTCCTGATAACTGTTCATCGTCTTGTTTCCTTTCTTCAGATGCAGGAAGCCCCCGACCCGAGGGCCGGAGGCTTCCCGTAACGGTCAGCGGTCCGACCGCTCCGCGATCCAGCGTGTCGCCTGTTGGGCGACGACGATGAGCGCGTCAAGGTCTGCGACTCCGAAGGATTCGGAGTTCTTCCAGACTCCATCCCGGTCCTTGTACGAGCGGGCGACGGTCACGTTGTAGAACGAACCGTTCATACCCTCGTTCTTCCAGATGCTCGCCTTGATGCGGCTGCATCGAAGCGTGGTGACCGGCTTGGGTTTTTTGTCTTGAGGTGCCATGGTGTTGTCTCCTTGAGTTAGAGTTGATGTGTCGGCCTCTCACCAGGCGTGGAGGCCACACAGCGACGACACAGGAGACAGAGAGGCCGCCGCACCCTGGCGGGCCGGCGGGCGCGATGCGGAGGAATGACCGCGGAAGACGACGCGGTTGTTCGCGGCGCGCGGGCATGATCGACGCAGCCCGCCGGTGAGAAGCCAGGGCGACGGCCGGATGCGCACAGGCACCGGACCAGAAACCACAAGCCGGTCCCGCTCATCACCAGCACCGCATGACAGAGCAGATTCACCGGACGAGGCGAGACGGTCCAGAGCTCATCGGACAAGGAGCATGTGCCTGCTCGTCGGAACGGAATATGATCAGATGGTCAGCTTCGATGCGGTCTTGAGCTTGACGCGGTCGCTGGCCACCTGGAGACGATGCGCCTGGCTTGATGGTTGCTAAACGCAGGGGAATGCCTGACGGCCTGAGTAGGCGATGGACCACCGCGGCATGAGGATGTGGATCACACTGCAATTTGAGATGATACTAAATTTTCCAGCATCATAGACTGTATTTACAATGTCTATACTCAGATGTATAGTGATCGTATACACAAGGAGGCGGATATGGCCACGATGACAAAAGAGGGCGGGCGAGGTGAAACGATCAACCTGCGCGCCAGTCAGAAGCAGAAACTCTTGATTGACCGAGCGGCGGAATTACTCGGCCGCACTCGATCTGATTTCATGCTGGAAACAGCCTGTCGGGAGGCCGAAACAGTGTTGCTTGACGGCCGATATTTCGGACTCTCCCCTGATGCGTTCAGACGCTTCACGGCGATGCTCGACAAGCCTCCCGCCAGTAATCCGAAACTGCGGCGCCTCCTTCAGGCAAAAGCGCCGTGGGAAACATGAGTCGATTGGCTGCTGATCTCAGCGCGCCCGAAAAACTTCTAGCAGAGCACGATCTTGCCAATTTTGATTCAGGAGAGCCGGCCCTTGATGACTGGTTACGCCGGCGGGCCCTCGCCAATGAGGAGCGCGGGTCGTCACGCACCTACGTGGTCTGCGTGGGCAAACGGGTCGTCGGGTATTATAGCCTCGCGGTGGGTGCCGCGGCACATGTTGATGCGCCTGGACGCGTGAAGCGCAACATGCCTGATCCAGTACCTGTCATGGTTCTGGGCCGCCTGGCCGTCGATAAAGATTTCCAAGGGCGCGGAATAGGCAGCGGGCTGCTGCGCGATGCGGTGCTGCGCACGATGCAGGCGGCCGAGATTGCCGGTATCCGCGCCATCCTCGTCCATGCGCTATCGGACGCGGCAAAGCATTTCTATCAGCGCCATGGTTTTATAGCCTCGCCGATTGATCCGATGACGGTGATGATCACGGTGGCGGAAGCGGTCAAGACGCTCGGTGAGAAGACTGGGAAATAACGATGCACCCTTGCCGACCGAACTGCACGAAACGACGCGCATCATCTCCATGAGAAAGGCAAACCGACGTGAGCAGAACATCTCTCAAAAGCGACGTGGCGAGAATTGACCGACTGAAGGATCGGGACATCGACTATTCAGAGATCCCACCGCTGGATCCCTCGTTTTTCACGAAGGCGACCGCCCCCATGCAGCGTAATGAAGGAGGATCTCGCCATCATCCGCACCAGGCTAAATGTGGCTGAGACGCTGGCCAAGAAGCGACGACATAAAAAAACAAGTCATTGAAGGGATCAAGGTCTCTCGCGGGTCTAGCAATGTCTTCGCGGACTTGGATCTGCTAGATGCAGATACGCTCCAGATCAAGACCGGGCTGGTGATCGAGATCCGGAGAGCGATTCGCCAACAAGGGCTGACCCAGCAAGCCGCGGCCACACGGATTGGGCTCACCCAACCGAAGGTCTCCAGCATGATGCGTGGGGACTTCTCCAATGTATCCGAACGCAAACTGATGGAGTGCCTGAATCGGCTCGGCTACGATATTGAAATCAAAGTTCGGGCAGCCTCCGCTCGCATCGGGCATCTGATGCTGGCGCTACCGTAAGCACGGAGCGTCCTCTTACGAAGGTGTCCCTCTCCTAAGAGATGAACCGGACGTTCCCTGTCATTCCTCAGAACCCGCCCCTCCTCTCGTGTCTTCACGGATCCTGACAATTCAGCGCATCACAACCCCAAGGGTCAGGGCGTCCTGCTAATAGTATCCAGGCTGGCTCCGGCTATACGGATCACGTTGTGAAGCCGGCGGAGGTTCGTCGTAACGATGCTGTTGCCCAGGCTGTGACGATCCCATATTCACGTTGTCATAGCCAGGCGCGGGTCGTTGCCGACCCGACAAAGAATCATCGGCACAGCCACCGATCATGGCACCCGCCAGAAGGGCAAAGGGCAGCGCGCATAAAATACGAATCATACGGAACCTCCTTCGTCATTTGGACTGATTCCGATTCATTTCTCATCCAACCAGTCTGCTGTACGTACAGGAGAGCGCTACTTTGCAAGCCTTCTCCTACCTGCCAGGAGTCACCTTATCATTTGCTCTCAGCCACTGGGGAAATAAATTGGCGTGTCCATAGTTGTTGCCACCCATCGTCCTCTCAACTGTGCCATGCATCTCCTCCACTACGCAAAGGTCGATGTGCGAACTCATTTTCGGAAAGGAGAAAGGAACGAGAATTCGCCATTCACCATTTCTCACAAAGACATCACCGTAAGCAGACAGCACCGCCCTCGTTCCCAGGTGGCACGGAGTTACAGGACCACGCGACATTCTCCGTTCCTCGCCCCAGCGAGGCTGCCCCTCACTCGGCTCTTCGATCACCCTCGAAGAGCCGAGCCGACTATGAGCGGACTCAAACGCTGGACAGCGCACCAACTTCTTTTCAACACATTGTTGCGCCCCTCATCCACATCGGGGCGCAACAGAATCTCCTAGTCAGTGGCCACGCCCGACTGCACCCGTGACACCGTCCTCGGCGGCGCGGTTGCCACGGGCGTGCCACACCCCTCAATGGGCGACGGCTGTTCTCTTGGCACGGTCGAGTCGCATTGTGCGACACGACGGTGCGTGACGCCACCTGGCACGGCGTCTCTGGACGCGGTGCCTCAGAGGCCTGCTGCCAAGTCTCCACCCAGAGAGGCCTGCAGTGCGGTTTTTACAGGGTGAATGGTCAAGCATGCAGAGCAGACCTCTTCGCTGGACATCTCGTGGCGTTGGAACTCAAACAAGAATGGGCCGGTGTGGGGTTCAAAGTTTCCCTCTCGGTCAGGTGTGAAAACCAGATCGCTGAACAGTTTCTTATCGAAAAACCGTGATCCGAGATGGCCGGGAGTGGTCCATATCTGGATAAAACTGTTTGCATTTATGTGTAAGTGCATGCATATTTATCCATACCTATGAAGCGCGTTGAGCCGGATCGCCAAGCGAAAGCTGTGTTCCGCCGCCATCGGGGCGTGCTACGAACCTCTCAAGCCCTGAAGCTCGGGATCCATCCGCGCATTCTCTACCGCCTTCGTGATGCCGGGCGACTTGTCGCAGTGACCCGGGGCGTGTATCGGCTGGCCGAGCTGCCGGAGCCGAGCCATCCGGATCTTCTTGTTGTGGCACGTCGAGTCCCGCAGGCCGTGATGTGTCTCATCTCGGCACTCTCTTTCCATGGCCTTACCACCCAAATCCCGCACGAGGTCCAGATTGCGTTGCCTCGTCGGACCCGGTATCCACGGCTCGACCATCCTCCGCTTCGCGTGTTTCTGATGACGGGTGCCGCGTATACTGAAGGGATCGAAACGCATGCCATCGAGGGGGTCCCGCTTCGCGTCTATAGCCCAGAAAAAACGGTGGTGGACTGCTTCAAGTTTCGGAACAAAATCGGCATTGACGTGGCCGTGGAGGCGCTACGACTGGCCCGTGAGCGGAAGCACGTGACGCCCCGTGCACTGCTTCAATATGCCCGCCTCTGCCGAGTGGAACGTGTCATGCGGCCGTATCTGGAGGCGCTGACATAATGGCCGGTCATCCATCCAATCTGCCGGCATCGATTCATCAGCGGCTGCTCAATCAGGCGAAGGAGCAGGGCCGGCCTCTTCAAGAGTTGCTCCAGTATTTTGCCATTGAACGATTCCTCTTCCGCCTCAGTCAATCGCCGCATGCCACTCGGTTTTATCTCAAGGGGGCGCTCATGCTTCGGCTCTGGGATGCGCCCCTTTCGCGTCCAACGATCGATGTGGATCTGATGGGGCAGCAGGTGTTGTCCCAGAATGAGCTGGAGCAGGTCATCAAGGACGTCTGTGTGCAACAAGTACCGGATGACGGCTGCCGCTTCGAGGCAGCCACCGTGCGAGCCCAACCCATTCGCCTTGAGGATCAGTATGGGGGCATCCGTGTCGCGTTCATATCCCATATTGGGAAAATCCGGCTCAACATGCAGGTGGATGTCGGATTTGGTGACGTCATCGTTCCAGGGCCGATTCCGATTGATTTTCCAGCGCTCCTGGATTTTCCGGCCCCTCATCTTCTGGCCTACTCCCCTGAGAGTGCGATCGCGGAGAAATTTCAGGCGATGGTGATACTGGATTCAGCGAATAGCCGAATGAAGGATTTTTATGACATTTGGCTGCTTGCCAGAGGTCATCCATTTAAGGGCTCTGTCGTGAGCGACGCGCTCCAGGCCACGTTTACGCGGCGACAGACCCCATTCCCGGTGGACATCCCCACTGCACTGACGGATCGCTTTGTGAAGGATCGCCTCAAGCAGACGCAGTGGAATGCCTTTGTCCGGAAAGGCCATCTTGCTGCTGAGCCGGTGTCACTCAATGAGGTTGTGGAGTTACTTCGAGGGTTCCTGATGCCTCCCATGCGAGCCGCTGCCAAACGAGAGGGCTTTGAGCACGATTGGCCAGCCGGAGGCCCCTGGACATGAGTGGAATGCCGTTGCCGGAGTTCGCGTCATACTCATACTTCCAAAGGATGTCGTCCTGATCGAATTCTAAGACGTGAAGATTGATGGGAGAGAAGACTGTCAGTGCTCCCTCTGATGTGGCTATTCCTGAAGAGGGTGTTTCCTTCCGATCTCTTTTTCTTCTCCTCCTCGATCCCCACTGAAGAGCAGAAACGATCCTAAACGGCCTGACACAGCTGATCTGCACACCGACCTCCTCTAAACACGTTGTATCGCCCCTCACCTACATCGGGGCGCAGTAGAATCTCCCAGTCTGTGCCTACGCGCGACTGCACCCGTGACACCGTCCTCGATGGCGCGGTTGCCACGGGCGTGCCACGCCCCTTAATGGGCGATGGCTCATCTCGTGGCACGGTCGAGTCGGATTGCGCGACACGACGGTGCCGGACTCCACTGGGCACGGGGTCTCCCGACGCGGTGCCTCAGATGCATGGCTGCCGAAGCTCCTTGCCCAGTAAAGCCTGCAGCGCAATTCCCAAAGATTGAATGGTCAGGGATGCAGAGCAGAACTCTTTGCTGGACATCCGGGACTCGAAGGGAAAGGGAGTGGCAAGTGACTACCCATGGGTCACACGAGCCTATCAGACAGGCGAGAGAGTACCTGCGCCAGGGAACGGCGAACTGAGCGCATCCGCAGATCGTAAAGGAAGCGTCGAGCAAATCTAACTTATCTAAATAGAAACCCTACGTGTTATTAGAGTGTTAATGCTACAGCAAAATTGGACCAATTTCCCCTTAATTGGACTGAGCCAAACTGAACCAGAAAAAGAGCCAAACTCCGCTCCTGGAGCACTATTTCACAGTTTCCACAAGGAGATATGGGGAGGGCTCTGAACCGCTTAGAAGGCTGATGCTCTATCCGACTGAGCTACGGGCGCATTCTTGTTTGAAAGAATCAGGAACTCTGTACCTGCAAGTGAAGCGCTAGTCTGAATTGTGAAGGAGGGTGGCGTCAAGTAGCGGTTCATACCTGACTTCAGTTTGGATGTATCTTTTTAGATTCATGGTGAATCCTTTTAGATTCATCGCCGTCCATTCCCTCGTACCAGCACTTCCCAATCCTCTCTTTGGCAGAAGAGCGGCATCGACTCTCCCAGTCTACGTATTTCTCTCATTATCCAAGTAGTCAGCTCCGAACTCTATTCGTGGCTTGTCACTTGCTAGAGGGAACACGACATAGGGCCGATCAGTCTCGGCATGGAGATTGGAATGCAGCTCGGTGTAGGCAATCTTGTACGAACGCGTAGCCGCTTCGTCTCACGGAAACCATGTTTACTGAAATACACCGAACACAGGATAAAAGTTCATACATGCAATGAAATATAGACAAAGCGAAATTGTACGCACCAATAGAGTTCCGTAGAACACAATGGCAAAACTGAGACCCTGGCCAAATGGATCTATGTAAATGGCTCTGATCCAGATAGATAAACTCAAACTACTAGAGCCACAAGGTATTATGGGAAATGCCTACTCACCTAGCTTTTCGACGAGTTGATGAAGGAGAGAGGAATCACCATAAAGGGTTATTGTGGAAAATACGCAACAGGAATATGACGTGCAGCGAAACAAGGAAGGTGCCCTAAAAGCCACAACAAAATAGAAGGGCACTGCCGTCAACAGACCGTGCAGTAAACGGGAGCATCAATGAGACCAAGAGTTATTACACTGCTCCTGTACAGATGAACAGTACAACGATATCCAAAAGCGCTCTTTTTCCTTACCGTCTTGTAATAGGCCTTATGGCTCTACTCGCTCTAGAGAATCCGGAAATCGCAACGTCACAAGTACGTCCTGACCAATCTCAACTACCTGATCCACCTTCCACGACAAGAACAGCAATTCCCCGTGCCTCATCGGCTACAGAAGCAGAGAGTGACATCTTTCTCATTATGAAGGAGGAGAGAGAAAGCATCTCTCGCGGGCTCGGCAACGAACAACCGATTTCTCAGGCGCCCTCAAACGTTTATGTCGTTACTGATGAAGATATTCGGCACTCAGGTGCAACAGACCTCCCAACGGTGTTACGACGAATTCCTGGGCTTGATGTCATGCAGATGACCGGAGCGGACTTTAACGTAAGCATGCGCGGGAACAATCAACTTCCAGGCAATAAGCTACTTGTCTTGATAGACGGTCGCTCTATCTATGAGGATGCTTATGGGAGCATGTTTTGGACCACCCTACCCATCACGTTACCTGAAATCAAAAGAATTGAAGTTCTTAAGGGACCTGCGTCAGCGCTGTACGGCTTCAACGCCTTCGATGGTGTCATCAATATCATCACAAAATCACCTGAGGAGATCAAAGGGACGACAATACAAGTAGGTGCTGGTGAAAGAGGCACAGTGAGAGCAGCAGGCATACAGGCTGGGACATATAACAAGATAGGGTACCGCCTATCAGTTGGCCATGACCAGAATCAACAGTGGCGTAACGGCAATGCATTGGCGCTTCGCCAAAGCAAAGTGAACTTGTTGACGACGTACGAATTATCTTCTTCAGCACGTCTGACAATTCAGGGGGGCTTCCTTGGGAATAACCGATTCGATGGCCAGGTCTATGAAACGCTGACTGAGACGACCGACAAGATTAACTCTTCTTATGCCTATGTTTCGTATGACCGTCCCAATTTCTTCATCCGTGGGTGGTGGAATCAGTGGTCGCATGATGCTGAAGAGACAGTAATACCGTCACTCTCTAAGTTCTTCACAATCACTGATCCGACAGGAGTTATTGTCAAGTCTGGTGTCCAGCAGTCTGAATCAAGCGGCGACCTGGTCTGACTGTGGTGCCTCGATTCCATCCGTGAATTTCACGCCCGTGATGACTTTGGCCAAGTAGTCCCACCC
>Ga0105164_10001779_pt1 | contig 13619 bp, 12 predicted proteins | sample VDWuncwatermetaG_FD_89674 | JGI IMG/M metagenome (GOLD analysis project Ga0105164, IMG submission 89674) | Wastewater microbial communities from Netherlands to study Microbial Dark Matter (Phase II) - VDW unchlorinated drinking water | ecosystem: Environmental > Aquatic > Freshwater > Drinking...
AATCCATGTTTTTCAATCCCTTCGTCGAGTCTCGCGATTTTTCCTTTAATAAACTTGCCGACCGCCTCGCGACCGAAAGCCCGCGCAAAAAGAAATTCCCACAGCGCACACAACGTCGCCCCGATCGTGGTGTAGACGGTACCCCAGAACGGTCCAAACGCAAGCCCTCCCCCAATGCTCAAAAGACCCGCCGGAAAAAGCATAAGAGGCCGAAGGATATAAAAAAGAATGTACACAAAAGGAGACCAGATTCCGAATCCCAAGAGAAATTCACGGATCTTTTGCGGTGTGAAATAACGAAAATCGAGGAAGGAAAATACCGCTTTCACGTGATCGCGCCGCCGCAACTGGAACCACACCCCGCCGTGCAACCGAAACAATGCTTTTCCGTCAAAATCTCGCGACCCTCAAGTTCCTCAAGGGTCACATCAAAAATGGTCGGCTGAGGCCCTTGGGCGCGGCCATTGAGACTCATTGAAAGCATCTGATTGAAATCGCAGTCGTAAAGTGTCCCGTCCCATCCGACACTTAAGGTATTGCGACACATAAGACCCTCGACGGTGTGCGGGTTAAAGTTTCTTTCAAGAAGCATGACATACTTTTCATACTGGCCGAAGGCCTTCAGATACTTTTCATACCGAGTGATCGGCATATTGGTGATCGTATAGAGGCGATTAAAAATGATTCCAAAATCTTCCAGAAGTCTAAGTTTGTAATCCTTCTCTAAGGTATCCTGCGGTGGCGGAAGATGCGAACCAACGGGATTATACACAAGATTAAGAACAAGACCGCTTCCTTCTTTTCCGTATCCCAATTTATTGAGCCAAAGAAGCGCTTTGATCGAAGCGTCAAAGGTCCCGCTCCCCCGCTGTTGATCGACATTCCCCTTGGAGTAACAAGGAAGCGACGCGACCACTTCGACCTTCTGATCCGCGAGGAACTTCGGAAGATATTCCTTTCCCTTTTCAAAAAAGACGGTAAGATTGCAACGATCCATCACATGGGCTCCCCTTTTTCGGGATTCCACGACAAGATCATCGAAGTTGGGGTTAAGTTCTGGAGCGCCTCCTGTGAGATCCACTTTCTGAATGCCGGATCGTTCGAGAAAACGGATGACCGCCTCGGTGGTTCGGCGATCCATGTTTTCTTCAGTCTTTGTAGGGCCCGCTTCCACATGGCAGTGGGAACAGGTCATGTTGCAGTATTTCCCGACGTTCACCTGAAGAATTTCGATTTTTCTTTTCCGAAGTCCGTCGGAGAGACGGGAAATTTTCTCATCGAACCGATTCACGAACAGCATCCCTCTTCTGGATTACACGCAGCCTTCGCCGTCATGGTTTTTCGATAGGCCTTTCCTTTTGTTTCACGAGGATCGCGAACAGCTGGACGGGAGCAATCGAAAAGTCCCGCCTTGTCCAACGGAATCTCTTTTCGAGGAGGAATAAGAATGACTTCGTCCCGATAAGGTTTTTTTGAAAAGATTTGATAGGTTTTGTCGCAGACTGCGGTCCGAACCCCTCGTCTTAAGACATGTTTGTCATCATCTTCCACCTGTTTCCAAGGCCCTTTGTAAATCACCGCATGATTCCGTTCAATGCAGGGACCCTCCTTCCCTTTATAGGCGGTTACCGTCACTGAGCAGAATTCGATTCCCCGAACCGTGCGATACGGATCCTGGGAAAGATACTCTACCTGAATTCCGTAGAACCCCGCCTCTTCAAATGCCGAAAGAAATAGATCTTCCCGGAACGCTCCGGAGATGCAGCCAGACCAGAGTTCGGGATCCTCCTGCAAGTCCGATGGGACATCCTCGTCGCTCACAATATCTGAAATCGCCACGCAACCGCCTCGCTTGAGGACCCGGTACATTTCCTTGAAAAGTCTTTCCTTGTCTTCCGGCTTTACCAAATTTAGAACACAGTTTGACACAATGACATCAATGGATTCATCTGCGACAAGCGGTTTTAAGTCTTGGATTCTTCCCTGCCGGAATTCCACATTGTGATACCCGATACGATTCCCAACTTCCTTTTGATGGCGCTTTGCGAGGGTAAGCATCTTGGAATTAAAGTCAATGCCGATCACCTTTCCTTGAGGTCCAACGATCTGGGAGGCGATGAAACAGAATTTTCCGGTTCCGCTTCCGAGGTCCAAAACCACATCTCCTTCTTTCAGATATTTGGAGGGATTCCCGCATCCGTAATCTTTTTCAACGATTTCCTTTGGAATCACTTTCAGAAATTCCGGATCATAGGAAGACGTCGGGCAACAGAGTGCCTCTTCTTTTTGGAGAGCCCCCTTAGCATACCGCTCTTTGACCGCCCCCTCGATATCGATTTTCATTTCTCCTCCTATGGGGTTAAAATCTTCTCAAATTCTTTCAGATCTTTTGTGGGAAGTCTACAGACATAATTTTCACAGACATAAGCGGTTGGTTCTCCGTCTATCGGGCCTTGTGAAGCGACAAAAGGAACGAGCGATTCGATTCTCTTTCCCTCTTTTCCCGACGGATGGAGTATTAAAACCTTATTCGGAAGGAATCGGCCGTAAAGAAACCTGACCATCGCTTGGGTCTTCTGATTTTCTTTTTCCCCTGCGATCACGATCTCCTGCGACGGACCGAGTGCAAAATCGAGCGCAATAAGGAGCTGCGGAAAATGCATCGGGGTTTGCACAATCTGGGCGGAGAAACCGTCGAAAAGTTGCCTTGCCCTTTCTTCAAAGGATTTTTCCATGGTGATCCGTGAAAGACGCAAAAGGTCAAGTGCAGCGACGGAATTTCCAGAAGGAATGGCGCCATCATAGAGTTCCTTGGGTCTCAAAAGAAGTGTCTCTGCATCGTCTCCCGTGAGAAAAAACCCTCCCTCTTTCTCGTCCCAAAAAAGATCGATCATCTCCTGACAGAGCCGCTTCGCCTCTTCCAAATAGCGGACCTCAAAAGTCGCCTCATAAAGATCAAGAAGTCCGTGAATGAAGAACGCATGGTCCTCCAGTGTGCCCAGGATGGCCGCTTCTCCGTCCCGATACCGATGGAGAAGTCGCCCATCTTTACGGACTAGTGTCTCCAAAATGAAATCGGCCCCTCTCCTCGCCGCCTCTTCGTAGCGGGGCTCCTTCAGAACCTGTGATCCAAGCGCAAGGCTTGAGATCATAAGGCCATTCCAGTCGACGAGAATTTTGTCGTCGAGGTGAGGGCGCAGCCGTTTTGTCCTTTCTGAAAAAAGTTTTTTCCTTTCCTCGGAAAGGGCCTCTTCAGCCGGATGCGCTTCATAAAGGACACTCCCCTCTTCCTCGATCCCGTAGTGATCAGAGAATCGTTTCCCTTTCTCTGCTCCGAGAATCTTTAAGATCTCCTCTTTCTTCCAAAGATAAAACGCCCCCTCTTTCTTTTCCTCGGGATGTTCCGGGTCCTCCGCGCTATCGGCATCCTCCGCAGAATAAAGGGGACCTTCGGGACTTCTTAAGTCTCGGAGCGCATATTCGAAAATCTCACGAGCGATTTCTGCGTAGCGTTCATTTTTTGTTGCCTGATACGCCTCCAGATAACTTTTGGCAAGGAGCGCCTGGTCGTAGAGCATCTTTTCAAAATGGGGAATCCGCCACTGGCCATCTGTGGAATACCGGTGGAATCCGCCGCCCAAGTGGTCGTACATTCCTCCCTTGGCCATTTCTTGAAGGGTTTTCTCGACCATCTCAAGGATCCTCGGATCGCCGGACCTTTTCCAGACGCGAAGGAGAAATGAAAGGGTGTGGCTTCGCGGGAATTTTGGCGCCGGACCGAATCCTCCAAAAGTTTTGTCATACTGTGTGGCGTATTGATTTGCTCCTTTTTGAAGGGTCTCGACGGAAAGCGGGAACTTTTTTTCCGCCGAACGGTCCATCCCTTCTTTGAGCGCTGTCGTAATCGAATGGCTCGACTCAAGCAGTTGATCCCTCTGACTCTTCCACGCTTCTGCGATTTGAAGAAGCACCGTTTTGAAACTGGGACGGCCCCAGACCTCACCCGGCGGAAAATAGGTCCCTCCATAAAAGGGCTTGCGTTCCGGGGTGAGAAACGCATTGAGCGGCCAGCCGCCTGAACCGGTCATCGCCATCACAAAAGACATGTAGATATTGTCGACGTCGGGCCTCTCTTCACGATCCACCTTGATCGAGACAAAGTGGTCGTTCATGATCTTCGCAACTTCTGCATCCTCGAACGATTCTTTCTCCATCACGTGACACCAGTGGCAGGTGGAGTAACCGATCGAAAGAAAGATCGGCTTATCCTCTTTTTTGGCCTTTTCGAATGCCTCTTCCCCCCACGGATACCAGTCGACGGGATTGTAGGCATGCTGCAAAAGATAGGGACTCTTTTCATGAATCAATCGATTCGGTTTGTGTGTTGGATGCTCAGTCATTCTGCAACCTAGAATCAAAAAAGTTAAAATCAAAATGGCTCCTGTGTGTGGTGAGAGCATGTGCGCAGGCCGAGCGGGCACGGTCACCCCCGCCAACAGGCGGGGAGGAGCGAGGCCGAGCATTCAAGCGCAGCGGCGCACGCTGGGCGCCGCAAGCGGTGCTCGAACCACACCAGGAGATATCCTATCATTCTTCATTCTGCACCTCACCCGTCCTGCAGACTTCCGCATACCGTTTCGCGCTGGGACGGACCGCCCGACGCTGTGTCTTGTAGTCGACCTCCACGAGCCCAAAACGGGGTTTAAAGCCTTCCACCCATTCGAAATTATCCAGAAGCGACCAATAGAGGTATCCCCACACCGGGATCCCCTCCCGCATCGCCTGATGGACCTGCAAAAGATGCGAGTGGATAAAAGACCAGCGTTCCTCGTCGCGATCGGCGCAGAGGCCGTTCTCTGTCACAAGAACCGGAAGATGGAAACGGTGAATTTCACGGAGCGATTGATAGATCCCCTCGGGATAAACCTCCCATCCCAAAGTGTTCCGGGGCCCGGAAGTCGCATGGTGTTCCTGACTGCAGATCGTTCCGAAAAGGTCGAGGAGCGACATCCCACCGAAATGAACAAAATCGCGGGTATAGTAATTGAGCCCCACGAAATCGAGCGTTTTTTCGATCGCGGGATGTCTCTCGAAAAAAATTCCTGGATACATCAGTCTTCCGCTCGTGAGCGCCCGCAGATCCAAGCGATTAAAAAAGGCGTGCCGCGCCCAGGTAGAAAGCCGGTCCGCGAGCGAGCGCCGGCTGCAGGGGGCAAAGACAATCATACTTTTTGCGATGCCGACGAAGGGGGCGGGCCAGAGATTCTGCTCGGAAACGGTGTGAATGATCCGGTAGGCCCGCGCGTGGGCGAGCATTTGATGACGGATCACTCGAATCGCCTTTTCAAAGGACTTTACGCCGGGAGGCCAGATGCCTGCAACATACCCTTGATACATAGATACAAACGGTTCATTGAGGGTGATCCAATAGCGGATGTCATTCCCCATAAAATCGACGACATACCGCACATAACGGCTAAAACGTTCGACCACCGTCGGGCTCTCCCATCCTCCCGAACGGGAAAGCCACTTGGGATTCGTGAAATGATGGAGGGTAACGATCGGCTCCAGGCCTCTTGCCCGAAGGGCTTGCAGCACTTCCCGATAATGAAGAAGTGTTGAGTGACTCCACTGTCCCTCTTCCGGCTCAATCCGGCTCCATTCAATCGAGAAACGGTGGGCATTATGATGCAGCGCTTTTGCAATGTCAAAATCTTCCTGAAAACGGGTGTAATGCTGGCAGGCCTCTCCGGATTTATCCGCCGCCTTCCCCTTCTCCTCCCATTCCCACCAGTCGTTCATGGTGTTGCCCCCTTCTACCTGATGGGCGGAAGTGGCACTTCCCCAGAGAAATTCTTTCGGGAATCGAATTACAGACATTGAACCGACTCCTTCTTGAAACGGGAGGTTTTAAAGACTTCGGGATGAATAAGTTTTGCCATGATCTCGAGTCCGTCGACGAGGCGGGGTCCGGGGCGATTGTAATAAGAAGAACCATCCAGACCGTAAACCCGCTTCATGCGGACTGCGGTGAGAGTGCGCCACCCGGGAAGACGTACGAGACCTTTGGCCCTTTGGACGGTTTGCGCCGTCGAGAAGCCGCATGGCATGAGCAATAGAATCTGCGGATCGTACCGGTAGACCTTCTCCCACGCAATCCGGACCGATGGCTTCCCCACTTCAGAAAGTCCTTCCTCCCCACCCGCAATCCAGACCATCTCCGGAATCCAGTGGCCCGCATTCATGATCGGATCACACCATTCCATCGAAAAGACGCGGAGTCTTGGGAGTCCCCTTGTCTTCTCCCGCACTCGCGCAACGCGACGCCGGAGGCTATCTGCATACCGCTTCGCCCATTCGGTCTTGCCGGTCAATTTCCCAACGGTGAGGATATCCTCGAAAACCCCTTCCAAGGAATGCGGATGAAGAGAGAGGATCTTCGGTTTTGGAGAAATGGTACGGATCGCTTCCTGGATGGTATCGGTTGAAACCGCACAGACATCGCATAATTTTTGGGTGACAATGAGATCCGGTGCAATTCTTTCCAAAAGGGCTTGATCGATCCGGTAAAGTTCTTGGCCTTGCCGAAGGGCCTCGCGAACCCTTCGGTCAATCTGGCGATCGGAAAGATCTTTCGAGGGGAAACTGGCGTGCATCACCACAGGTTTACGTGTGACCTGCGGGGGATAATCGCATTCGTGGGAGACGCCTCGGACAGATGCGCCGAGATTCAAGGCATAAAGGATTTCGGTGGCACTCGGTAAAAAAGAGACGATCTTCACGTCTCTATTGTAACAATCTTCAGGGACTTTTGGAAGAACGTTTCCGAAGGGCAGGGAGAGGAGGAATTAAATAAGAGAGACTTTTTGAATATTGAGATACATCAGAGAATCTTTCATTTCTTTTGAAAATTTTTCAATACGAATCCTTTTTTGAAAAAAAGGGCCATTCAAAACCAAGGTGTGGTATTCTCCCTGTTCGCCACAGATGTCGAGCCCGGTTTGCGCACTCAAAGTACGGAGATCTCCTAAACAGGCCTCGTCTAACTCCCTTCCTAACCAGTCTATGGTGAACCACGGCTTCTTGACGCAAGAAAAAATGATTTGAAATCTGTGCAAAAGAAGTTTATTCATAAGATCGACTCTGTTCATCCCCCACAAAGGGGTCAAGACATCTACTCCTGAAGAGACGCTGCATTCCTTAATCCAGTTGGGATGACCCTCTACCTCCGCAATGTCCCCCGTGACAACTGCTTCAATCCCGAGTTCTGTCTTTAAAGAATGAATCGCCTTTTCGTAGCTCGCTCTGAAGGGTTCTCTGATTTCGAGGGTATGGTGCGGAAGGCCGATTGCCTCTGATTGAGATTTCATAAAAGAGACAGGATGGGCAAAAAATTCCTGGGCCTGGGGAACGAAGGTCGCAAGACCCGTCACCTCGTATCCGAGATGCTTTGCTTCGTAGAAGGCGAGCGAAGAGTCTTTCCCGCCGGTCCATAATACAACTGCAGGATGCGTCACGGAATCAAAGGGACGTGCGGGCCCGTCGTAGAGGAATAAGACGGTACGCGAGGGAGTAGGCCACCCACAGGAGAGAAAACCAGAATAGATTCCCGAAAAGGGTGTTCCGGAAAAAAGGAATCGCCATGGTGTAACACCAAAGGAGCCCTGCCATGTCTTTAGGATATAACCCACTCACGAGCCAAGTGCCGAAATTGGTGACAAGATAGAACTGAATAGAACTCGCCACGGAGGCAAGAACCAAAAGCCCCAGATGGCGCCGTGGGCGGCACCAAAGCCCCAGAAGGCCTGTGATCAGAAAACTTCCATAGACAAAGAGGCTTTCTGGAATGAAGAGGGGAACATGCAACATCGGATTGAGGATCAGGTCTGAAAGAGCCATGATGACCAAAGGATAGATTAAGGCAAAGCGTTTGGGGAGATAGGCCCCGCCGAAAAGGGCAAGGGCCGCTACAGGCGTGACATTAGGTGGATGCGGGAGAATACGAGTAAGCGCGACCAAAAAAATTAGAACATACTCCATCTTTTTCCTCCCTTAGAACTTAAGCCGGATACCAACCGTTGCGTTTCGTTCAGGAGCCGGGTTGAAGAAGCGTGTCCCTGTGGCAAAGGCCTCGGAGAAGCCGATAATGACGGCCCTCGTACTATAGAGTGTATCAAAAAGATTGTTCGCGCGGAAGAAAATTTCCACGTCGTCCTTAGGCTTGTAGACCAGCTGCGCGTTCGTCACAAGGTAATCCTCCAAAGGGGAATCCGTATTCGCATCGTCCCCTGTCACGTACTGATCATCGACGTAGAAACCATCGAGTCCAAGGGTAACCTCCTCATAGGTGTAGGAGGTTCCCCATGTGAACTGATTCGGCGGAACCATCGTGAGTTTCCTCCCGCTATGATCCCCCGAACGGAGTGTGGCGTCGGTAAAGGCGTAGGTGAAGTACCCGTCGAGGCCGAGGGTGTTTCCTTTGAGTGAAAGTTCGACGCCTTGGCGCCTTGTCTTGGCGACATTCGTGAATTTTCCGAAGGGGAACTGGATAGAAGTTGCTGTTGAATCAAATTGAATCTCATCCGAAAGATTGATCCGGAAGTAGCTCACCGCTCCCGAAATACGATCCCACAGGTTAAACCGGGCGCCTCCCTCGAAACTTTCTCCCTTCTCGGGACCCAAGTCCGGGTTTGAGCCCCCCACATCCGGAAATGCAAAAAGATCCGAAATATTCGGCGACTTAAAAGAACGCGCAAAATCCCCGAAGAGGCTCAAGCGTTCCTCCCACGGCTGGAGCACAAACCCCACCTTGGGGCTTGTCGTCGAGAAATTGTTTTTGCGGTCCGCGGTCGCATCCAGTTCATTCACAAAATGAAAACTCACATCATCAAACCGGACCCCTGCATTCAGCCGGCACCAGTCGGTCACATCAAAGTCGTACTGGCCGTAGACGCCGGCTGTCTTTTTATCGGTGACACGGCTTGTATTCACTCCAGTCCGGACGCCATTCGTCGTATCAAATCGCTCATCGTCCTGAAGATTCGAGGTAAACTCAGTGCCTGCGATAAGGTGGTGGGTGGTGTGAAGAATCTCCTGATCATGAGAAAGTTCCACCACAACACCCCGCTGGAAAGTGTCGGTGATGAGTTCATCGGTTCCGGAGGTGACAGGAAAGGTCCGGCTGGTGGTTATAAAGTCGAGACTGTTTTCCCGGTAGAAGAGATTGGAACGGAATGTCAAAAACTCTTCAATATCCCAGTCGATGTCCGTCGAGACAATGGTCATAAACATCTCGCGCCCGTCGGCCGGATTTTGTGTCTGCCTGCGATCCGCCGTCATCTCGGAGGTGGTGAGGGCCCCTGGATTTTGCATGCTTTCATCGGTATTTTTCACAAGGATCTGCCAGTTGAACGTATCCTCCGAGGCAATCTCCCACTTGGCATCAATAAAGGTCCCGCGCAAGCCGCCGTTCGACCGGTACCCGTCGGTTAAATTCCTCACATAGGAAAAAGACCAGTCGGTTGGGCCTGCCTTCCCTCCGACAAATTCGCTGTAGCGCTGGCTCTGGTAACTCCCGTATTCAAAGACCGACTCGGCAAAGGCCTCCCTGTCGACGGGAGCGCGCTTTGTAACAATGTTCACAACCCCTGAAAAGACCCCGTCGCCGTAAATGGCAGAGGAGGTCCCCCGGTAGATTTCGATCCGTTCCACCGTATCGAGGGGAATCAGGGGAAAAATCATGTTGTTGGCATCCGGCTCATTCATTTTGACGCCATCCACCAGAACGAGCATATCCTCTCCCTCGTTAAACCCCCTAAGGCTAACGGTAAGATCCTGCTGATTCCCGACCGCATCATGCATGTAAAGCCCTTCGGTATGCCGCAAAAGTTCCGGAATGTTTTTTGCCTTTGAGGCTCTGATCTCTTCTTGGGTCACAACGGTGACGTGGGAGGGATACCGGTAGAGGGCTTCCGCTTTTCCGGGAAGCCGAGAGGGACTTACAAGAATATTGCCGAGGGAAACGACGACGCCGAAGGGGGCGGTCAAAATTTCTTCGATTCCTTTTTCAAACGTCACCTCCTTCTTTTTTGTTTCCTGGGACGATTCCTCCGCAAAAATGGATGAAGTGAACACCAACCCGATAACCCATAACCCGCAAACCGTCCAACTCGCAAACGCGCACACCCGCAAACCGGCTAACCATTCCCTCACTTAAACTCCTGTCTGTGGTAACTGAAAACAAAAAACCCTACCTCAATTTTGAAGTAGGGAGACTCCCGGTTTGTCCACCCTTACCCTTACCACGGGGCAGTGGCCTCTTTGCACAGGCAGGTCTTCTGACTCCCCCCTTCTTCCCGATCGTCTTCCCACCCATTCATTGAGCGAGTAGTGACTTTGTTCGGTGAAGATCTCTCGGGCTTTCAGCCTTCGAGATCAAGTTCGCCTCTTTGCGAACTTGAGGGTTACAGCGGCGGGACCGTGCGGGATTTGCACCCGCTTCCCTATTATGGCGATCGCCGCCTGTGCAACCATTATTCTGTTGTGAGTGTTATCCTATTCCTTTCACCTTTCTTGTCAAGTCTTTTTTAACCAAATTTTTTTAAACTCCTCCGTAATCTTCGACTCCTCATTCGGCGAAAGGTGTTTCTTCACATCATCGCGCGCTGCAACCGGCTTCGGATACGCCTCCATCACCTTCGAAAGAAATTCTTTCACCGAAACGACCTTGACCTTCAAACGCTGGGTCCTTTCCGAAAGTTCCCGGTCATCCGTGACCACACGGGTCTCCTGCGGCCTCCCGGAATCCTCCGCCATCTGGAAAATCTTGTCATCGGCTGACTTCTCATCCGAAAAAATAACTTGGATTCCCTTTTTAAGAAGCGCCTGCCAGTCCATTCTCATCTGGGTAAATCCGTCGAAGACGACAGTGACCTCGTTTTTCTCAGACCCCTGCGGCCGGTACTGGGCCAAAAACTGAAGGAGCCCTTCACGGCTTGCCTCAAACGGAATGGCAACCCGCTTCCCAAAGAGCTCCGGAATCCGCATCAGGACATTGTAGCCGTCAAGAATGAAATGGGAGGCCATGGAGACTAAAACTCAAACACCCCGCCGACAAAGGGACCTGAAAATTGGACCTTGAGGAAGTCAGGGTCTTTTTCCGCCCGAATATCCATAAACCGGTATCCCCCTTTGACCGTGAAATATCGAATCGGGGTTAGTTTGACGCCCGCCTCGCCGTCGAAAAAATAGCCATAGGAGCCGGCGGGAAACCCGGAGGCCTCGCCGTAGACATCGACCCATTTGAACGGTTGCACATGGAGGGTAAGACCCCCCATCGGTAGCACCGCCACATACTCCTGCGATTCCTTGATCGCTGGGATGAGATTCGGCCCTTCAAGAGTGGCGTCGGCAAAGAGGCCCGCCGCTTCTACGACTGTACCCAGCCGCACCATTTTCAGGACATTGAGAAATTCCCATAGCCAGCCCGCCCTGACATAAAAAAGTTCGAGGTCGGAGTTCACCCGCGTCCCAGACGTGTACGACTGTCCTTCGAATTCGATCGTCCGCGAGACCGTTTCGCTCCCCTCGTACTGAACCTGGGTGTAAATAAAGCGGAGCTTATGGCCCCCAAAGAGGTGGAAGAGGAGTCGCCCTTCGGGAAGATTCTCGTCCCCGATTCCGAGGTCCGATTTGAAATCGAAGTCGGCCCCGAGATTCGACTCCACCGCCCGCGCCTTCGCATCGAGATCCGCCCACCAATAGCGCCCCTCAAATTCGACGAGGCTCCCTTCCGCAATTCCAGCCCCACCCGCACAGACCAACATCCAAACGCTCAAAAGAATTTTCCTCAACATTATTTTCTCCTAAATTGCACCTTGACGTTCTCATGCAGAAAAAAGAATACAATCAACTTCTTTTTCTAAGCTTTCTTACAAGTACCCGGTTCATCATTATTATATCCCCTGAAAGCGAGGCTTGGCAAGCGCCCTGAAAAAAGCATTGACTCGGTTTTGATCTTCTTGGTAAAATAAAACCATGAAAAAAATCGGACGTCAAAATTTGTTTTCATCCATCGTGACTTTTCTTTTCTTATTTTTTCCCCTTCCTCTCGTATCAGCCCAAGAAGAGAGTGTTCTGCCCGATTGGGTTCAACGCGTTGAATATTCTTTTCAGTTAGAAAGTGATAAAAAACCTATTTTTTATTTTCAGACAGTTCAGCCTTTACATCAAAGTAAAGATAAGGTCGATACCTTTTTTATTCAACCGCGTATAAGCCTTCAGGAGGAACGTACTCTGTATAATTTAGGCCTAGGCTACCGAAAACTCGCCTCGGAGAACTTGATTTTAGGCGCTAATCTTTTCGGGGATTATCAAGATGTACACCGTCATGGCCGATTGGGTGTGGGATTAGAGGCGTTAGGCCAAATTTGGGAAGGTCGTGTGAATACCTATTTCGGCGATATTACGAACAAACAGAAGGTGGAGGCCAGCGCCGCCTCGACCACCATTGAACGCATGGCCGATGGCGTGGATTTCGAAATCGGCGCACCGTTTCCCTACGCACCATGGCTTAAACTTTATGGCAGCTGGTTCTGGTTTGATTTTAAAGATTTCGATGACAAGGAGGGATGGAAATCCCGTCTGGAAGCCGCCTTAAGCAAAAGTTTAAAATTAGAAGTGTATACGTGGGATGATAATAAAGGCGATCTGGAATACGGCGGACGCCTGCGGCTTCATATGGTTTTTAATACGTTTTCAGATATTTTAACGGGTATAAAATTTTCTGGGGAGCCCTTTCCTACGAAAGACCTCAAGGAACAGTTGTTGATACCTGTTGAACGGCAATTTGAGATTACCGTCGAAAAGAAGGTTCAATCGAATGGTTTTACAGTTGAGGCTGGGAGATCGTAATGCGTCAGAAGACAAAATTATTTTTAAGTAATGTGATTTCGATTTTTTTAATTTTCGCGATGACACCCCTCACGTGGGCCAATGGGCCGGCCAATGTGTATAAAGTCACGCTAACAAAATTTGAACTCTTTAATGGCACATCCTGGGTGACGATCTTTGAAGGATCTTCGACCACCATTGATATTGCATCGGCTTCGGCAGGACAAGCGGCAGGAAGTTTTGTCTCTGGAGCGACCGTGCCCGATGGGACCTATACCCGATCCCGGGTGACCCCTTCAGCCTCCTTTACGATTAAAGGAAGTGATGGAACCAATTTCACGACCGCCACGATTGGTCCCGGTGGAGGATGTACCCCAACGCCGACAGCGTCTCTGGAGGCGCAATGCACAGTCAGTGTCCCCGGGGGCGTTACCCCTGACACAGCGACGTTTACCACTCCTATCACGATGACCAAGGGGGTCGCTAGCCATAAAGTACGTGTCAGTTTTGATGTAAGTACAGCCATCCAGACGGTCTCCGGCGAAATGTTTCCCGCTGTTCCTACCGTGACCGTCACAGTAATTGCCTTCTAAACTGACCGCTATTTTCTCAACCGGAATCCCTGCCAAGCCAAATAACCCGCCACGGCCAATGCAACGACGCTTACGCCGAGCGGGACGGGACGGTTGGCGATCAGGGCATTCCAGTGATAGATAAGACGCAGGAGG
>Ga0105164_10001780_pt1 | contig 13616 bp, 14 predicted proteins | sample VDWuncwatermetaG_FD_89674 | JGI IMG/M metagenome (GOLD analysis project Ga0105164, IMG submission 89674) | Wastewater microbial communities from Netherlands to study Microbial Dark Matter (Phase II) - VDW unchlorinated drinking water | ecosystem: Environmental > Aquatic > Freshwater > Drinking...
CTCCACCTCCACCACTAAAGCCACCCCCGCCACCAAAGCCGCCTCCGAAGCCGCCCCCCCAGATTCCATAACGGCGCGATCCCCTGGTGCTCCACGCTCCTATACCTCTTGACTGGCTTAGGTTGCCTAAAATCCCAATGATGGGAAAAGCCAATAGCAGGAAGATGAACAGTATATCTGCCAATGAGGAGTCGGAGCCTCTTTGGCGAGCGCGCTTTCGTGCCGTCTCAGGCAGGCGCTCGCCTCGTGTTACTTTTAGAATTGCCTCCACTCCCGCCTCAATACCACCGGCATAGTCATTAGCGCGAAAGTGGGGCACGATGACTTCGCGGATGATCGTGCTTGCGAGCGCGTCGGGAAGAATCCCTTCGAGGCCGTAGCCGACCTCGATGCGCAGCTTGCGATCGTTTTGCGCAATCACGAGGATAGCGCCGTTGTCGAAACCTTTCTGACCAATCTTCCAGGTTTCCGCGACCCGGATGCTGAAGCCCTCGATGTCTTCACCTTGTAAGCTCGGAATTGTGAGCACGGCAATTTGATGGCCGGTCTCCTGCTCGAAGCGGGCCAGGCGTTCTTCCAAAGCGCGGGCGCGCTCGGGGGACATCAAATGAGCGTAATCATTAATGCGGCCGCGCAATGGCGGGACATCAAGCGCGCTGGATAAGCTGGCATGAGCGAGGGCGAGAAGAAGGGTAATGAGGAATATGCAGAGACTATTGCGAATCGAGGCTCGACCCTCACCCTCGCCCTCTCCCAGCGGGAGAGGGAAGGGGTGAGGGAGACCAGCACGAACCGCAGTCACGATACGAGGCCCTAGAATTTAACTGCGGGCGGCTGCGCCGCTTTCTCGTCTGCGCTGAAGGTCTCGCGCACCGTGAGCCCTAAGAGATACTTCGCCGTCAGGTTCGTCGGGAAAAAGCGCACTCCTTTGTTGTACTCGGCGACCTTTTCGATGTAGCGCTTTCGCGCCACGGCGATGCGATTCTCGGTCCCTTCCAGTTGCGCCTGGAGGTCGCGGTAGTTTTGATTGGCTTTGAGATCAGGATAACGTTCCACGGTCACAAGCAAGCGGGACAGCGCGCTCGAAAGGCCCCGCTGCGCCTCCTCGAATCGTTGGAACACTTGAGGGTTGCTGAGATCTTTGGCGTCTATCTTTATGCTCGTGGCCTTGCTCCGTGCCTCGATCACCTGGGTCAAGGTCTCCTGTTCGAACTTGGCCGCGCCCTTGACGACCGAGACCAGGTTGGGCACCAGGTCGGCACGGCGCTGATACTGGTTTTGCACTTCGCTCCAGGCGGCTTTAACGTCTTCGTCTAACGCTTGGAGGGAATTATAACCGCAGCCTGCGAACGCGAGCAGTGTAACGAACCCAATGGTCATAAAAGCGTAGCGTTTCATGGTTTTTTCTAACTCCTCAATCCTCTATTGCAGAGGGGGACGAACTTGTCAAGTTTTAATAGACGAATAAGGTTGTTACAAAGTTGACAAAGTGCTATTCTTGTCATAGTTGATTAGCCTGCTAAGCAGTTAATTATCTATGAAGGCTAAAAGGAAAAAGAAATCTCTCAATTTAAAAGGAGCCTCCGAGAAAATTTCTAGTGCTCTATGGGATTTTCTCAAAACCCTTCCAACTGAGGAGCGTAATAAGCGGCTTGATAAGTTTCACAAATCGGTGCGGGCTAAAGTAGCTACCGCGAGGGCTTCCTCCGCCGTGACCAATACTCATCAAAAGCGCGGAGAGCCCGCCGGAACTGTTCCGACCCGACTTGTTGCCCGTAGCGGGCGGTAAGTTTTTTCAGTTCTTTAATAAAATCCTCTCTACGCTCGACTGTTCGCAGTAGGTTAACGACATCCTGTTTAAATCTTTTTTCTCTTTCGACATCATCGAGGTCGCGTATGGGCTTTCTGCGGCCCCTTGCCTGTTCCTGTCGCATCAAATGTTTTATATCTTTGGACCTAAAGGCCATACGTTTTCTTGTTTTTACCTCTGGGGAACAATGGTGGCTTAATCTGAAACTGCCCCACTACCCTTAAACCACTCAGCCATCCCTCCGGTTCATCATAACCCTACACTATAAAGGCGGCGATAATCCTTTGGTGTCACCCTTAGATATTGCCGCCTTTGTGTTTCTGCCTTTCTAAGACCGTCCATGCCATATGGACAGCACTGCCTGGTCTCTTCCCTTTAAAATCATATCCGAGATCCCGAAGCCGATTTCGTGCACCAATTTTACTTATCTTTGGATTTTCCTCTCGTAAGATGCGGATTGCTTCTCCTAGCTTAAGACCAAGTACCCGACTGCCGTTGGATGTGGATTTCGCTATCACGTGACCCGTTGCACGTGCTTCCACGTTCAAAGCTTCGTGCAATGCTGCAATATCATTCTGAAGCTGTTTAGATTCCGCCTCTAGCCGCTCCCGCTGGGCAAGAATTGTCTTGTGTTTCTCGGTTAATTCGTCCAGACGCTCTTGTAGGAGCTTTTGCAAATTGATTTTCGATTCTGAGGTCATAGGTGTCACCCTCCTCGATGATCTATAGATACCAAATATCCAACACAGTTGCAAGGGGAAAGTATGATGCTCTACTTTGATCCTACTTTGAGAAAAGGAATAGAGAGGGGCAACTATGCCGCCAGTGAGGCGTAAGCTATTGATATAACTGGAGGTTATTAATTAGACCAACGGGCTTTAGCGGCTTTTCTAGCGATTTCCTTACGTTTTTTCGCGCTAAGTTTTTTTGCTCGTGCGCTGCCGCCTTTACTTGCTCCGAGCTTGCTCAGCGCAACAGCATGGGGATTCCACTTGTCGGGCTTTGGAGGTGGGGCATTGCCCGTTACTTGGTCTATGATATCTTTGGCGACCTGTGTGAAATCTCTCCGCTTTGCCATGCTGTCAAAATGCCACGTGGAGACAAGCGCGTCAACAAAAACTTTTTTGTGACTGAACCACTACCAGTTTCTGGCATTGGTTGACTTTGAGGGGCAAATCTGGTTTAAAAATACTTTAAGGATCAAGACCATGTATGCGGTAGTTAAAACGGGTGGGAAGCAATACCGGGTAGCCCAGGGGGACACCGTCCGGGTGGAAAAGCTCGCCGGCCAGGTAGGGGATAAAGTCACACTGAACGAAGTTCTGTTTATCGGCGGCAATGGTGAGGTTAAGATCGGGACACCTACTCTGCCTGGCGTGAAGGTCACCGCAGAGATTGTCGGCCAAGGTCGGGCGAAGAAGATCATCGTCTTCAAAAAGAAGAGGCGGAAAAGCTACAGCCGCCAGCGCGGACACCGGCAGTACCTCACCACGGTCAAAATCGTGGAGATTGAAGGATAGGTAACGGAGTAAGATATGGCCCATAAAAAAGCAGGTGGAAGTTCTCGTAACGGGAGAGATAGCCAGGGACAGAGGCGGGGAGTCAAAGTGTTTGGCGGCGAGACCGTGCGGGCAGGTAATATTCTGATACGCCAGCTCGGGACGCGTATCCACCCGGGAAGGAACGTTGGCATGGGCCGGGATTATACCCTCTTCGCCAAAGTCGATGGTGTGGTCCGTTACGAGCGGCTGGACAAAGAGAGAAAGCGGGTGAGCGTGCTTCCGGTCTAGTCCCCTTCCCCATCCCAGCGGAAAAGCCCCTTTCGGGGCTTTTTTTTTGCCTGGAGAAGGGAGATGATGGCCGTTGCGGGAATGCTATCCCGTCTGGAAGCATCTTTCAGGTCCGATGCAGCCCTTCGGGATTTCAAATGGCAAATCTCAAATTGCAAATCTGAGATCTGCAATCTGAGATTCCGAGCGCAGCGAGGATACATCGGCCCTTCAAGATCCCCCCAGACGGGCGGAACTGAAGCTGCTACTACGGTTTAAAGTCATGAAGTTCGTCGACGAAGTAAAAATTAAGGTTCAGGCTGGTAACGGCGGGCGCGGCTGCATGAGCTTCCGGCGGGAAAAATATGTGGCGCGCGGCGGTCCGGACGGAGGCAATGGAGGGGATGGAGGAGACGTAGTGGTCGTCGCGGATGCACAACTCACAACCCTGCTCGATCTGCGCTACCAAAAACAGTACCGGGCCGGCAGGGGAGAGCACGGCAGGGGAAAGGATCAATACGGCAAAAGAGGAGAGGATAGGATCATCGCGGTGCCGGTAGGAACGGTGATTCGAGATGCCCGCACGGGCGAGCTCCTTGCGGACCTTAAAGCCCCGGGGGAACGAGTCGTGGTTGCGGGCGGAGGGAAGGGCGGAAAAGGCAATGCCCACTTCGTCTCCTCTACCAATCGAAGCCCGCGCAAGGTTCAACCCGGGCTTCCAGGGGAAGAGAACGAGCTCGATATCGAGCTCAGGCTTCTGGCGGACGTGGGAATTATCGGTCTTCCCAATGCCGGCAAGTCGACGCTGATCGCGGCGATCTCAGCGGCGCGGCCAAAGATCGCCGACTATCCTTTTACTACCCTGGTCCCCAATCTCGGTGTCGTCAGCTATGGGGAGGGGAAAAGTTTTGTTGTCGCGGATATTCCGGGACTCATCGAGGGGGCTCACCAGGGGGAAGGGCTTGGACACAAATTCTTGAAGCACGTCAGCCGGACAAGTCTCTTGCTCCATATGCTCGATGCCTGCAAGATCCGTGAGGAAGATCCTCTAGCGGATTGGCGTGCGGTAAACCGGGAGCTCGAGCTCTTTGATCGGACCCTGGCTGAGAAGCGGCAGATCGTGGTGGTTAACAAAATAGATCTCCCAGAGGGCAGGGCCAATCTTCATCTCCTGGGCAAGCGCCTTCCCCAGGCTTTTCGTCCCCACTGCGCCGTCTCCGCAGTGACAGGCGAGGGATTGCAGGAGCTCAAGAGACTGATCGGGATCAAGCTGGAGGAGGCGAAAGCGGCGAAGGACGAGGGGCATGCTGCAGCAGGATTATAAAAAGCGGATTTTGCGCCGCGCGCGCCGCGTGGTCGTCAAGATCGGAAGCCAGATCCTTTCTTCTCCTCAAGGAATCGAAGAGGGCAGGATCAAAGGATTGGTGCGCGATCTCGCCGCGCTCCATGATCAGGGTAAAGAGTTGGTCGTGGTCAGCTCCGGCGCTGTCGCCGCGGGGATGACCCGGCTCGGCATCCGAGAGAGGCCCAAGACAGTGCCGCAGAAACAGGCCCTGGCCGCGGTGGGCCAGATCAAATTGATGGCCCTTTATGAAAAGTATTTCTCCCGATTTGATAAAAGCGTGGCCCAGGTGCTGCTGACCCATGAGGATCTGGCCGATCGGCGCCGTTACCTCAACGCCAAGCATACCCTGCAGACACTGCTGGAGTCGTCCATCGTTCCAGTGGTGAACGAGAACGACACGGTGGCGGTCGAGGAAATAAAATTCGGCGACAACGACCACCTCTCTTCGCTAGTGGCGACGCTGCTCGAGGCGGATCTTCTGGTGATGCTGAGCGACGTTGACGGCATTTTCGACCGCGACCCCAGAGTGCATGATGGGGCTCAACTGATCCCCCTGATCGCAGATATCAAGAAAGCCAAAGAAGGGCTCAGCGGGGAGAGCAAGAGCCTGTACGGCACCGGCGGGATCTCCTCCAAGATCAGCGCGGCGGAAAAGGCGGCCGCCGCCGGCATTCCCACGCTCATCGCCAATGGGCTGACTGCGGGGATCCTGCTGAAGCTCTTGGACGTTAAGGAAGAACTGGGCACCTTGGTTCTCCCGGAAGAAAACCGCATGGCTAGCCGCAAGCACTGGATCGCCTATAACTTGAAGCCAGCGGGGGAGATCGTCGTGGATCAGGGGGCCTACGAGGCGCTGGCGCAAAAGGGGAAGAGTCTTCTGCCGTCGGGCCTGAGAGAGGTCCGGGGCTCTTTCGGCGTCGGGGAATGCGTCCGTTGTCTCGATCTTCAGGGGCGGGAGTTCGCCCGCGGCTTGGTTAACTACAGTGCGCAGGAGTTGAATCAGATCAAGGGATTGCATACAAGTAAGATCGAAAAGGTTTTGGGCTACAAGGCCTATGACGAGATCATTCATCGGGATGATTTGGTGGTGCTCTGACAAGAAGAAGGCAGAAAGCAGAACGCAGTAGGCAGAAGGATAAAGGGTTCAAGGGTTGAAGGGATAAAGGGATCAAGGTTGGAGAAGTAAAATGTCGTTGAAGGGTGATGCCATCGCGCTAGGAAAGAACGCTAAGGAGGCGGCGCGCCGGCTTGCCCAGCTTTCCTCCGAAGAGAAAAACCGCGCCTTGCTTCGAATGGCTGAGCGTATCGAAGGGCAAAAGGAGTTCCTGTTAAAAGAAAATAAGAAGGACCTGGAGTTGGCCCGTAAGGCAAAGCCCTCCTCCGCTTTGCTCGACCGGATATCCCTCGATGGGAATCGCATCGCGGGCATGGCAAAGGGGTTGAGGGAAGTTGCCTCTCTGCCAGATCCAGTGCGGGAGATCGTCAAAATGTGGCGCCGTCCCAACGGTCTTCAGGTGGGGAAGATGCGCATCCCGCTGGGGGTGATCGCCATGATCTACGAGGCGCGCCCGAACGTGACCGCGGATGCCGCGGCCCTCTGCCTCAAGTCGGGTAATGCGGTCATCCTGAGAGGAGGCAGCGAGGCCCATTTTTCCAACCGCGCCATTGGCGACATTCTACAGCAGGCCTGCGCTGAAACGCGGGCGCCGCAGGATGCCGTTCAAGTGGTCGAGTCCAAAGATCGGGCGATGGTTCACGAGCTGCTCCAACTGGAGGATTACATCGATCTCGTTATTCCGCGCGGCGGAGAGGAACTCATCCGCATGGTGGCCGCCAACTCCCGCGTTCCGGTGATAAAACATTTCAAGGGGGTGTGCCACGTCTACGTCGATAACGAGGCCGCGCTGGAGATGGCGGAGCGCATCTGCATCAATGCCAAGGTGCAGCGCCCCGCCGTATGCAATGCGATGGAGACGCTGCTGGTGCATGAAGGGATCGCCCCAACTTTTCTTCCCTCTATGATCGCCAAGCTCCAGGCCGCAGGAGTGGAGATCCGCGGCTGCGAGAAGACACGTGCTTTGATACCCCGGGTGAAAGCTGCAGACGAAGCGGATTGGACGACCGAGTATCTGGAACTCATCCTTTCGGTGCGCGTGGTGAAAGATATGGACAGCGCCATCGATCACATCGAGCGCTACGGCTCCCAGCATACGGAAACCATTGTGACTTCCAACTACCAGAAGGCCAGGGAATTTCTCGATCGGGTCAACTCCTCCGCTGTCCTGGTCAATGCCTCGACGCGCTTCAATGACGGTGGGGAACTGGGTCTGGGGGCTGAGATAGGAATCAGCACGAGCAAGATCCATGCGTTCGGGCCGATGGGGCTGGAGGAGCTGACGACGACCAAGTTTATTGTCTTAGGCGACGGGCAGATTCGCGAATGAAGATTGAGGGGGACCTCCCTGCCCCTACGCTCCAGCTGTCTCGTCGGCGGGAAGTCTTGGCTGCTCGCTTCGGACGAGCCCTTCGGGATTGCAAATTGCAGATCGCAAATCTGAAATCTGTGAGCTGCAATCTGAGATTCCGAGCGCAGCGAGGACCGGGGAGGCCGTGGAGCGAAGGGAGCCCCGAAGCCCGTAATTTTGGATGCAAACAATGAAGATCGGTCTCTTTGGCGGCACCTTCGACCCGATCCACTGGGGTCATCTGCGCAACGCCGAGGAAGTGCGAGAGGCCTTTTCCCTGGATCGTCTGCTTTTTATTCCTGCCGGCCATCCTCCACACAAGAAAGGACAACCCACTACATCGGCGCAGGATCGTCTAGGGATGGTGCGCCTGGCGATCGCTAAAAACCCCGGCTTTGCCTTCTCCACGATGGAGCTCTCGCGCCCCGGGAAATCCTATTCGATCGACACCGTCCGTCATTTCGCGAAATCGCAAGGGTCGAGGAATTTGCTCTATTTCATCCTCGGCCTGGATGCCTTCCTGGATATCGGTTCGTGGAAGGACTTCGAGGAAATTTTTTCTCTCTGTCATTTCATTGTAACTTCTCGTCCCGGGTCCGGAAACTCGATGTCGCTCGGCCGCATGCCCGTTGCGGTGCGTAGGCTGTTTTGTTATGATCGCCGCCAGAAAATTTACCGACACAAGAGCGGTACCAAACTCTTTTTTTTTAAACTTACGGACATCGCGATCTCGGCATCGGACATCCGGGATCGGTTAAGGGAGGGGAGATCCATCCGCTATCTGGTCCCTTTGGAGGTTGAGAGCTACATCAAAAGAAGAGGCCTGTACCGAGGGCGCCGGGAGGGACGCTGACGAGATCGAAAGGGGTTGACTCCTGGGAAAAGGCCCTGCTCCTCAGCCGTTTCGCGTTGGAGAAAAAGGCCTACGATCTTATCCTGATGGAGGTGCGTGAGGTTACCTCCATTGCCGATTACTTCATAATCTGCTCAGGCCGTTCCGACCGACAGGTTCAGAGTATTGCTCAGGGAATCGAAGAAAACCTTGGCGCCATGGAAATGCCTCCCTTGTCCGTTGAGGGCATCAGCCGGGGGCAATGGGTCTTGATGGATTTCTCAGACGTCATCGTCCATATCTTTTATCAACCTGTGCGGGAGTTTTACGATCTGGAAGGACTCTGGGGTCATGCCCCGCGGGTGGAGTTACCCGAGCCCTATTCCACTCTTGTCAACCAGTTCCGCATCAGGAACGAACACCATCCGTGACCGGCTGAGAAAAACTGCCTGTCGTCTTTCAGGTCCGTGCATTACCTTGGGAGATAGAGAAGGAAAGGAAGAAGCATCTTGAACGACAAGCGCCCCCTTGTTCTCATTATCCTTGACGGCTGGGGAGTTCATCCCCGCAAGGAAGGGAATGCCATTGCCCAGGCAGCCACTCCTAACATGAGTGGCCTGGCCCAGCGCTATCCCTCCACCACGATATCGATCTCGGGACTGGATGTCGGCCTGCCAGACGGGCAGATGGGAAACTCCGAGGTCGGCCATATGCACCTCGGTTCCGGCCGCGTGATCTATCAGGACCTCACGCTTATCCACCGCGCCATAGATGACGGGAGCTTTTTCTCCAACCAGGTTTTTCTCGAAGCGATACGCGCCTGCAAACAGAGCGGGGGGAGGCTCCATCTCCTCGGCCTCCTGGGAGACGGCGGGGTGCACAGCCACCAGCGCCACCTGGAAGCGCTCGTGGAGCTCGGACGCAGAGAGAGAGTAGGGTCGATCTTTCTCCACTTATTCTTGGACGGCCGGGATACTCCGCCGACCAGCGGCGAGCGTTTTTTGCTCGAGCTGGAGGAGGAGATCAAGAATTACCCGGCAGTTCGGATCGCAACGCTCAGCGGCCGCTACTATGCGATGGATCGCGATAGGAGATGGGAAAGAACCGAACAGGCCTATCTAACGCTCACCGAGGGTGCCGGAGTTCAGGCAAAATCTCCCGCGGAGGCGATCCGGAAAAGCTATCAGGAACGGGTGACGGACGAATTTGTCCTTCCCACCGTGATGCAGGGCTGCGTTCCCGAGGGCATGGTCCGCGATGGCGATGCGGTGATCTTCTTCAACTTCCGGGCGGACCGCGCGCGCCAACTGACGCGGGCCTTTACGGAAAAGGAGTTCAAGGAATTTCCCCGTAAGCGGCTGATCCGGCTTTCCGCTTATGTCACGATGACCGAGTACGACAAGAACTTCGGTCTCCCCATAGCCTTTTCCCCTAGGGAGCTCAAAAATATCCTGGGAGAGATTGCCAGCCGGGAGGGAATCCGACAACTGCGCATCGCCGAGACGGAGAAGTACGCCCACGTCACCTACTTTTTCAACGGGGGGGAGGAGAAAAAATTCCCGCTCGAAGACCGCATCCTCATCCCTTCGGTCAGAGAGGTACCGACCTATGACCTCAAACCGGCCATGAGCGCCTATGAGATCACAGAAACACTGGCCCAGCAGCTTCAAGAGCGACGCTACGGGCTTGTGGTCCTGAACTTTGCCAATGCCGACATGGTGGGTCACACAGGGAATTTCGACGCTACGATCCGCGCCTGCGAGGTCGTCGATGAGTGCATCGGCAAAATTGTGCAAGCGACTCTAAGCGGCAACGGCCGGGCGATTATCACCGCCGATCACGGCAACGCGGAGCAGATGATCGACTACGACACCGGCGATATCCACACGGCCCACACCTCGAACCCGGTGCCCCTGATCCTGGTGGATGAAGCATTGCAATCGCGGCGCCTCCATCCGGGGACGGCCGTAGATGTGGCGCCGACTATTCTGAAGCTTTTTGCTATTCCCCAGCCTCCGGAGATGACGGGCCGCTGTTTGATCGAAGAGTAAAATTGTGAATTTTGAATTCTTAATGTTGATTTTTTAATTTACAACTCAAAATTTATAATTCACAATTCAAAATTAGGTCCTACATGCTCGCCGCTCGTTTCAGCCGGGCCCTAGATTGGCTTTATCCGCCGCGCTGTCGCTCCTGCAGGGAGAGGATTTTCGGGCAGGATGAGGACTACTTTTGCCGTTCCTGCCGAGAAAAGATCCGCCTGATTTCCCATCCCCTCTGCAGCACATGCGGCCGGCCTTTTCTGGACACGAGAGGAGAAGACCACCTCTGTGGGGCCTGCCTGGCTCATCCTCCTTGCTTTCAGAAGGCGCGCGCCTGGGCCTGTTATCCTGGCGAAGAGAACGAAGGCCATCCTTTGCGTGAAGTTGTGCAGCGCTTCAAGTACGGCCGCAAGGTCTCACTGGGGAAACCATTGGGGCGGCTCATGGCCCGAGGCTGTTCCGGGCTTTTCTTCGAGAGCCATTTTGATCTGGTCATTCCCGTGCCGCTTCATCCGAAGAGGCTGCGCTGGAGAGGTTTTAATCAAGCAGTCATCTTGGCCCGGGAAGTAGGCCGATTGTGGCAGCTTCCCATGGAGCCGTTTCTTCTTCTCCGATCGAGGGAAACCCCGCCCCAAACCCAGCTTTCCGAAGAGGAGAGAAAAAAGAACATGCGGCGCGCTTTTTCCCTGAATCCCGCGAAGCCCGTTGATGGAAAGAGGCTTTTGCTAGTGGACGACGTCTATACCTCTGGCGCCACAGTCAACGAGTGCAGCCGCACGCTCATTCGCGCCGGGGCAAAAGAAGTTTGTGTGCTCACGCTGGCGAGGACCGTCTAAAAACGTTACTCGTTGACTGGTTGATTCGTTGACTCGGATCACTCACGAATACATGAATAAGCGGATTGACGAATAACGAATAACAAGTAACGAGTAACGAAAATGGCGGCTGACGATCAAAAGAGATGGGACGAAAGATATAGCTCCAAACACGGCCATGAAGGCCCGTCACCATTTTTGCTGCAGGTCTTCGAGTCTCATGCCTGGCGTATTCAGCCGGGGAGGGCGCTCGATATCGCCACGGGCAAAGGACGCAACGCGCTCTTTCTCGCCGAGAGGGGCTTCAGTGTGGAGGCCGTCGATATCTCTGAGGTCGCCTTGCAGGAAGGCCGAAAAGTGGCGGAAGAGAGGGGGCTTGCCGTTGCTTTCAGACAAGCAGATCTGGACAAGACGGGGCTTCCAGACGCCGCTTATGACCTGATCCTGAATTTTAATTTCCTTCAGCGGTCTCTTATCCCCAAGATGAAAAAGGCTCTAAAGCTCGGCGGCCATATCGTCTTCGAGACCTACCTCATCGACCAGCGGGTGCTCGGTCATCCCAGAAATCCCGCCTATCTCCTCGGCCACAACGAGCTGTTGGAGCTATTCCGCGACCTTCGTGTCCTCTATTACCGCGAAGGAAAATTTGCCGAAGGCGGAAAAGAGGTCTATCGCGCAGGGATCTTTGGGCAGAAGGTGCGGTGATCTACCCATACTCCGCGACACGCAGCCATTCCATGACGGAAGCGGGAGAGTTGTTGCTCTTTCTCTTTCAGAATTCAAGATTCAAGAGGCGATCCTATTATCTATATGGTTGCTTGACATCCCTGCATTTTCTGGGTAATTACTTAGTAATTACAGCCATGAAAGCGGTAAGCCTATGAAAACTAGCGTTATTCGAATCGGCAATTCCCGGGGAATCCGGATTCCCAAAACCCTCCTGGAGCAGTGCCAGCTTGGTGACACCGTGGAACTGGCGGTGCGGAATGACCACTTAGTGGTCAGACCCGCTACGAGACCGCGATCCGGGTGGGACGACGCGTTCCGGGGCATGAGCCTGCAAGGAGACGACAAGCTCGTAGACAAAGAGTATTTGTCCGCCACGCAATGGGATAAGACCGAGTGGGAATGGTAGTATCCCGCTTTGAGGTCTACCTTGTACGCCTGAATCCCACCGAAGGTCGCGAGATCCGCAAAACTCGCCCCTGTCTCGTCATCTCCCCCGACGAAATGAACCGCCATATTAGCACTGTCATCGTCGCCCCTATGACCACAAAGGGACTCCCATATCCCATGAGGATTCCTGTCAAATTCCAAAGGAAAGAGGGGCAAATCGTCCTGGACCAGATTCGTGCCGTGGATAGGATCCGATTGGTCAGGCGGCTCGGAAAAATCGACCAGGCCACCGCCGGGAAGGCCCTGGCGATTTTAGGAGAGATGTTCGCGCCGTAGTCTCGACATTATTCAGCTTGGTTGTCCGTGACGAAGCACGCGAGGTAGCCGAGCTTTCCCGAGAGCCTAGTTGTGTTCCGTGCCGCCGTGTCACACAAAGACTCCCGACCCCTTTTCTTCCGACCTTTTCTTCCCCATATGCAATTAAGGTTTAGAAGGCAAAAATTTTTTCGTCGACGCATCCATTGATTGGGCGTATAAAGAGCCAATTTCGAGAAATTAAGATTATTAAAAACGGGAACGAATAAGAGATGAAAAATATGCGGTACTTAACAAAACTTTTCCTTTATGCATTGCTCTTCTGCTTGGCAAGTTCTGGTCACTTAGTTTACGCTGCCGCACCTTATCACGGCAGGGTTATAGACGCGGAGACAAAACGGCCTATCGAGGGCGCAGCTGTACTGGCAGTCTGGTGGTAACAATGCCCCGGAATCGCTCACTCAGGTACTACCTACTATGATGCTCAGGAAACCCTTACCGACCAACAAGGTAACTTCACCATTCCCGGGATATTGGGCGTGCCGGTAAACTCCCTGGCTAAGATCGAAGAGCCTCGGTTTACCATCTTCAAGCCAGGCTACGAGGCTTACGGAGGGTGGAGCTTAAAAGCGAAACGTCTGCCCGGAACGATTCAGTTGTATGAGTATGAGAAGGAAGGGCGAACTGTCGTGGAACTAGGGCGGCTGACCACCCGGGACGAAAGGTTGAGGAATCTGGACAGAGTTTCCATTTCTTCGCTCGTGCCGTATGAAAAATATCCTAATTTGATTGATCTCACGAATCTTGAGCGGGTGAGTCTAGGGCTAAAGCCAATCGATCCCAAGAAGGCGCAGACTATTCGCCCTCGTACTGATCCTTCTATGAAAGTGCTCTCCCGAAGCCAAGTGGGCGATACCATTGAAGATGGTGTTGGATACGGAGGAATCCGGGTTGGCAGTACAGAATTGGAGTTGCTAAATAAGTGGGGCGGCGGCCCGATTGTTGTGGAAATTAGAAAAGGCGTATTCTCTCGGTATCCCAAAAAAGAATCTGGCTCGTGGCAAGAGTCAGACCGAGGAGGAACACGCCTATGGGGAAGAGTACACA
>Ga0105164_10001781_pt1 | contig 13615 bp, 11 predicted proteins | sample VDWuncwatermetaG_FD_89674 | JGI IMG/M metagenome (GOLD analysis project Ga0105164, IMG submission 89674) | Wastewater microbial communities from Netherlands to study Microbial Dark Matter (Phase II) - VDW unchlorinated drinking water | ecosystem: Environmental > Aquatic > Freshwater > Drinking...
CGGCGACTTCCTCAAGAGGGCCGAGTGGCCGACCGGAGCCCCGCGTCAAGCGGGACGAAGGCGCCGACTCCTGTCGCCGGCTTTTCTTTCCCATGAACCCGACACACGCTCACCCGCTCAGCTCCTTGGACCCGGCAATCATCCTCCGGGCGTATCAAGTCCGTGATCGGCCTCAGGTGCGCGCGCTTGCCTGCGACACGGCCGCGCGCGGAGAGCCTGTCGAGGAGTTCTTCCACGACCGAGAGCTCTTCGCCGATGCCCTGACCACGTACTACACCGATTGGGAGCCGCAGGCGCTTTGGGTGGCGGAATACAACGGGCAGGTCGTGGGGTATCTCACCGGTTGTTTGGATGACCGGCGCTACCGGCGACTCATGGTCCGGCGGATTCTGCCACGCCTCATCCTCCGCGCGTTGGGCCGCGGGGCGTTCCTGCATCCGAATACGTGGCGGCTGGCCGCGGCCGCCTGGCGGACCTGGCGCCTTGGGAGGCGACGACACCGGGATCGTGAGACCTATCCGGCCCATCTGCACGTGAACCTTCAGCAGGGCTTTCGAGGCCGACGCATCGGGGAGCGGTTGGTCCAGCGCTTCCTCCAACAAGCCGTTGCTGCCGGAGTGCCCGGGGTGCGGGCGGCGGTACGCAGTGATAACGCCGCAGCCGGCCGGTTTTTTGCGCGGCTGGGTTTCGTCGAAATCAGCCGAGTGTCTGTCGTGTTTCCGTCGGACAGGAGGCTCAAGCGGCGTGACACGATCGTGTACGGCAGGCGCGTGTGAGATGGCGCGCCCATCGCTCCGACGGCGGCGCGTGTGCTTCGTCATCTTCGCCTGTGTCTGGCTTCAGGGGTGTCAGCGGCGCCCCCCGGTCCCAACGACTGCGTGGCCGGAGGTGACCCTCACCGCGCAGGACCGGCTGCTCATCCTCGCTCCGCATCCGGATGACGAGGTCCTCTGCTGTAGCGGCGTGATCCAGCGGGCCGTCGCCATGGGTCTGCCGGTGCGCATCGCGTTCCTGACGTACGGCGATAACAACCAGTGGTCGTTCCTGCTGTACCGGAGGCACCCCGTGCTGCTGCCCCGCGCGATTCGGGGGATGGGCTTGATCCGCCGCGCCGAAGCGACGGCGGCCAGCGAGGTGTTGGGCCTTGCCCCGGAACAGCTGACCTTCTTGGGCTACCCAGACTTCGGCACGCTGCATATCTGGACCGCCCACTGGGGCGGAGCTCAGCCGTTTCGCAGCATGCTGACGCAGGTGATGGCCGTGCCCTATCCGAACGCTCGGCGCCCCGGCGCGCTCTACAAAGGAGAGGAGATGCTGCGCGACCTGACGGAGATCCTGCGCGAGAGCCGTCCGACAAAGGTCTTTGTCTCCCATCCAGCCGACCATATGCCGGATCACGCGGCTTTGTATCTTCTGACGCGGGTGGCCTTGTGGGATCTTGAACCGGCGCTGCGCCCCGCGCTCTATCCTTACCTCGTGCACGCCGCGCGGTGGCCCTCACCGCGCGGCTTTGAGCCGACGAAGCCGCTTGAGCCTCCCGCGCGCTTTCGTGACCAGATCGCCTGGCAGGTGTATCGGCTCGACCCGGCGGCGCTGGAACGCAAGCGCCAGGCCCTCCAAGCGCATCAGACGCAATACCGCGCCAGCGCACGATACCTGCTTTCATTCGTTCGGCCGGAGGAGCTCTTCGGGGATTTCCCGGCCATTCACCTTCACGCCGCCGCCCCGCCGGTGGTCCTGCCCGCGGGAAGCGCCCTCGGGGCCGGCGCCATGCATGAGGAGTTGACGGATTCGGAGCGGGCGCATTTCGTCGGGATTGAGACCCGGCATATGTGGCTGGAAGAGGACCGCGTGGTGCTCTCCGTGGCCTACTCGCGTCCCTTGGCTGAGACGGTGGGGCTGTCGGTGTTCGTCTTTGGCTATCGGAAGGACCGCCCCTTCGCGCAGATGCCCAAGCTGCACCTGAAGATAGGGGCGGTATTCCAGACCGTGCTGGATCAAGATCGACCGCTTTCCAATGCCGGCATCGAGATCGTTCGACAACCGACCACGGTGACCCTGCGCATTCCGCTGAGCACGCTGGGGTATCCGGAACGCGTCTTAACCAGCGCCAGAACCTATCTCGGCGATCTCCCGCTCGACTGGACGGAGTGGCGCGTGGTGGAGCTGCCCGAGGCCGAGGGCGCGTTGACCCGTCAATGACCATGCGGCCCTCGAGACGCCCAAGGCCCTCGCCAAGCTCGGCCATGACGTGCGTCATGGTACCGTCGGCCCGCCTCAGGTAAGGTGGAGTTGGGACACGGGGGAACGGGCGTGGAGACGTGGACCTTCCGCTTGGGTTGGAACCCCGGAACCCGCCAGGTGAAGAAGGTCGGATGGCCCTGGTACGTACGGCGGCCCCTGGGTCCGCCCCGTCGAAGCGAGCCGGCTAACGGCGACACCTCCATGCGGAGAGCGACGAACGGGCAGGATTCGGGGGCCGAAGTTTTAGAGCGGCGTTCTTAATGGCCGTTGTCGGGTGAGGCGGCGAGCACGGTGACATCGTCGCCGAACTCGATGGCGACTCCGAGTCGCTTGAGCTCTTGGCCTGCCCGGGATGCCAGCTCGTCGACGCGCACGATGCGCCCGTGGCTGGTGAGGCGGGAATAGGAGAAGTCCCGCTGTTGGCTCTCCGGAATTTCGACCGCCACCCGCGCGATGTCGTTGGGCGAAACCGGCTGGTCCGGCTCGACCGTCAGGTAGGCTCCCGTCAGGCTGAGGTTCTTGATGACGGCCTCGCGCGCCGGCTCAGCGGTTTCAACGTTCGCGCCGGGCGGACAGACTGACAGGCGCGCGGGGGCGGTGATCTCCGCGCGGCGCTGACGCCGGCGCTCCGCAGACCCCGGCGCTCTCCGGATCCGCGACGCAACTGACACGCCGTCTTCATCGAGCCGTTGTTCCGCTTTCGCCAGCAAGGCCTCCACCGTGGCCGCATCGCCAGGCCACGCGGCCGCGCCGAAACGCAGCACCACCCGTGGCGGCGGCGCCCAGAGGCCGCCTTCCTGCCGGAGGAACGGGAATTCCGCCAGGCTCTGGCCCAGCCGGTCGGCTACGACCAGCGCATCGATGACGTCCGTCTCCGGCAGCAGCATCGCGAAGGTGTCCTCGGCGTAGCGGGCGACCATCTCCGTCGATCGCAAGCCGGCCCGCAAGACGCCGGCGATCCGCTTGAGCAGCTCGTCGCCGGCAGGCCGGCCGTGGGCCCGGACGTAGCGCGGAAAATCTCGCACGCTCCCGAGCACGAGCGCTATCGGCCGGCGGTACCGGGCGGCGTGGGCGAGTGCTTTGGCGCCTTCGTCGAGAAACTGCGCCCGGTCCGGCAACGCCGTCATCTCATCGATCCCTGGCGCCCGCGTCACCAGGCGCTCCAGCCGACGCTGCGCGCTGATATCGCGCACCAGGACGACCGCCCAGACCGGCCCGCCGGGCACCAGTTGGATCGGCGTATAGCTGGCGCTCACCGTGATCCGCCGGTTGCCGGCGGCGCTGATCGTATACTCCGCCGCCTGCACCGGCTTCAAGCGCTGCATGGCGTGCAGCCCTGGGCAGCGTTCGGGCCGGTCCGTGAGCCCGCAGCCGCGGAGATCCCGGCAGCCCATCAGGAACCCGCACTCCCGTTGGCCGACCACGTCTTGCGCCCGTCGGCCGAGCAGCGCCTCGATACTCGGATTCATCGCCAGGATCCGCCGGTGCGCGTCGATGATCATGATCCCGTCGCAGGACCGCCACAGCAGGTCGGTCAGCAAGGCGGGGCGATCTTGGGTGTGCAACGCCTGGTTCAGAGCGAGCAGCAGCGCGCTCACATCGGTGTTGCGACGCCACTTGAGGTCACCCAGCATGCAGTGCGCGTCCGCTTCCACGCCGACGGCGAACGCCTGGAATATCCGCGCCGTGCTCGGGTGCGCCGTGAGGATTTGCTTGACGGTCATCTCGAGCGTGATGGTGGCCGGCCGTTCCGGCTCGGCGTCCACGGGCGGCTGGTCCGCGGCCGGGTGCACGGCCAAGTTGTGCAGGCGGAGGAACATCGCGTAGGCCGGCGAGTCCGCCAGGCGCGATTGCAAGGCAGGAAAGAGCCGCAACTCTTCCTCGGCCATCTGCTCTTGCGCCCCGCGGATGAACTGGATGGCGCAGGCCGCCAACTCCTGGATGGGTCCATCGAGCGCCTTCGCGACCAGCGTCCACAGAACGGCGACGGCCTGCCGCCGCTGCGCGTAGTCGTCCAGCAAGGCCGCGACGGCCGGGTCAGGCTGGCGGCCGAGCTGCTCCCGTGCCGTGTCCAGCACGATGCCCTCCAGCGCCATGTGCGCGCGCAGGCCGTCCACCGTCGTGCGGATGCACTGCCGCACCGCTTCCGGCTGGCTGTGGGCTAGCGGCAGCCATTCCTCCAGCAAGGCGAGCTTCGAGCGCAGACATTCGTGGTCTTTACACAACTCATCCAGCACCGGCGTCCTCATGCTCGATGCCCTCCCGTTGTCTCCCTTCCTGCTAGGGCATGACCGCCAGCCGGACCCGGGCGCCGTCCGCCACGCGCCAGAACCACCCGCGCGGGTCCCAGCATTGCGCGAAGCCGAAGTCCGCGACGATCCGTTCAAAGGCTTCCCGCGCCTCCCGGTACCGGCCCTGTAGGCGCAGCGATTCGCCGAGGATGAAGTAGGCGGTCGCTACGTCGTTCAGCGCCCAGTAGTCGAACGTGCGTTCCCGGGGCGGCAGGGCCGTCAACGAGGCCTGCTGCTCCTTGGCGGTTTCCTCGTAGGACGTCACGCAGAGATTCGTGAAAAACCACACCGCGTTGTGCTGCTTGCGGTCAAGGGCTTTCCACGCTTTGGTCACCAGGGTTTCGGACCGGTAATCCCCCGCAACGAAGCGGCCGGGGGGCAACTGCACGCGCGAAGGGGCGAGCTGAACCTGGACCGGGGGATTGAGCTCCTGTGCGTTCACGAACTCTGCGAAACCGCCCGCGAGGCCGATGACCAAGACCCCGCGGAGCCATTTCATCGTCTGTCTCCTTGACAACTGGTGACCGGCATGGAACCGGCTTCCGCGAACTCTTCACCGGCACGCGCAGTGTGGCAGCACGTGTCCGCCGTGAGGGCTCGCTGCATCAACCATCCGGATGCCAGTCCGGCTAAGGAAGCGACGATCCAGCTCAACCACACAGGGACGCTCACCGTGCCCACCGTCAGCGGAAGACCGATGATAGCGCGAATGAGGTGCACGAACGCCGCTAGCGCAAAGACCCCGGACCACCACATTTCTCGCAAGCGCCACATCTCGGTCGTCAGGATGCGCCAGGTTTCCATCAGGTCTCCTTTCGCATTGCGGTCTGGGCTCCCAGAGGCTGCGTCTAGCATACGGAGACGGCGTCCACACTTCCATGATCTGCATCATATGGGCCTGTTTCCAAATTTCGATTGACCCGCTTTTCGCGGCGGGATACACTTCAAGCATGAGCCCTGTCGACGATCGCTTCCTTGCCGGGGTCGAGCCGTTTACGAAGCTGCCGGCGTCCAAGCGCGCGCCGCTGGTCAAGCTCGCCCAGGAAAAGCGCTATGCCAAGGGAGAGACGATCTTCCGGGAAGGCCAGCCGTCGGATTTTGTCTGGATCGTGAAGGCCGGCCGGGTGCACCTGATGCGCTTTCTGCCTGACGGCAAGGCGTCGACGACCTGCGTGATGGCGCCCGGCGAGCTGTTCTGCTGCCTGCCGGCGATGGACCGGCGGCCGTACCCTGCCGACGCGGTGGCGGCCGACGACAGTGTGGTCGTGCGCATTCCCATGCCGGCATTCCATCAGGCGATGGGGGAATCACCAGGGTTCCGCCAGGAAGCGATCTGCCTGTTTTGCGACCGGCTCCGGCAGGTGGAGGGCGCCGGCTGCATGATGCTGGAGCCGGTGGAGCGCCGGCTGGCCCGCGTGCTGCTGACGCTGTCCAAGAAATTCGGCGCCACGATCCCCTTGACCCGCTTGGAGCTGGCCGAGCTGGCTGGCACCACCAACGAAACCGTGATCCGCACCTTGAGCCGCTTCCGCCGGGACGGCCTGATCCGCTCGACGCGCGGCCACACCACGCTCCTCCAGCCTGAGAAGCTCCAGGCCCTCCTGACGACCTGCGCTCACTGATCCACGTCATAGAACTCCACGCGTCCATCGGGTACGCTGGCGGTACCGATGACGATTGAACGCGCGCTGGCGGCGCTTCCGCTCTTTCAGAGTTTGTCCGATTCCGAACGGCGGGTCCTTGCCTCCGCCTCGCAGGCACGGCGCCTTCAGAAAGGCGAGTGGCTCTTTTGCGAGGGCGCGCCCGCCGCGTCGGTTTGGGTGCTGCGGCGCGGGTGCGTGCATCTGATCAAGCACGCCCCGCACCAAGGCCCCTTGATGCTGGGGGTGTTGATGCCGCATGAGGCGTTGTGCGGCATCTCCGCGTTTGAGGAAGGCGCCTATTCAGCCGGGGCTGTGGCCGCCACGGATACCGAGGCGATCCAGATCCCGTGGGAGACGTTCTCGCAGGCGCTGGACAGCAATCCGCGGTTCGGGCGGCGAGTGCTGGCGGCGTGCTGCGAGCGGATCCGGCAGATGGCGGACGCCATCGCGCTGGCCCGGGCCCCGGCTGTCCACCGGCTGACCCACGCCCTCTTGCGGTTGCAGGAAGCCTTCGGCGACACCCTGCCGCTGACCCACCAGGAGCTGGCCCAGATGGCCGGCATCCGCTGGGAAACCTCGATCCGGACCCTGTCCGCCATGCGGCGCAAAGGCTGGGTCGCTACCGGCCGGGGCCGGATCACCCTGCTGACCCCCCGGAAACTGCGCGCCCTCCTCCGCGACGATGTGAGCCTCAACGGCAACGGCCGTTCGAACTAGCCGTTCGACCCCTGCTCGAAATTTCCCGGGTATGACGCAGATCATAGTGCCTCCATCCCCGCCCGTTTATCCTAATGAGTGATTACGATGCCGCTGGCCTGGGACCCGGGGCAGGCGCACCGTGACCCCAGGCCAACCGCGGAGGGCCCATGAGTGAGACGTTACTGCCGATGCTGGACGAGGAATGGAAGCGGCCGCCCGCGGTTCCGGAGGAGGCCTCGCTCATGACGCCGCTCGGGTTGGTGGAGGGTGAGATCTTGACGTACCTTGAGGAGCATGGGGCGACCACGCTGGGCGGTCTGGTGCGTCAGCTTGAGTGGCCGGCCAAGATGGTGATGATGGCGGTGGGCGCGCTCGTCCGCGAAGGGCTGGCGCGCGCGACGCAACACGAACTGGAAATTCTCGTCGAAGATGCGCGCGATTGAGCGCTTGAAGCGCGATCATCAGATCTTGCGGGCGAAGCTGGACGTGCTGGAATCGGCGTTGGGGATGGGCTCGCAGACATGGTTCGTGTTGCGGGAGATGTGCCATACGCTCTCGCGCCAGCTCGAGGATCATATCCGGCGCGAGGAATGGCTGTTGGACGCGTCCCGGCACGCCCTGGGCCCGGAGCTGCAGGCGCGCGTGGCGCTGGAACATCATGACGAACCCGCGCACCTGCGGGCGGTCAACCGGCTGTTTCTGGATGAGCGCGGCCAGTCGTTGGAGCAGATCCGCCCGGTCTTGCGGGCGATGATCCAGGGTCTGCGCCGCCACATGGAGGAGGAGGAACGAGACATGTTTCCGGCGTTGGAAGAGATCCTCGGAGAACGCGAGCTCCCCGAGGCTGAAGAGCCGCCGGTGAGTCCGTTGCACGAAAACATGACGGTCAACCGGGTGTTTCGCGATTACCCGGAAACCGGCCGCGTGTTCCGGCAGTTGTTCGTCAACATGCCGTACGAGGGCTGCGACTGCCTGGATGAAGTCGCCTGGCGGCACGGCATCAGCAGCGATGAGCTGGTGGCGCGGCTCTCCGAGGCCATCCACGAATCCGCCTCCTCGCCGGGGCATGGCGCTCCGCCGGAGTGCGCCTGCAAGTAGCGAGCGGTCTGACTGACGCGTCCTGGTCCGGGGTTCCCGCCTCTGTGGGGGTCCCACGATCCGGGCTGGGACGCGGCCGCTTGCTTCATCAGGAGTTGACGAGAGCCGCAGCAGTTGTTACCATCAAAAACAGCATGCGACGGCGAGTTCGAGAGGGGATCGTGTTGTGCTTTATCGTCGCCGGCTTCGCCTCCCCAGCCTGGGCGACGATCGACAACCTCAAGACCTACAAGGCCGCCTACCCGGACAAGCCCCCGAAAGACATTTCCTGCAAGACCTGCCATCAAAGTCCGATCGGGCGCAAAGACAACTTGAACGAGTACGGGCAGGCGCTGCAACACTTCAAGGCGCCGGCCGACGCCAAGCGCCTGGCGCTGGAGGACTTCAAGGCGCTCGACGAGGACCCGGATCAGGACGGCGCCTCGACGCTCCAGGAATTGTTGGCCGGCACCGACCCGGTGGATCCCAACTCAGTCCCGCCACCTCCGGAGCAGGCCCCGGCCAGCCCGGCCGGTTCCGAGAGCGCCCCGGCGCCTGAGTCGCAATCTCCTCCGCCGCCTCCCGGATCCTCCCAAGCCGTTCCGGATCCGTTGCGCGCCTATTTGCAGACGTTGGTGAATGCGACGGCCTGGGCGGAGGAAACCGAGGGCTCAGCCGCGGCCGATGCGCCGGCGCAGGCGGAGTACGTCGGCACCGAGACCTGCGCGGCCTGCCACGCCACGCAATATAAGGAATTCATGCAATCCACCCACGCGCGCATCAGCGTGCCGGGCGACACGCACCACGCGCAGGGATGCGAGATGTGCCATGGCCCGGGCAGCCTGCACGTCGCCGCAGGCGGCGGACGCGGCGTCGGCGGCATTATCAATCCCCGCAAGGACCCCAGCACCTGTTTTGCCTGCCATCTCGATAAGAAAGCGGAATTCCAGCTTCCCTACCATCATCCGGTCATGGAAGGCAAGATGAGTTGCGCGGATTGTCACAATCCACACGCTCCGGATGTCCGACCCTGGTCAGCCACGACCCTGAAGGATGTCAACGAAGCCTGTTTCAGGTGTCACAAGGAACAACGCGGCCCATTTGTCTGGGAGCACGAGGCGTTGCGGGAAGGCTGCGTCACGTGCCACAAAGTCCACGGCTCGATTCACGAGAAGATGCTGCTTGTTCGAGACAATAACCTCTGTCTGCGCTGCCATACACAGGCCAACTTCCCGACGATCGGCAAATCAAGCCATGCGGGTCGGCTTCCGCAAGGGACCTGTTTCAGCGCGGGCTGCCACACGGCGATTCATGGGTCAAACTTCGATGACCACCTGCGCTATTAGAGAAGGGGAAGGCACGCGCTGCGCGCAATGAATCGCTGGGTGTTCATCCTGCTCGCGGGATGCGGGGTGCTGGCGAGACCGTTTGCCGGTCACGCGGAGGATCCCGAGATCTCCATTTCCCTCTTGCCCATTCGCCAGGTTTTCGTGGACGGCGATGAAGACAAATTCCGTGCGCACCATTGGATGAAGGAAGGCTATGTCGGCGGGGTGAAGGATTTCTCCGCGAAGCAGACCTTCAAGGACGGCACGACGTTCGAGGCCGACGCGCATGCCGTCATCGACCAGAACGACCTGGGGGCCGATGTCTCCTTGAAGAACGAGAAGCTCGGATTCTTCGACTTCGATTACACGGAATTCCGGAAGTACTACGACAACACCGGCGGGACGTACTATCCGTTCACAACCCGCCGCGCCAATGACACGTCGAAAGATCTTGCGCTGAACATCGGCAAGTTTGGGTTTGAGACGGGCCTGACGCTCGAGGACATGCCGGCGCTGACGCTCGAGTATGAGCGGGAGTTCAAGGACGGGGCCAAGTCCAGACTGACGTGGACACCCGTCAAAGAAGGCACCACGACACGTAACATCGGACCCTCGTGGCAGGACATCGATGAAACGGTCGATACCTTCGCCCTAAAGGCCGATCAGGACATCGCCGGATTTGCCCTCAAGGGTGAGCAGCGCTGGGAGTTCACGCGGACCGAGACGTTTCGAGAGGAGCAGTACCTGGCGACGACAGGCGTGGCCGCGGATACGAAGATCCGGCGTCAGGATCAAGCCCCCCAGGCGAACCTGATGACCACGATGTTCGAAGGCGAGCGCTGGTTCCTGAACGACCGGGCGTTCTTCGCCTCCGCCTATCGGCTCGCCCATATGAAGAACCGGGAGTTCGAAACGATCGTCGAGTCAAACGCAGCGGGCGTACCGACCAACTTTTCGAACCCGAAGCAAATCCGCGATGCGCGCGCTGATAACGACTATGATGCCCACACCTGGGTGGGGAACTTCATGGTCAACCCGTGGAGCTGGCTCAGTGTGGGGACCAAACTCAAAGCCGAGGTCATCCATCGGGAAAGCAACTCCAGCTATCCAGCCGACGCCTCCCCAAGCTCCACCGGAGGGAGCGCGCCGGATGGGACTATTGACTCGTTGGTCGCCAGCCTGAACAAGAACAAGGCGACGCGATGGGGAGAAGGCCTGTCGCTGCGGTTTGCCGGCATCCCCCGCACTGCCCTGTACGCCGAGTTGGAATTGGAGCAGGCGCGAGTCATCTTGGCGGAAGACCGGAAGGATCTGGTGACGATCCCCAACGTGAATGAGGATTTTAGCCGCTACACGGTGACCAATGTCCGGCGGGGCACATGGACCCTCGGCGGCCGGTTTGATCCCTGGACCTTTCTTGATCTCACCACGCAGGTGCGCCGCCGCGTGAACAATAACGACTACGACGACCAGCGCGAAACCGTTGCAGCCGGCACCGCGCTGTCAGCGTTCATCGATGAGCAGAACATCCACACCGATGAGTTCACGACGCGACTGACGCTGAAGCCCTGCCGGTGGTTTCGGTCATCTTTTCGATACCAGTTCCGCAATGACAAGTACAGCACAAGGGCCGAGGCTCAGGACACGGAGAAGGCGGGATTCGTCTCGAACATCTACACGTTCGACGTGACGGCGCAACCGCTGCGTCAGCTTTCGACGACCGTGTCGTTCTCGCGACAGGCCGCGGTCACCACGACCCCGGCGGCCTCGGCATCATCCACCACCATCCCCGCGTTCCACGCGAATGTGAACACCTGGCTCCTGAGCGCAGACTATACACCCAAACCGAATGTGACCATCACCCAGACGCTGCTCTTCTCAAAGGCGGGAAATTTCAATGACTTCACCGGTAGTGGCATGCCCTTTGGAGCGGACTTCGACCGGCTGGATACAACCACAGGACTCGTGTGGTTGTTGACCCCTGACACGTCACTTAAGACCGAGTACGCGCTCTACTCCTACTTGCCCAGCTCGCTGACGGAAGTCGGGGGCTACCACGCCCACGTGATCTGGTTGGAAATTTCCCAGACCTTTTAATTCAGTCCGCGAGTCTCCATGTCCAACGGTGAACGCCCGCGCCCCCCGAGCCTGCTCCGCAACCCGCTGAGCCTGTTCGGCATCGCGGTCGCAGTCCTCAGCACGGCGTTCGGCCTGCCCCTGATGTTCCTGGACATGTTCAGCCGGCAGGCCAACCCGTATCTCGGCGCGGTGATTTACCTGATCCTACCCCTGGCGGCGACCGCCGGGGCCGGGCTGGCGATCCTCGGCGCCGCCTGGGAGCGCCACCGGCGCGCGAAGCGGCCCGGCGTTGCGCCGGCGCCGATGCCCCGGCTCGACCTGAACGAGCCGCGCCATCAATGGGCGGTCCTCGGCGTGCTGACCGGCTCGATGGTGCTGGTGATCCTGCTGTCCATCACCGGCTACCGCGCCTATCACTTCACGGAGTCCGTGAAGTTTTGCGGGCTGGTCTGCCACCAGGTGATGAAGCCGGAGCATACGGCGCACGAGTATTCGCCGCACGCCCGGGTGGCCTGCGTCGCCTGCCACGTGGGCTCCGGCGCCGAGTGGTTCGTGCGCTCGAAGCTCAACGGCCTGCACCAGGTGTACGCCCTGGCCACCAGCACCTATCCGAAGCCGATCCCGACGCCGGTCAAAAATTTGCGTCCGGCCCAGGACACCTGCGAGCAATGCCACTCGCCCTCGAAGTTTTTCGGCGCGCAGCAGAAGTCGTTCGTACACCGGCTGGCCGACGAGACGAACAGTCCCTGGCAGATCGACATGCTGATGAACGTCGGCGGCGGCGACCCGAAGACCGGCGCGCCGAGCGGCATCCACTGGCACATGAACATCAAAAATGCAGTGTACTACATCGCGTCGGACCCGCAGCGCGAGACCATCCCCTGGGTGCGGGTGGTCGATCCGGCCGGCCGGGTGACCGAGTACGTCTCCACCGAGCAGCCGCTGTCTCCGGTGCAGCTCGCGAAGGCCGAGATCCGCCGGATGGACTGCGTGGACTGCCACAACCGCCCGGCGCATATCTTCCGGCCGCCGGACCGCGCGGTGGACGAGGCGTTCGAGGCCGGTCGGCTCGATCCGCGCCTGCCGTACCTGAAGCGGGAAGCGGTGCGGCTGCTGGCCGGGGAGTATGCCACGGAAGGGCAGGCGAAAGACGCGATCCTGCAGGGCCTGACCGCCTTCTACCAGCAGAGCTACCCGGATGTGTTCTCTGAGCAGGCCGGGCTCATCCGGCAGACGGCCCAAGAGCTGCAGCGCGTCTATGCCAGGAACATGTTCCCGGAGATGAAAGCGGATTGGCGCGCCCATCCGGATCATCTCGGGCACCTGAATGCCAAGGGCTGCTTCCGGTGTCATGACGGCCTGCACCAAAGCCGCGAGGGCAAGATCATTTCCCGCGACTGCAATGCCTGCCACACGATCCTGGCCCAGGGGACGACGGCGCAGCTCACGGCGGGCGCGCGCGAGGCCCAGCCGTTTCAGCACCCGGTCGACGTGGGCGTGGACGTGACTGAGATGAATTGTTCCGAGTGCCATACCGGCACAAGCGGCCTATAATAAGAGGATGAAAGCCGCGATCCGCACCGTGGGGTCCCTGGGGATGGCGATTGTCCTGCTCGTCGCCATCGCCACCGTCCTGGCCTGGGGCACCATCTATGAAGCGCGCTTCGGCACGGCGGCCGTGCAGCGCGTGGTCTATCACTCCTGGTGGTTTCAAGGTCTGTTAACGTTCCTGGCGCTCAACCTGACCGTGTCGGCGCTGGAGCGCTGGCCCTGGCAGCGCAAACACGCGCCGTTCCTGCTGGCGCACCTGGGCATCATCCTCATCCTGCTCGGCGGGATCCTCGGCGGCCGGTTCGGGATCGATGGGCAACTCATCATCCCGGAGGGCCAGGCGTCGGATCGGCTGCAGCTCTCCCGCAGCGCGTTGGTCGTCCATCAGCCCAACCCCGGCACGACCCATGTGCTTCCGACGGACTTTGAGGCCAGCGCCTGGGTGCAGGAGCCGCATGCGCTGTTCCGCGTGCCGCACGAAGGCCACGATGTCCAGTTGGTGGTGGACCGGTACTATCCGGATTCGGCGGCGACCGAACGGGTCACCGGCGACGGGGACGAGGACAACCCGGCCATCGAGCTGAAGCTGCGGCATGACGAGCAGGAGGAAACGACCTGGCTCTTGGCCCGGGACCCGCAGCGGTTCGGGATCCGGTGGGGCGACGTGCACGTGCTGTTCCTGCAGCCGGTCGACGAGGAGGAG
>Ga0105164_10001782_pt1 | contig 13613 bp, 10 predicted proteins | sample VDWuncwatermetaG_FD_89674 | JGI IMG/M metagenome (GOLD analysis project Ga0105164, IMG submission 89674) | Wastewater microbial communities from Netherlands to study Microbial Dark Matter (Phase II) - VDW unchlorinated drinking water | ecosystem: Environmental > Aquatic > Freshwater > Drinking...
CATCCCGTAAAACGGTAGAGTGGAAATCGTTTAAGTCGTTCAAATCGTTAAACGCATTGAACCGCTTGAACGTTTTGAACGTATTCTTGCTATTCTTCTGTAGTAGAGAAGAAAAGTCCGACGAAGAGCAGGATTAGGTTGGGAAACCAGGCCGCGACCAGCGGCGGTAGGGCCCCGCTGTGACCGAGCGAGACGCTGAAGGCCAGGACAAACCAATAGCCAAAACCGATTAGCATGGTAAGCCCGAAGCTGAGGGCCATACCCCCCCCTGGGCCATGTCTTAAGGCGAAAGGAATAGCCAGAAGGACCATCAGGAAAGAGACCAGCGGAAGCGCCATCTTGACCTGGAGATCGGCTGCGTCTTGCGTGGCGTCGAATCCCTTTCCCTTAAGATCCGCGATTTGTTTTCGCAGATCGAAAAAGCTGAACTCCTCGGGTTCGCCGGCGAGAAGCTTGAAATCCTCCGGAGTCTCCGCCAAGGGCAGGAAGGTATCGAGCTGACGCTGGCTTATCTGACCGTTCGGGAGAAAGAGCCATTCCGTTCCCCCCTTTGCCTCCCAGTGTGCGCCGTTCCACCGCGCCCACGGCGCCTCGATGAGCCCTCTCGGAGTGAAATCCCGATTCACGAGATATACGGAAACGCCTTCCAGGACGATCTTTTTAGTATCAAAATGGTCCACGCTGATAAAAGCCCCCTCACCGCGAATCCAGATATCCTTGGTCCCAATAAGATTCTTGGGCTGTCTCTTTTTTACTTCCGTTTTGTAGATGTATTGAGCCTTGCGGGTGAAGATGGGAACCAACGCCTCGTTCCAGAAAAAGGTGAAAATGCAGATCAGGAAGGCAACGCAAAGCAAGGGCAGCGAGATCCGGCGGAGACTCAGGCCGCTTGAGCGCATGGCAGTTATCTCTTGCGTTCGAGAGAGCATCCCCAGAGAAAACAGGGTCGCAAAGAGGGCGGCGAAAGCGAACACGCGCGAGACCGCGAGAGGAATTTTGTAGAGGAAGTACCGGACCGAGATCCACAAGGGCGCGCCTCCCTGCAGGATGTTGTCGATCTTGTCGAAAAAATCTACGATGAAGTAGAGGACCGCGGTGCAAAGAAGGCTGATGGCAAAGACTTTCATGAACCCGCGCGCCAGGTAGCGGTCTAAAATGCCTCCGACCGGCAGTAGCGGCATGCGATGGGTGTTCTCGCCGTTCACCTTATTAATACTCCCTCTGCAGGTAATGGGCGAGTCTTCGATTCAAGTATAGAGAGAGATCTTCCAACTTGGTTTGCAGGAAGAGGGGAGACTCCTTCAGCGCCTTGAGGAAGAGACGGATAGCGATGAGCCCGACCACGATATTAGGGAGCCAGAGGGCAAGAACGGGGGGAAGGATCTCCTTTTCTCCCAGCGCCTTTCCCATGGAGAGCAATCCATAGTAGATGAGCAGCCAAGATAGGCACAAGGCGAATCCCCAGGAGCGGCTGGCACGCGACCGTGTTGGTACCATGGCCAGGGAGGCGCCAAGCAAGCTCAGGATCAGGGGCGCGAAGGCGAAGGAAAATCTCTGATGAAGCTCTATAAGCTCCGGCGTCGGTCGCAGTCCCTGTTCTTCCTTTAGCTGGATCGCCCTTCCTAGATGGCGCAGCGACATCTCCTTGGGCCCGCGCTCCTTTTTTCGAATAGGGCTGAAGGCCTCTTCGAGATCCAGTTTGAAATCGTAGGTATTAAAACGGGTTTGGCTGAAACCCGGCCGGTTTTTTTCTCGTTCGTAGATGGTTCCGTCGAAAAGCTTCAAGTTGATGGTTTTGGCTTCTTCGTCGGAAAGGATGAGAGCTACCTTGCCGAAGATGATGTCATCCCTTGCCGGGTTGCGCCGGTCCACGATCAGCACCCCCTGGGAGGTGTCGCCTGGTGGAACGACCTCTTCAACGTAGATGAGGACCTGGGGAAAATCGTCGCTGAAGACTTTTTCCCTCAGCGCTGTTCCGATGCGGTTCTTGGCAATGTTGAAAAGTTCTTTTTTTAATGACAGATTCGCCGCCGGGCGGACTAGAGTGGTGAGCAGCAGGGTGATTAAAGAGATGAACAGGGCGACCGTCCCGATAGGAAGGAGGATTTGCGTAGGACTAATTCCCGAGGCCTTTAAGGCGAGGAGTTCATGGTCCGCGGAGAGTCTGCCCAGGCCCAGAAAGATCCCGAGCAGAAGAGCCATGGGTACGGTCATTTCTAAGAAGGTAGGCAGGATTAAGGCGAAGAGTTTTCCGATCTGGAGGAAGGGGACCCCCCGAGTTACTACCAACTCGACCAACCTTAAAATACGCGCCACCAGAAGAATGAGGGTAAAGGCCGACAGCCCCAGCAGAAAAGGGGGGAGAATCTCAGAGACGATGTAGGTGGTCAGGGTTCGTTTCACGACAATGACATGTTATCTGGTGCTGCTTTTTTTGTAAAATGGTTCTAGACTAGAACAGGTAGACCGGTGAAGAAGAACGAAAATTCTCTCTATTATTTCGGCGTCAATCCTGTGGCGGAAAAATTGCGGAGCTCTCCCCAAGAAGTCTTCGAGATCGTCATAGTCAGGAGGGGCCATCCGGGCGCGGCCTTACGCGCCGTCGATGAGCAGGCAAGAAGCCAAGGCATCCCGGTTCGTTATGTTGAGCCCGGGGTACTGGAACATCTTGCCGAGGGCGGAAAACATCAAGGGGTTGTGGCGAAAGTGGCCGCCTATTCTTATCGCTCCTTTTCTGATCTGATCCAGGAGCTATCTTCTGAAGCTGGCAGGGACTGTATCCTCTTCTTGGACGGGCTGACGGATCCGCGAAATTTCGGGGCGCTTTTGCGCAGCGCGGACGGGGCCGGTATCTGTCGAGTTGTGATACCGCAGGACCGGTCGGTCGGGGTCAACCCCACGGTTGTGAAGACATCTGCCGGTGCGGCGAATTATCTGAGGATCTACCGGGTATCTAATCTGAGGCGCGCAATCCTTGCCTTGAAAGAAAAAGGATACTGGGTTGTTGGCCTGGACTCCAAGGCGCCGGAGGCTCTCTACGATAGGGCTTATCCGGATAAAATAGTGGCGGTTTTGGGGGCGGAAGGGAGTGGAATTCGCCCTTTGATTAGGCAGGAGTGTGATTTTTTGGTGTCCATACCTATGAGAGGAAAGATAGCCTCACTCAACGTAGCCGTTGCCGGAGGGATTTTCCTCTACGAACTGGTAAGGCAGAGTGCGCAGTCTTAATGGGCCAAAGGACGTATTACTTTAGGAGGAAAACAGATAAGGGGGAGAGGGAAACGAGGAATCGCCGCCGATAACTGTTGACAACGGAATGTGAAGATGCTTTATATGATAGTTTACAATATATAACTAGTCTAAATCGCTGTCATTTGCCTTAAGGGTTAGGGTTCATACTATTTTATTTTTCAGCGAGATTTTCCGTCGCCAATTTTAGAGGGCGAGTGAGGGAGTTTTTTGCACTGGCGCGTGAAACCGCCTTTTTCACAGTCAAGGCTGGCGTAGCTCAACGGCAGAGCAGCTGATTTGTAATCAGCAGGTTGTAGGTTCAACTCCTATCGCCAGCTCCAGATCGAGCGGCTTAAGCTGCTGATTGCGTTGCATGTGGGTAAGCCCTTAGACGTGGATTGTTTCATGGATTTGTTCTCTAGGTAGAGAAGGAGAGGTTCCCGAGTGGCCAAAGGGAGCAGACTGTAAATCTGCCGGCGATGCCTTCGAAGGTTCGAATCCTTCCCTCTCCACCATCATGCGGGAATAGCTCAGTTGGTAGAGCGCGAGCCTTCCAAGCTCGGGGTCGCGGGTTCGAGTCCCGTTTCCCGCTCCAGTTTGCGTATGGCTGATGGCAGATAGCAAATGGTCAAGGATGTTCTGGCGGTGCGGAATCGGCCGTATGCTATAAGCCATCGACTGAAATGCCCAGGTAGCTCAGTCGGTAGAGCACGTCCTTGGTAAGGACGAGGTCAGCGGTTCAATCCCGCTCCTGGGCTTTTGCCTGGAACCACGACATGCGGATGCATCGGTGAAGAGGTTAAGGGGCGTTATGGGGAAGAGAGTAGAGTGAACGGACACTATTTAGGAGGAAGAGATGAGCAAACAGAAATTTGAACGCAAGAAACCGCACCTGAATATCGGAACGATCGGGCACGTGGATCACGGTAAGACCACCCTGACTGCTGCCATCACCAAAGTGCTGGAAAAAAGGGGCCTGGCCAAATTCTTGGCCTACGATCAGATTGATAAGGCCCCGGAGGAGAGGGAGAGGGGGCTCACGATCAACATCGCCCATGTGGAGTATGAAACGCCGAACAGGCATTACGCCCATGTGGATTGCCCTGGCCACGCGGACTATGTGAAAAACATGATCACCGGTGCGGCCCAAATGGACGGCGCGATTCTTGTGGTCTCGGCAGCCGATGGTCCTATGCCCCAGACCCGTGAGCACATCCTGCTGGCGCGGCAGGTTGGAGTTCCGGCTATCGTAGTTTTCCTCAACAAAGCGGACATGGTGGACGATAAAGAGCTCTTGGACCTCGTGGAGCTGGAAGTCCGGGAGTTGCTCTCCAAATATAAGTTTCCTGGGGACGAAACGCCGGTTGTGATTGGCAGCGCGTTGAAGGCGCTGGAGTGCGGTTGCGCAAAAGACGATTGTCCCCACTGCGGGGGCGTCCTCAAGTTGATGGCCGCAGTGGATAGTTACGTGAAGGAGCCGGTCCGGGACATCGATAAACCATTCATTATGCCGGTGGAAGACGTCTTTACCATCAGTGGTCGCGGTACGGTAGTGACCGGCCGGGTAGAGAGGGGCATCGTCCATGTACAAGACGAAGTGGAGATCGTAGGCTATAAGGCTACCCAGAAAACCGTTGCCACAGGGGTCGAGATGTTCCGCAAGCTTTTGGACGAGGGCCGTGCTGGGGACAATATCGGGGTCCTGCTCCGAGGAACCAAGCGGGAAGAGGTGGAAAGGGGTCAGGTGTTGGCTAAACCGGGAAGCATCACCCCTCACACTCAGTTCAATGCCGAGTCCTACGTCCTCACCAAGGAAGAGGGGGGGAGGCATACGCCGTTTTTCAACGGGTATCGGCCCCAATTCTATTTTCGTACCACCGACGTGACCGGAGTCGTCAAGCTGCCTGAAGGAACCGAGATGGTCATGCCTGGAGACAATGTCACGATGGAGATATCCCTGATTACCCCGATCGCTATGGAGGAAGGTTTGAGATTCGCGATCCGTGAAGGCGGCAGAACGGTAGGGGCAGGGGTAGTCACCAAGATTATCCAGTAGAGGGAGAGGCTATGCGCGAGCTAATAGGCTTTGCTTGTGATCAATGTAAGCGGAAGAACTATACGACCACAAAAAACAGAAAAACAACTACAGACAAGTTAGCCTTTAAAAAATTCTGTCCTTTCTGCCGGACTCATACCCAGCATCGAGAGGTCAAAGTATAAAAGGAGAGCCAGGGTCAGTAGCTCCAACTGGATAGAGCGCCGGACTCCAAATCCGGTTGTTGCAGGTTCGAGTCCTGCCTGACCCGCCATCTCATCGCGTTCGGCACCCTCATGGGAGAATGGATACAGAAAGTTAGGGATACGCTTGGGCACTCGGTGGAGTTCTTTAAAGAGGCGTGGCAGGAACTGAAGAAGGTTCACTGGCCCACGCAGAAAGAAACCTATGCGGCGACTTTGGTTGTGGTGATTGTTGTTTTGATTATTGGCATCTTTCTGGCGTTGGTAGATTTTGGTCTGACGCGGGCTATTCAGGCCATCGTCAGTTAAAATTCCGGCAGGTTCTCCAGTATGGCGAAGAAATGGTACGTAGTGCATACGTTCTCAGGTTACGAGCAAAAAGCCAAGGCTGCCCTGGAGGAAAGGATCAAGACGCTAGGTAAGCAGGAATATTTTAGTGAGATTTTAGTGCCGGTTGAGAAGGTGGTAGAGCTGGTAAAGGGAAAAAAGAAAACTTCTTCAAGGAAGTTTTTTCCCGGATATATCCTGGTGCAAATGGAGCTCAACGACGAGACCTGGCATGTCGTGAAAGAGACTCCCAAAGTGACCGGGTTTGTCGGCGAAAGCACGAACCCCCATCCGGTGAGCGACGAAGAAGTCAAGGCTATCACGCAGCAGATGGAAGAGGGGGCCATTAAGCCTAAACCTCGGGTGCTTTTCTCTGCGGGAGAGAGCGTCAAGGTCGTGGATGGTCCTTTTGCCGACTTTAACGGGGTGGTTGAAGAGGTGCGGCCTGAAAAAGGCAAACTCAGGGTGCTCATTAGCATCTTTGGCCGTGCCACCCCGGTAGAATTGGAATTTATTCAGGTAGAACGGAACTGACATGGCTAAAAAGGTCATAGGCGAAGTAAAGCTTCAGATCCCGGCGGGTCAGGCTAACCCGAGTCCTCCCGTTGGCCCGGCATTAGGTCAGCGCGGGGTCAATATTATGGAGTTTTGCAAGGCCTTTAATGCCGCCACTCAGTCACAACAGGGCATGGTCATCCCGGTCATTGTCACCATTTATGCGGATCGCTCCTTTACATTCGTTACCAAGACTCCACCGGCCTCGGTTTTACTCAAGAAAGCAGCGGGTGTTGAGAAGGGTTCGGGCGAGCCTGGAAAGGTGAAGGTGGGCAAGGTAACGAGGGCCCAGGTGCGAGAAATTGCCCAGATCAAGTTGCGTGATCTGACGGCTAAAGACCTGGAGGCTGCGGAGAAGACTGTTGAGGGAACGGCGCGGAGCCTGGGTTTAGAAATCGAAGGTTAAGATTCGAGGGAGAGATGAAACGTAGAGGAAAAGGCTATCAAGCAGCGCTTGCTAAAATAGATCGTGTCCAGAGGTATCCGTTGGAAGAAGGGCTTAGACTGGTGCACGAGAGCGCGCGGGCAAAGTTTGATGAGACGGTGGATATGGCGGTCCGATTGGGCGTGGACCCAAGGCAGGCGGACCAAAATATTCGAGGGACCGTGGTGCTTCCCCATGGGATGGGGAAAACAGTGCGGGTTCTGGCCTTCGCCAAGGGGGAGAAAGAAAGAGAGGCCCAAGAAGCGGGAGCCGATATCGTCGGTGCCGAAGATCTGATCAAAAAAATCAGCGAGGGCTGGCTCGACTTTGACAAGGCCGTCGCTACCCCGGACATGATGGGGGCGGTTGGTAAGATCGGCAAGATTTTAGGACCTAGAGGCTTAATGCCCAATCCCAAGACCGGGACCGTCACCCTGGATATCGCCAAGGCGGTAAAGGAGATCAAGGCCGGGAAGCTGGAGTTTAGGGTCGATAAGGCGGGGATTATTCACGCCCCCATCGGCAAGGTCTCCTTCGGCGCTGATAAGCTGTTGGGCAATGCCAGGGCTGTCCTGACCTCGATCGTGCGGGCGAAGCCCGCTTCGGCCAAGGGCAATTATGTTTTAGGAGTGACCCTTTCCACGACCATGGGACCGGGAGTCAAGATTGATTTAACCCAGGTTAGGGCGCTGGCAGCCTAAGCCAAGGAGAAAAAGGAATGGCTGAGTTAGCAATCAGGGCTTCAATTGAAGAAAAGGCCGAGACCGTCGCCGCGGTTCAGGAGAAGTTAAAGGCCGCCAAAATGGCCATCGTTACTGAATATCGGGGTTTGACGGTGGCGCAGATGACCCGCCTGAGGCGGGAGATCCGCCAAGCGTCGGGGGAGTACCAAGTGATTAAGAACACCCTGGTGCGTCGCGCTCTCAAAGATACCGCCTTCGGCCCCCTGGATCGTCTCCTCGAAGGTCCGACCGGTTGGGTCTTCGGCTATGACGATCCGGTAACGCTCTCGAAGACTCTGGTTAAGTTTATTGAAGGGAACGAGAAACTGACAATCAAGGGGGGGCTGCTCGAAGGGGAATTCATGGACCAGGCCAAAGTTAAGGTCTTGGCCCAGATGCCCAGTCGGCCGGAGTTGCAGGCCAAGCTTCTTGCGCTCATGCAGGCCCCCGCGGTTCAGCTCCTTCGTCTCATCCAAGAGCCGGGGGCGAGGATAGTGAGGCTTCTGGAGACTTTGCGTAAGCAGAAAGAATCTCAAAGCTAAAATTTTCACAAGGGAGGAAACCATGGAAGTAACACGAGAGCAAGTCAAGGACTTCATCAAGAACAGTTCGGTTATGGAGATTGCCAACTTGGTGAAGGAATTGGAGCAGGAATTGGGCGTAAGCGCTGCGGCGCCAGTAGCCGTTGCGGCAGCTCAGGCGGGACCTGCCGCTGCTCAAGAAGAGCAAACGGAATTCAACGCAATATTGACCGACGCGGGGGAAAAGAAGATCCAGGTCATCAAAGTGGTGCGTGAACTCACCAGTTTGGGTCTAAAAGAGGCGAAGGATCTGGTCGATGGAGCCCCCAAGCCGATCAAGGAGGGTGTGGCCAAAGCTGAGGCGGAAACGATCAAGAAGAAAATCGAAGAGGTGGGAGGCAAGGTCGAGATCAAGTAGGCTTTCGACTCCCAGCGATCATCCTGACGATTCCTAACGGCTTATCCAAAGAGGAGTAATCATGGCATTTCAAGTGGCCCACAATTTAAGATTTCGCCGCAATTTCGGTAGGATTAAAAAGATTATTGATCTGCCCTATCTGATTGAAATCCAAAAAAACTCCTACGACCTCTTCCTGCAGAAAGATGCCCTCCCGAATCAGCGACAAAACCTAGGCCTCCAAGAGGTCTTTAAATCTGTTTTTCCGATCAAAGACTTCAATGAGACGGCCTCTCTGGAGTTCGTGAGTTTTAGTCTGGGGGAGCCGAAGTATGATGTCGAGGAGTGCCACCAGCGTGGCATGACCTATGCGGCTCCGTTGAAAGTCACGGTCCAGTTGGTTCTGTGGGACGTGGACCCGCAAACCGGCAGCCGCAGCATCAAAAACGTTAAAGAACAGGAAGTTTACTTTGGCGAGATCCCGTTAATGACCAAGAACGGCACCTTCATGGTCAACGGGACGGAGCGCGTCATCGTCAGCCAGCTCCACCGCTCGCCTGGGGTGTTCTTCGAACACGACAAAGGGAAAACCCATGCCAGCGGAAAGCTTCTCTACTCTGCCAGGGTAATCCCTTACCGTGGCTCCTGGCTCGATTTTGAGTTCGATCCGAGAGATATCCTTTACGTCCGGATTGACCGCCGGCGTAAATTCCACGCCACGGTGCTTCTCAGGGCTTTGGGGATGACCACGGAAGACCTGCTCAACTATTACTACAAGAACGATACGATCGTTTTTGAGGGACGAAAACCCATGCTGGTTTTTAAGCCGGATCAGCTGGTGGGGATCAAGGCGGGTTCCGATGTGCGGGATCCGAAGAGCAACGAGCTGATTGTCAAGGAGGGGAAAAAGTTTACCCGGCCTTTGATCCGCCAGATGGAGCTCGCTCGAATCAAGCATGTCGGCATCGCCTGGGAGGATGTGATAGGGCGCGTTGCCGCCCACGACATCGCGGACCCCGCAACCCGCAAGGTTTTAGTGGAGTGCGGCCAGGAAATCACCCAGGAGAGACTGGATTTGATCAGAGAAAAGGGGATCAATGGGGTTGAAGTTCTTTTTATCGATGATTCCCATGTGGGCCCCTATTTGCGCAGCACCCTGCTGCAGGACAGGCTTGATCAACTGTCCCAGGACAAAGAAGGGAATAAGAAGCAAGAAAAGGCGATAGAACACGCCATGCTGGAAATTTACCGCCGTCTCCGGCCTGGAGACCCGCCCACCAAAGACTCCTCCACGAATTTTTTCAACAATCTCTTTTTCAATCCCGATCGCTATGATCTCTCCAAGGTAGGAAGGCTTAAACTGAACCACCGGCTCAAGCTCAACGTGCCGTTGGAGCAAGGAACGCTGCGCAAGGAGGATATCTTAGAGGTGGTTCGTTACCTCATGGAGCTTAAAAACGGCAATGGCTCCGTCGACGATATCGATCATCTCGGAAATCGCCGGGTGCGGGCGGTGGGCGAGCTTGTGGAGAACCACTTCCGCGTGGGGCTGGTGAGGATGGAAAGGGCGATCAAAGAAAAGATGAGCCTGCAGGATATCGAAACGCTGATGCCGCAGGAACTCATCAACTACAAGCCTGTCTCGGCCGCCCTGAAAGAATTTTTCGGCTCCAGCCAGCTCTCCCAGTTTATGGATCAAACAAACCCGCTTTCAGAGATTACGCACAAGCGTCGTCTCTCGGCTCTGGGTCCGGGAGGTCTGACGCGGGAAAGGGCGGGGTTTGAGGTCCGGGACGTTCATCCGACCCATTACGGCCGCGTCTGTCCGATTGAAACTCCTGAGGGGCCCAATATCGGTCTCATTGCTTCTCTCACTACCTATGCGAGAGTCAACGAGTATGGTTTTATCGAGACCCCGTACCGCGAGGTGGAAAACAGTCGGGTCACGGATCGGATCCGCTATCTTTCCGCCCTGGAAGAGGAAGACCACGTGATTGCCCAGGCCAACGCCCCGATCGACAACCGGGGCACCTTCACTGCAGATCTCATTTCTGCGCGCAAGGGTGGTGAATTTGTTATGGCTCGGCCTGAAGAAGTCGATTTTATGGACGTCTCGCCGAATCAGCTGGTGAGCGTGGCCGCCTCCCTTATTCCGTTCCTGGAAAACGACGACGCCAACCGCGCGCTCATGGGTTCCAACATGCAGCGGCAGGCGGTGCCCTTGCTTCGAACCGAGGCGCCTTTGGTCGGGACCGGAATGGAGAAGGTCGTGGCGCGAGATTCCGGCGTGACCGTGGTTGCCCGGCGCGACGGCGTGGTGGAAAGCGTGGACTCGACCCGAATTGTCGTCAAGGCCGACCGACCTTCCGGGGCGCATCGAGATACCGGAGTCGATATCCACAACTTGGTGAAATACCAGCGCTCCAATCAAAACACCTGCGTCAACCAGAGACCGATCGTGGTGGTTGGCGATCATGTGAAGGCAGGGGACGTCATTGCTGATGGACCCTCGACGGAGATGGGTGAGCTTGCCTTGGGCCGCAATGTGATGGTCGCCCTGATGCCCTGGGGTGGTTATAACTTTGAGGATTCGATCCTGATCAGCGAGCGGGTAGTCAAAGAGGATATTTTCACCTCTATTCACATCGAGGAGTTCGAGTGCGTCTCCCGGGATACCAAGCTGGGCCCTGAGGAAATCACGCGTGACATCCCCAACGTCGGCGATGAGGCGTTAACGGATCTCGATGAAAGCGGCATCATCCGCATCGGGGCGGAGGTCAAGCCGGGAGATATCCTGGTGGGGAAGATCACGCCCAAGGGAGAGACCCAGCTCTCTCCCGAAGAGAAGCTTTTGCGCGCCATCTTCGGCGAGAAGGCCGGTGAGGTGCGGGATACCTCGCTGAGGGTTCCCCCTGGTGTGGAAGGGACGGTCATCAACGTGCGGATCTTTTCCCGCAAAGGGATGGGTAAGGACGAGAGGAGCCGGGTTATTGAAGATGAGGAAATTAGCCGGCTGAAAAAAGACCAGCACGATGAAATCCGCATCATCCAGGATGGAGCGCTGAAACGATTGAAAAAGCTTTTGGTCGGCCGCCGCACGGCCGCGCGCCTCAGTGATGACAACCGGAAAGTTCTCTTGAACAAAGGAAAGGAAATCACCGAGGAAGACTTGGAAGAAATCCCTATGTCTTACTGGGGAGAGATCCGGGTCGATAACGAGTCGGTCGAAGCGGAGCTCAAGCGCATCGTAGAGAGCACCGCCGAGCAGGTTGATCTGATCAAGATGGTTTTTCAGAACAAGATCGACAAGCTCAAAAGCGGCGACGAACTCCCCCCCGGCGTCATCCGGATGGTTAAAGTCTTTGTCGCTATCAAGCGCAAACTTCAAGTGGGAGACAAGATGGCCGGCCGCCATGGAAACAAAGGAGTCATCTCGCGTATTTTGCCGGAAGAGGACATGCCCTTTTTAGAGGACGGGACTCCGGTGGATATCGTGCTGAATCCCTTGGGAGTTCCTTCCAGGATGAACGTTGGGCAGATTCTAGAGGCGCATTTGGGGTGGGCGGCTCGCAGCCTGGGGCAGCAGATCAAAGGGCTGTTAAGCAACGGCCGTCCGGACGTGGACAATCTACGGCGGCGGCTAAAGGAGTTCCTGGCTTCTCGTGAGGTCAATGAGTTCGTCGAAGAACTCAAAGACCAGGATGTCATCAGGCTCGCCCAAAAATACTGTGAGGGAATTCACCTGTCCTCTCCCGTCTTTGACGGAGCCACCGAGGAGGAAATCTTCAATCTGCTGCGCAAGGCCGGACTCCCGGCCACGGGGCAGGTGACCCTCCATGACGGCCGGACCGGCGAGCCCTTCGACCAGAAGGTCACCGTGGGGCTGATGTACATCATGAAGCTTCACCACTTGGTGGACGATAAGATCCATGCGCGTTCCACCGGACCTTATTCGCTGGTTACTCAGCAGCCCCTCGGCGGCAAGGCGCAATTTGGCGGGCAGCGGCTCGGAGAGATGGAAGTATGGGCGCTCGAGGCTTATGGAGCTGCCTATACGCTCCAGGAAATGCTCACGGTCAAATCGGATGACGTGGTGGGTCGGACACGGATGTATGAGGCGATCGTCAAAGGGGATAATCTCCTCGAGCCCGGTCTGCCGGAATCCTTCAATGTAATGGTCAAGGAACTCCAGAGTCTGGGTCTGGATGTCAATCTGGTCGAGGAAAAGTAGGCAGCTCGGAACGTTGTTCGTAAAACTATAAGAGGTGGATCTGATGGAAGATCTATTCAATCTGTTCGAAAAGCCCAAAAATCCTCTCAGCTTCAACGCTATTAAAATCTCTCTTGCCTCTCCGGAAAAGATCCGATCTTGGTCTCATGGAGAGGTAAGGAAGCCGGAGACGATTAACTATCGGACCTTCAAGCCGGAGCGCGACGGCCTTTTTTGCGCGAAGATTTTTGGCCCGACCAAGGACTACGAGTGCAACTGCGGTAAATATAAAAGGATGCGCCATCGGGGAGTTGTCTGCGAGAAGTGCGGCGTGGAGGTGATACAATCCAAGGTCCGCCGCGAGCGCATGGGGCATATTGAGTTGGCCACGCCGGTAGTTCACATCTGGTTTTTAAAGAGCTTGCCCAGCCGCATCGGCGCCCTCCTCGACATGTCGCTCAAGGATATCGAGAAGGTCCTCTATTTTGAGTCTTACGTCGTGGTGGATCCTGGGACTACGCCCCTGCAATACAAGGAGCTTCTCACGGAGGCTCGTTACCGTAAGGCCGTCGAGGAATACGGGGCGAATTTTTCCGCGGGGATGGGGGCGGAGGCGATTCGCAAGCTGCTGAAGATCGTGGATGTTGAGAAGCTATCCGAGGAACTGCGCCAGGAAATGAGGGATGCCAACTCCGAAGTCAGACGTAAGAAGATGGCGAAACGGCTTAAAGTGGTCAATGCCTTCAGGAACTCGGTAAACCGGCCGGAATGGATGGTCCTCGAGGTGATCCCGGTGATCCCTCCGGACTTGCGCCCGCTCGTGCCTCTGGATGGGGGGCGATTTGCCACTTCCGATCTCAATGACCTCTATCGTCGGGTGATCAACCGGAATAATCGGCTCAAACGCCTTATGGAGCTCAGCGCGCCGGATATGATCATCCGCAACGAGAAGCGCATGCTGCAGGAGGCCGTGGACGCGTTATTCGAC
>Ga0105164_10001783_pt1 | contig 13613 bp, 18 predicted proteins | sample VDWuncwatermetaG_FD_89674 | JGI IMG/M metagenome (GOLD analysis project Ga0105164, IMG submission 89674) | Wastewater microbial communities from Netherlands to study Microbial Dark Matter (Phase II) - VDW unchlorinated drinking water | ecosystem: Environmental > Aquatic > Freshwater > Drinking...
CCATAGTGGTTCATTATACTACGGATGGGCATAAAAAAACCCGGATCCACGGGGACCCGGGGGCTGCGAAACACGAGGTCTCGCAGGGATGCAACCTCTCGTATTGTCATCCAAAACCGGAACGGCGTCAACTCCTATTTCGGCCTCGACTCAAGTATGCCTGACTCATCCCAAGAAATTCAATGACCCTGGAATCAGGAAGTGTTCTGCTCTGTCGAAAACCCCTCAATTTAAGGTAGAATGACCGCATCGGTTGTGGGAGGAGTGGCAGAGAGGAGCCTCATGCCACGGCAAGAGCTTAGAAGCCATCCCTAAACTCGTTTGAGCGTGATCACGGCACAGGCCAGATGCACCAACGCGATAAAGTTGACCGCCAGGTACTCGTAGCGGACCACGAGCCGCCGGAAGTTCTGCAACCACGCCAGGCTGCGTTCGATGAGCCAGCGCCGTCGGTAGCGGCGGAGCTTCCGGCCGTCCTGATGCGTCGCCACCGTGTTGTTCGAGCGGGCCGGGATGATGGGCTCGATGCCCCGTGCGGCCAGCCAGGCCCTGGCCGCGTTGCTGTCATAGCCCCGATCGCCGATCAACCGCTCGGGCTGGCCGCACTCCGCGGGCACGCTCTCGACGGTGGCGGGCAGCAGGCTCACCTCCGCCGGGGACGCCGCGTCCACGTGAACTCCGAGCGGAGTACCCGCGCCATCGGCCAGTACCATGAGCTTCGTTCCCTTGCCGCGCTTGGTGGGCCCGACCAAGGCCCCCATTTTTTCGCGACCACGAAGGTGCCGTCGATGAAGCATTCGTCCCAGCGAATCTTGTCCCGATCGGCGAGCTCGGTCACAAACGCCCGCCAGAGGGTCAGGAGCGTCCCGTCCCGCGCCCACTGGCCCAGGCGTCGGTGGACGGCGCTCTTGGCGCCATACCGCCGCGGCAGCTCGCTCCATGGGGCGCCCGTCCAGAGAATCCAGAGCAGCCCCTCGAAGCACTGCCGCTCCGCCAACGGGGGCCGTCCCCCGTGCGGCTTCGGCCTCGGCGGCGGGAGCTGGCCCGCGATCTTAGTCCATTGCCCATCCGTGACGTGGCGCCACGCCATGACCCCAACCCCTTTCTCCGGGACGGCTCATGGCGTGATTCTACCACCGTTCCATGGGTTTAGGGATGGCTTCTAGGCAGTTCGCCCAATTGGCGCTGCACATCGCGCGCCAGCAGGTGCCATCCTATGGCTCGAAGTTCTCGCCGAAGAAGTTCACCCAGCCCTCGCTCCTGGCCTGTCTGTGCCTGAAGGAGTACTTGCGGCTGGACTACCGGGGGCTGGAGGCGCTGTTGAGCAGCGCGGCCGAGCTGCGGCTGGCGCTGGATCTGCGGACGGTCCCGGACCACTCGATGCTCCACTGGTTCGCCCGCCACAAGGTCACGCCGACTCTGTTGCAGCGGTTGCTGGCGCGATCCACCCATCTGTTCCGTCGGCCCCGGAGAGGCCGGCACGTCGTCGCCGTGGACGCCACAGGCTTCTCGCGCCGCGCGGCTAGTCGCTATTATGTCGCCCAACTCCGCCACTGGCGCCATACGTACCTGCAGTGGGCGACGGTGGTGTGGACCCACCCGCAGGTCATCTGTGCGCAGCAGGCCTATGTCGGGCCGAATAGCGGCTACCGCTTCTTGCGGCCGCTGGTCGAGCAGGCGCAGGCGGGGCGACCGATCCAGCGGCTGCTGGCGGACGCCGCCTACGACTCGGAAGCGCATCATCGGTGGCTCCGGGAGGCGTGCGGGATCGAGAGCATCATCCCCGCGACGAAAGGGCGCCACGGCCGGCCGACGCAGTTGCCCTACCACCGCCGGATGCAGCGCTGGTTCCCCCACCGGAAATACGGCCAGCGCTGGATGGTTGAAACCGTCTACTCGGTCGTCAAGCGCAAGTTCGGGGAGGCGCTGACGGCCCGTCGCTACTGGCAACAGGTCAAGCAGGCCTTCCTGCGCGGCGTGACGTACAATCTCTACCGAGCCGTGCAGCTGTACTGTGCGTGGTGGCGGCTGACGCTTCATCGAGCTCTCATGGCCTTTGCAACATAGGTTTTCGACAGAGCAGAAGTGTTCCAAATACGATAGCCCAGATTAGCTAGGCGGGACTCTTGAGGACGGCACCGGTCTTTCTCTGCTATCAATGCGCCACCCACTGGACGCGCCGGTGCGACTGCACACAGTCCCTCAGGTACAGATTAATCAGATTCTGATACGGCACTTCCATCTCATTCGCCATGGTCTTGAAATAGTCGACCACATCCGCTCCCAGTCGAATCGTCACCGGCTTCTTGAGCAGCCGAGCATACGGATTCCGGCGGCTTTTCATCTTGGAAAAGTCGTATTCTGTTCTCATGTGCGTTCCCTCCGATACTGTTTCGCTTCGTGGCGCGTGGCCTTTCTCGCCGAAATAATCCTGATCACCGACCGCGCCTCTCTGACGCAATGACACACGACCAAGAGACGCAACTTGAAACTCACGCCGAGCATGATAAAACGCTCCTCCCGATCCGAGTGATCAGGATCGAAGAACTCGACAGCATGCTCATCGTAAAATACCGTCTGCGCTTCCTCGAAAGAAATGCCGTGCTTCCTTTTATTGAGCGCAGCCTTTGCTTTGTCCCACTCGAAGCGGATTTCATGCATATGTACAATGTAAATATACCATTTCTGCGGGTTGTTTTCAAGAAGTTCTAAAGGAGGGAACCCGAGGACCGCATCGAAGGACCCACCTCAACGAAACGACACTACTTAGGACGGTACCGATCTTTCTAGCTCAGGGCGGGTCACTACCCGCCAGATGAGACCAGCGAGCATGAAGCAGCAGAGCAGGACGATGGCGTAGTCGAAGAGCGTCGGGAATGTTTGAATCTGGCTCGCTAAGACCCCCCGTAGCGACCAAAGTGAAAAGAAGAAGGCAGAGACGGAACTTCCAAGCGCACTTGGCGTTTGAGTAGCAAGGATGAGGATGGCGAAAAAGAGACCGGCCACGAGGATCAGTTCGCACAACATCTGTGTAAAGAGATTCCGCTTAAGGAGAAATCTGATTCGCAATGATCCGTCGGGGTTACGGTCGGCGATCGCGGAGGTACTTTAGAAACAGAACCCAAGAGGTCTGCTCTACATAATCTAGCTCGCTACTACATCCGGCGTCTTTATGGAGGATGTCGTCGATATTCTTGAATGTCTGTTCAAACATAGAATCTCCGAGGACACATAACTTCTTTACGGAAAGCAAGTAAGGACAGTATTCCGACAATCACTTGTTTCCGTGAGAGGTAATCCACCGCTCAAACTGATCCTTGCGGAAGCGCCCCGCCACAAAGCCGGGCAGGCAGGCAGACGCCGCCAACCTTGACTGCTGGGATTTTCCCCTCGCGCGCAAGCCGCGTGACAGTGATCCCAGAATTATGCGGAGGGAGGCTAAGAATTATTAGGTGGGTTCAACACCGATGAGGCACAAGCCCGCCTCGTTCGCCTTCGCGATGAGGGCGTCCTTGTCCAACAGCAGCGCCTTGCCGGCTTCCACCGCCAGGCAGGCGACGCCGGCCGCCGCCGCCGTGGCGATCGTCTGGAGGCCGAGCACCGGCAGATCGAATCGCATGTCCTGGTCCGGCGAGGCCATCTTCACCACCACGCAGCCCGGCCCGGCAAGCCCGCCGGCCCGCTGGATCGCGGCGTCCGTGCCTTCCAGCGCTTCGACGGCGACGATGACCTTGCGCTTCACCACGACGGTCTGCCCGATGTCCATCGCCGCCAGCTGGCGCGCCGCGCGGATCCCGGTCCGGATGTCCTCTTCCTGCTCACCCGTCGGGACCTGGCGCGTCACCGGCCCGACCGGGCACAGTAGCGGCTTGAGGAACGTAGAGGAATCGAGGAGGGTGATGCCGTCTTTGGAGAGCCGCGCGGCGATGGCGCCCAGCAGGCCGGTGACGGAAAAGTCCCTGACCTGCCCTAGGATCGCCAGGGCTTCGGCGTCGAACTGCACCCGGGGGTCGAACAATAAAGCTTTTGAAACCTTGCCGGCCATGATGGCCTGGCGGGTGTGGTGGACTTTGAGCCGGTCGATCAACCGCCCGAGCTCGCCGACCGCGACCTCTTCATAGCTGCGCACCGAGGCGGCCAATCCCGGGTCCGCCCATCCCTGCAGGCCGATCGCCACCACGTCCAGGCCTTGCCGCGCCGCTTCCCGGGCGACGTGGACCGGAAAGCTGCCCGCCCCGGCGATGATGGCGCAGGGCTCGCTCATCCACGTCCGTCACTCACGGCAGACGCCGCGCTTGGACTGTTTGACGAATTCGAGGACGTGCTCGACTTCGGGGGACGCGGGGACTTCGGCCTCGACCTTCTGGACGGCATGGCTCATCGACAGCCCCGAGTGGAACAGCAGGCGGAAGGCCTTGTGCAGCCGGTCCTTGGCGTCCGCCGAGACGCCGGCGCGCTTCAGGCCTTCGCTGTTCAGGCCGAACACCTTGGCCGGGTAGCCCACGCAGGTGGAATAGGGGGGCACGTCTTGGATGACGCGGGAACAGCCGCCGATGATGGCCAGCCGGCCGATGCGCACGAACTGGTGCACGCCGACCAGCCCGCCGATGATCGCGCGGTCCTCCACGACGATGTGGCCGGCCAGCGCCGCGCTGTTGGCGATGACGACGTGGTCGCCCACGACGCAGTCATGGGCGACGTGCGCGTAGGCCATCAGAAGGCAGTCGGAGCCGAGGACCGTCTTGTTGATCCCGCCCGCCGTGCCGGGATTGACGGTGATGTATTCGCGAAACCGGTTGCGGTCGCCGATGATCACTTCGCTCTTCTCGCCGGCGTACTTGAGGTCTTGCGGGATGCTCCCCACCACCGCCCCGGTGAAGAGCTGGTTCTCCGCCCCGAGGGTCGTGTAGCCGTCCAGGACGCAGTGCGCCCCGATCTTCGTGCGCGGGCCGATCCGCACATGCGGGCCGATGACGCTGTACGGCCCGACCTCGACGCCCTCCGCGAGGACGGCCTGCGGGTCCACGATCGCCGTCGAATGGATCGCCACGCTCTCAATCATTCGGCCAACGCGAACATGAGTTCCCCTTCACACACGACCTTGCCGTCCACCGACGCCTTGCCGAGGATCTGCCCGACGTGGGACTTCAGCCGGCCGAGCTTCGCTTCGATCACCAGCACGTCGCCCGGCACGACCGGCTTGCGGAACTTCACCTTGTCCACCGACATGAAGTAGGCGATCTTGCCCTTGTGCTCGGCCTTGTTCAGGATCAGGATGCCGCCGACTTGGGCCATCGCCTCCACCATGAGCACGCCCGGCATGACCGGCCGGCCCGGGAAATGGCCCCGGAAGAAATAATCGTTGATCGTCACGCATTTGATGCCGGTGATCTCGGTCTCCGTCAGGTGGGTCACGCGGTCCACCAGCAGGAACGGATACCGGTGCGGCAGGATCTTCTCGATCTGCGTGATGTCCAGCTTCGGTCCGACCATGACTTCGTTGGTGCCGGATTGGATCGAGCCCACCCGCCACTGCTCCATCGCCTGGTCCAGCTTGTGCAGGAGCCGGATGTTGAGGGCGTGGCCGCTCTTGACGGCGATGACGTGCGCGCGCAGGTGCCCGCCGAGCAGGTACAGATCGCCCAGCAGGTCCAGGACCTTGTGCCGCACGAACTCGTCGTCAAACCGCAGAGTGTTCTGCATGACCCCGGCGTTGCCGACCACCAGGGTGTTCTCGTAGTTCGCCCCTTTGCCGAAGCCCTTGGCCCGCAGGGCCTCCGCCTCCTCGTAGAGGCAGAACGTGCGGGCCGGCGCGATGAGGTCGCCGAAGCTCTGCTCGGCGGGGCCGAAGCTGACGAACTGGGTCTTCAACATCGGGTGCGGGTAGCTCAGCGTATAGGACACCCTAAACTGAGGATCGGGAATGACGGCAATCGTCGAGCCGTCCTGCTCGACGACGATCGGCTCGCGCAGGGAGATGAACTTGCGCGGCGCGTCCTGCTCGACGACGCCGGCGGTCTTCAGCAGCTGCACGAACGGCGCGGCCGAGCCGTCCAGTCCGGGGAGCTCAGCGCCCGTGACTTCCACGTAGGCGTTGTCGACCTTCAGCCCCCACAACGCGCCCATCAGGTGCTCGACGGTGTGGATCTCCACGCCGTCCTTGGCCAGGACGGTCCGGCGCATCCCGACGCCCTGGTCCTGGGCGTACTTCGGGCAGGCCGGCAACGTCGGCCGGTGCGGGAGATCGGCGCGGATGAACAGGATGCCGGTGTCCGGCGGCGCCGGGATGACCCGCACGGCCACCGGCTCGCCGCTGTGCAAGCCGATGCCCTTGATGGCCGTTTCTTTGACGACGGTCTGCTGTCGCTCACTCATTGAAGGATGTCAGGGGGATTTCTTCGGCGCGCCCTTCGCGCTGGCGTACCGGTCGTTCAGGGTTTTGAGGATCTCGTCCGTCGCGTCCTGCGCCTCCTCGGCATACAGCAAGGAGCTCTGGTCGACGATCAGCGTGTAGCCGTTCGCCTTGGCGTACTCGGCGACCGCCCGCTTGATCTCCTCGAGGATGCCTTGGGCGGCCTGGTTGCGGTCGCGCATCAGGTCCTGCTCCGCATGAGCCTTCAGCCGGCGGAATTCGTCGGCCTTCTCCTCCAGCTCCCTGGACTTGGCGTCCTTGGCCTGGTCATTCAGCAGCTCCAGGCTCTGGCGCAGCTTCTTCAGGTCGTTGACGCGGTCCTCGAGCTCGGCTTGCTTCGATTTATTTTTCTGTTCCAGCGACGCCTCGGACTCTTTCGTGCGCTGATAGTCCCGGAACAGGCGGCCGGAATTGACGTGGCCGATCTTCATTGGCGCCCCGGCCTTGGCCTCTGCGGCGCTCGCCGCCGGCCCCGCAGCCATCATCCCCACCAGCATGCCCACCACCCACACGATTCGACGCATGTCTCCTCCTAAAAGGCCCGGCTGACGTTGAAGTGCAGCCGCGGCCGCCGCTTCTCCTCTTCGAGGCGCGTGATCGGAAACCCGACGTCAAGCCGCAACGGCCCGATCGGCGTGTTCACGCGCATCCCCACGCCGACGCCGGATTGCAGTGAGCTCGCGAAGTCACCGACCCGCCGCCAGACGTTCCCCACGTCCCAGAACGCCGACCCTTTGAGGATCGGCTTGTCCTGCTCGTCTTTGAGAATCATGATCACTTCCTCAAGCGTCCCCATCAGCATCGCCTCGCCACCGGTCGGGTCATTGGACGTCAGGTCGCGGGGCCCCACGCGCCGTTCACGGAACCCGCGGATGGTGTTCGCGCCCCCGGCGAAGAACCGCTCGAAGATCGGCACCTCATTCGTGTTGTCATACGTATTCACGATCCCGGTCCGGACCCGGCTTTCCAGGACCAACCGGTCGCTATGCGGCCAGTAGTGGCTCACGCCGCCCTGCAGCCGGTAGAAGTCCTTGTTGCCGGCGAGGACCCCGCCGGCCAGGTCGCCGGATACAAAGACGATCGCTCCCTTCGTCGGATCAAACCGGTTGTCCCGCGTATCCCAGGTCAGCGTGGTGCCGAGCACGCTGACATCATTCGAGCCGGTCTCGGCTTTCAGGTCCGCGGACGCTTCTTCCACCACGTCTGAGATATCGGTCCGGAACAGCTGGTAGCTCGCGTCGACCCGGAACGTCTCGGTCAACTCCTTGCCCAAGCGGAGGCCGCCTCCGCGCCGCTCTTCCTCGAACGCCAGCCCGAGATTGCGGCTGCGCAGCCGGGTGCGGTTGAACAGGTCCACCCCGAACGACACCGGATGCCCGAAGATCCACGGCTCCGTGAACGCGATGTCAAAGAAGCGCCGGACGCTGCCGATCTCCATCCGGAAGTTCAGGTCCTGGCCGGCCCCGACGAAGCTGGGGGCATTGAGCAGGTCGAAGTTGCGCTGCTCCAGCTCCACCAGCCCGACCAGCCGGTCCACCGAGGAAAAGCCGCCGCCGAAGCTGAAGCTCCCCGTCTTAGCTTCCTTGACCTTGACGACGATGTCCTCGCGATTGGGCGCGGCCGTCGGCTCGGTCTCGACGTTCACTTCCTCGAAATACCCGAGGTTATAGAGCCGTTCGATGGACCGCCGGATCTTCTGGCCGTTGAAGGGCTCCCCCGGATAGATCCGCATCTCGCGCCGGACCACGACGTCCTTCGTGCGCAGGTTGCCGCGGATCTCGACGCGGTCCACGTAGACCAGCTCGTTCTCAACAATCCGGTAGGTCAGATGGACCCGCTTGGTCTCCTGGTCAAGCCGCGTCTCCGGGCTGATCTGGGCGTTGACGTACCCGCGGTCGCCGTAGTACTGCTTCAGCGCCCGGAGATCCGCCTGCAGGCCCTCCTGGCTGTAGACCGCGCCGGGCTTCATCTTCAGCTCGCGCCGCAAGACCGGCTCCGGGAACAGCACCGTGCCCTCGAGAGCCACCTGGCCGATGCGGTGCTGCTGCCCTTCGGAAATCAGCAACCGCACGTAGAGCCCTTTGCCGGACGGATCGGCCGAGATGTTGCTGGACACCTGGACGTCCTGATACCCGTACTTGCGGTAGAACGCCTGGACGCGCTCCAGGTCCTCTTCCAGCGCCTCCTCGTTATACACGCCGGAGGTGAAGAGCTGGCGGCGCTTCGTCTTGAGGACCTTCAGGATCCGCTGGTCCGGGAACGCCAGGTTGCCTTCGACGAAGATCCGCTTGATCCGCATCTGCGCGCCCTCGTCAATGACGACGTGGGCCGTGGCGGCATTGGCGGCCTCATCGAACGCGACCGAGGTCTCCACCTCGGCGCGGTAGTACCCTTTGCGCCGGTACTGGGCCTTGAGCTGTTCGACGCCGTCCTTCAGCTTGCGCGGGTCATACAGCTCGCCGGCGGTGACCCCGAGCAGCTCCCGCACCTTCGCCTCCGGGATGGCCCGGGCGCCCTGGAGCTGGACGTCCTTCAGGGCGGACTTCTCTTTCACCACGAAGGTGACGCGGACGCCGCCGGCCTCCGGTTCCGTCTCGACGCGCACGTCGGTGAAATACCCCAGGGCGTAGAGCCGCCGGATATCCTCGTTGACGATCCGGTCGATGTACGGCGCCCCGGGGGACAACTGGATCCGCGCCAGGGCGGTCTCCTTGGCGATCGTCTGCGTGCCCCGGATGTCCACCGACAGCACGCGGGGCGCCGCGTCCTCTTGGGCGCCGGCCGCACCCGCCCCCAGCAACACGCCCGCAGCCAAGAGGCCGGCGGCCGCCGTGACAATTACCCCTGATCGGGGGCGAGATTGTCGAATCGCGTATACTCCTTCATGAACGCCAATCGCACCTTGTCGGTCGGGCCGTTGCGTTGCTTGGCGACGATGATTTCCGCCACGCCCCGGTTATCCTCGGTCGGGTGGTAGTAATCTTCGCGGAACAGCAGGAGCACGACGTCGGCGTCCTGCTCGATCGCCCCGGACTCCCGCAAATCCGACAGCCGGGGCCGGAAATCTTCCCGCTTCTCCGGCGCGCGCGAGAGCTGGCTGACCGCGAGGACCGGGACGTTGAGCTCCCGGGCCAGCGCCTTGAGGTTGCGGGAGATCACGGAGATCTCCTGCTGGCGGTTCTCGCGGTGCGACGGCTCTTCCATCAATTGCAAATAGTCCAGGATCAACAGGCCGATGCCGTAGCGCGCCTTGAGCCGCCGGGCCTTGGCGCGCAGCTCCAGGATCGACACGCTCGGGCTGTCGTCGATGTAGATGGGGGCCTCGGACAGCTTGCCGGCCGCTTGGGTCAGCTTGGGCCAATCGCTCGTCGAGAGCATCCCGGACCGGACGTTGTGCCCGCTGATGCGGGCATGCGAGCACAGCATGCGCTGCACCAGGTGCTCCTTGGACATTTCCATGCTGAAGACCGCCACCGGGACCTTGTGCGGAATCGCCAGGTTCTCCGCGACGCTCAGCGCGAAGCTGCTCTTGCCCATGGAGGGCCGCCCGGCGACGATGATCAGGTCCGCCGGCTGCAGGCCTGACAGCAGCTGGTCCAGGTACGTGAAACCGGTCGGCAGGCCGGTGATCGAGCCCTTGCGCTGGTAGAACGCGTCGATCGCCTCGATGGAGCCCTTGATCAGGTCCTTGACCGCGACCGCATCGTGCTTGAGCTTCTTGGACGCGATCTCGAAGATCCGGGCTTCCGCCCTGTCCAGCAGGAGGTCCGGCGCGGTGGCCTCCTCGTAGCATTCGCTGGTGATGTGCGTGGCGGCGCTGATGAGGGACCGGAGGATCGCCTTTTCCTTGACGATCCGGCAGTAGTGCTCCACGTTGGCCGAGGTGGGCACGACGCTGGTCAGCGACGTCAGGTAGGCCGGGCCGCCGACCTCCTCGAGCCAGTCCCGTTTTTTGAGCGCGTCGGTCAGGGTGACGAGATCAACCGACACGTTGTTCTTGTAGAGGCCGAGGATGGTGGAGAAGATGCGGCGGTGGGCCTTGCTGTAGAAGGCGTCCTCGTCGAGCAGCTCGGTGGCCGCGACGAGGGCGTCCTCTTCCAGCAGCATGGAACCGAGCACGGCCATCTCGGCGTCCAGGTTCTGTGGGGGGACCCGCTCCACGCTGGTGACGTCGGCAAGCTGCATGACTGTCAGGCTTTGACGACCCACACCTTCAGGGTTGCCGTCATCTCCGGCTGCACCCGGACCGGCACCTCGTAGATACCCAGGGCCTTGATCGGCTCGGCCAGCTGCACCGCGTGCTTCTCGACGGAAATGCCTTGCTGCGCCAGCGCCGCCACGATGTCCTGCACGGTGACCGAGCCGAACGCCTTCTCGCCTTCACCCAGCGCCAGCTTCAAGGTCAGCGACGTGCCTTCCAGGCGCGCCTTCAGCGCCTCGGCCTGCCGGCTGGCGCGCTTGCGCTTGTGCTGCGCCTGGCGCTGGCGCTCCTCGGCAGATTTGAGGTGCGCCGGCGTCGCCGGCAGCGCCAGCCCGCGCGGCACCAGGAAGTTGCGCGCGAACCCGGGCTTCACGTGCACGACCGCGCCTTCTTTGCCGACCTTCTCGATGTCCTTGAGGAGGATGACGTCCATCCTTACGCTCCCACGTACGGCAGCAGCGCCATGAACCGCGCGCGCTTGACGGCGATCGCCAGCTTGCGCTGGTGCCGGGCGCACGTGCCGGTCAGCCTCGAGGGGATGATCTTGCCCCGCTCGGTCACATAGCGGCTGATCCGGTTGATCTCCTTGTAATCCACGTCTTCGATCTTGTCGGCGCAGAACCGGCAGGTCTTGCGCGGGCCCCGCCGCAGCAACGACGAATCCCGCCGCTTCTCGCGCTTATCGGTCCGTTTTCTCTTGATATACGGCATACTGTCCTTCCTTTGCTTATTCTTTGCGGTAACCCCTCGACTTCGCTCGGGGTAACTGGAACCACCAGGGTGGTTCCAGTTAAAACGGCGGTTCCTCTTCCGCGGCTCCTTCACTGCTGGCCACCGGCTCGTCGCCCGGCGGGAGCTCTTCAGCCGCCTCAGGCGCCGGCGCGGATCCGGTCTCACCCCCGCGCGGCCCCTGACCGAGGAATTGCACGCGGTCGGCGCGCACTTCGATGGTCGAGCGGGTCTTGCCTTCTTGCTCCCAGCTCCGGTAGATCAGCCGGCCTTCAATCAGCACGGGCCGGCCCTTCTTGAGGTACTGGTTGCAGATTTCGGCCTGCTTGCTCCAGACGACGACGGTGATGAAGAGGGTCTCTTCCTTGCGCTGGCCGTCCTGGCCCTTGTAGGTGGAGTTCACGGCCAGGCGCAGGTTGGCCACCGGCGTGCCCCCGGGCGTGTAGCGCAGCTCCGGGTCCTTGGTCAGGTTGCCGAGGAGGAAGACGCGGTTGAAGTTCGCCATGGGATCAGGCGGACACGGCCGCGGGCACCGGGGCCGGGTCGCGGCTCAACACCAGAAACCGCACGATCGTTTCGTTCAGCTGCCACAGGCGCTTGAGCTCATCCAACTGCTCCGGCGCCAGGTGGAACTCCAGCAGGTGGTAATAGCCCTCCTGCTGCCGGGCGATCCGGTACGCCAGGCGGCGGCGTCCCAGCGGCTTGACGCCGTCGATGACGCCCCCCAGCTTCTTGACCGGCTCCTCGGTCTTCGCAGCGGTCTGCGCGACCTCCGCCTCCGTGCCGGCGCCCTTCAGAATAATCAAGCCCTCATAGGATCGTTGCATCATTGTGCTTTGACATTCACCATGTTCATCGCAAGCTGGACCCCTCGCATCACCCACAACTCGCAGGCCTCCACCGCCCGCGCCACCGTCTCGCGCAGCACCGCCTGCTCCTGCGCCTCAAACGGTGTCAGGACAAATTCCGTCAAGTCGGCCGGCAGCCGCTCCACCCCCACGCCCACCCGCAACCGGGAGATCTCCTCGGTGCCGAGCTCGTCCACGCAGGACGCCAGGCCATGATGGCCGCCCGCGCCGCCATCCGGGCGGAGGCGCAACGCGCCGAGCGGCAGGTTGACGTCGTCGCAGACGACCAGCAGATCCGCCGGCGAGATGTCCCACTTCGTCACCGCCTCGCCGGACCGGTTCATCATCGTGCTCGGCAGCAGCAACCGCACGGCGCCGGCCCGCAACTTCCAGTCGCCGGACACATGCACCGGCCCGCCGCCGCGCTCCCAGCGCACCCGGTGCTTCCGGCCCAGCTCGCGGACCACGAGGAACCCGACGTTATGCCGCGTCGCCTCGTACTCCGGTCCGACATTGCCCAGTCCGACGATCAGTTTCATCGATCAATGCCGCCGCACCGCCCGCAATCCAGCGACGGAGGATTACTTCTCTTTCTTTTCTTTCTCTTCGGCCTTTTCGGCCTTCTCGCCCTTGCCGCCTTCGGCCGCCGCTTCCGCTTCCGGCTTCTTCTCGCGGAGGACTTCCGGCTCAGCCACGGTTTCAGCCGCCGCTTCCTCAGGCTTCTCTTCCCTCGGCGCCTGGACGGACGCGATCACGCCCTCGGCGTCTTCGAGGATCTTCGCCCCGGCCGGCGCCGCCAGGTCCCGGACGTGCAAGGTGTCGCCGATCTTCATCGCGCTGATGTCATGCTCCACCTGCGCCGGGATGGCGGTGGGGAGACATGCCACCTCGATCTCGCGCAGGAAGTGCTCGAGGATCCCGCCGTCTTGCTTCACGCCGACCGGATCGCCCTTCAGGAGAAGCGGCACCTTCACGCGGATCTCCTCGGTCAGGACGATCGCCTGGAAGTCGATGTGCCGCACCTCGCCGCTGACCGGATCATGCTCGACATGCTTGATCAGCACCGGTTTTTCCAAGGCCTTTTCGCCGGCGGCCTCCACGTTCAGGGTCAGGAGGCCGTGCTCGCCGGCGCGGGCGTGGAGCAGCCGGATGACGTCCCGGCGGCTCACCGTGATCGCCGTCGGCTCGATGGACTTGCCATATAGCACGGCAGGCATCAAGCCCTGCTTCCGCATCCGGCGGGCGGCGCGGGTCCCGGTCTGCGGGCGCGCCTGCGCGTTGAGCTGAGGTCGTTCGGTCGTCTTTGCGGCCATGCGAAATCCTTTCTGTCTGCTTAACCGGGGATGCCGTCGAACAACGAGCTGATGGAGGCTTCGTCGTGGATGCGCCGGATCGCTTCCGCCAGCAGCGGCGCCACCGAGAC
>Ga0105164_10001784_pt1 | contig 13612 bp, 10 predicted proteins | sample VDWuncwatermetaG_FD_89674 | JGI IMG/M metagenome (GOLD analysis project Ga0105164, IMG submission 89674) | Wastewater microbial communities from Netherlands to study Microbial Dark Matter (Phase II) - VDW unchlorinated drinking water | ecosystem: Environmental > Aquatic > Freshwater > Drinking...
ATTGAAGATGATTCAATAGTCAAAGCCCAGATCGCAGTTAACGAAATATTAAAAAATTTGAATCATAAAAGACAATTAGATTTTATCATTGAAACTGAAAAACAAAAAATTGAACTAAAAAAATCAAAACCTTTTTTCTTTGCAGCGGCTCTTGATGCCATGTTAATTACGGCAGTTTTTTTATTAAGTATGATTGTGATGCTAACAATCACTAAAATTGATCTTTTTATGAATCTTGGGCACGCTGAAACTTCGCGCTTTGTTTACCTAGCGACTGTAGGTCTATTTTTAAATATTGCATTTATCTATATGGTCATCAGTCGCGCTTTTGTGGGCTGCACCCCTGGCGAGTGGGCCTTTGATCAAAGCTGCGGTAGCAATGTTCAAATGAGTTCATTAACCTATATTCCACGCCTAGCACTAAGAACTCTTATCGTGATGTCGACTGGTTTTATAATACTTCCGGCATTGTCGTATTTTTTCAATAGAGATATCTCCGGACAGTTGGTTGGCGTTAATTTATTCAGAAAACCTAATGCCTAATTTTTTCCGTATTTTAAATTCTGATACCTTGCTGAATGCGGTTAAACAGTATCACTCTGCAAATAAGAAAATTGTTTTTACGAATGGTTGTTTTGACCTACTTCATATTGGCCATATTACCTACCTCGAGGAGGCTAAAAAATACGGGGATGTTTTAATCGTCGGTATTAATACCGATGATTCTGTTAGAAAACTTAAAGGTCCGGCGCGTCCAATTCAAAATCAAAATGATAGAGCCGCTATTTTATGTGCGCTTAAGGCGGTAGATCACTGTATTTTATTTTCAGAAGAAACCCCGCTAGAAATTATTAAAAGCATTAAGCCCGATGTTTTAGTTAAAGGTGGTGACTGGGAAATCGAAAAAATCATCGGCAGCGATTATGTATTGTCTTATGGGGGTGTTGTAAAATCGCTCAACTTTGTGGCCGGCAAATCGACCACCGCGCTTATTGAAAAATCAAAAATTTAATTTTGTGCAACGGCTGGGGAAGATTGAATAAGCGGCGTTAATTGCTGCGCTAAACGGGCCACTTCTTGATCTGGCGACAATCCCAACTGCACCAATGCGGGCAACAATGATTTAAAACTTGCCATAGAAATACTCAGCACTTCACCATCGCGACGATTTCGCGGATCCTGAATGCTTGAAAAATCTCCCAGCTCAAAATTAGTTAAATTGATACTTAATAAAGCTAACGATCCTAAGACTAATTTTTTATCTTTGGTTAGGAGGGCTTGATTTATATATTGTATATTTTGAGCCTGTAAATAAGCATTCAAAGATTGTTCAACATAGCTTTGAAGACCACCTAAGTTTGCCGTCTCTAAATGCACCAACTGCGCTAAGCTCGGTAGCGAAGGTACGGAACGTAATGCCATTAATCCCAAACCTTTTAATTGAATATCATTTTGCGCAATCAAATCTTGCGACATCAATTGATACTCGTCTCCGGTGACTTCATTTTTACGAAAAGCGGCAATGAACAGACTTAAACTTTCGGTTGTGGGTTTTGAAAATAATATATTTTTCCATTCAATAACTGTTTTTTTATTCGATTTAATTTCTTGTTGAATCGCTTCGGCGTCGACATTGTTTGGTGAATTAACTGCATATACCGGGAGCGGATTATTTTGTGCAAATCTTACAGTAGAATCTTTTTTAAAATTGTTTTTGGTATAAATCGACGGTGCATTTAGCTTTGAATTGAGCTGTGCATTGAGCTGCTGCTCCTGAAGCTTGGCGGCCGCCTGACGTTGCGGGTTTTTTGCCGCCAAAGCCTGCTTTTTTTTAATTTCTTCTTTTTTCTTAATATCCGTTACTTTTTTTGTAATTAAATCTTGTTTCTTTTTATTTAAATTTATTTCAGACTTCTCTACAGGCACACCCTCAAAGCTACGGTCAAACTCGCGCCCATTCAAAGTATATTCCGAATAAATCTGATCAGGGCGCGCCATAGTGTAATCAATAACGTCCGCTGTCTCAAAATGAGATGTCGATTTTACGCCTTGACTTACTCTTATGAAGCTTGCAAAGAAAATTGAAACGCCAACGAATGTAGCTATTGAAATTGCTTTTTCGGTTTTAGTTAGATTTATTTTCATATGTGCTCCTTGCTAAGCATACAAGCATAAATAGGGCCAACTTAAAAAGTTATATACAAATATAGTGGAATTGGCAGCATCTAAATGAGACATTTAAAGCAATTCGCCTTTTTTTGTCACCACTCTGTTGTATGTTTCACAATAATTCAAAGCTTCAATCTTGCTTATATTCAGCAGGACAAAAGCCAATACGCGTACCCATTTGAGACGGAAATTGACGGCAGGTTTCCGGGCGTTTTTCATAAACTGTACACCGCCGCGTCTGCGAATCAAGAAAGTTGCAGTCGCTGTTTGCCTTTTGCATCAACATAAAAAACTCAGTGCCCTCTCGGTACGAAGATATAAAGCCCTCTTTTCTAAGTCTTTTAGCTAGCCGTTTAATCGAGTTTTGAGCCTCGTCGAATGTGGCTATTTCTAGCCGAACCAAATCATCAAGCCTTACCTCAACTGGCATCGAACAACAGTTAGCCTGGCAGCTTGTACAGTTAATGGCGTTGTATTTTTTCCATGTAGAGGGGCGGTCTTTATCGACTTTCATATTTACCTATTTTACCTATTTTACCTATTTTATTGATACGTTAGAGATACGTTAGAACTACGCAAATCATTATATTGGTTTTAAATGCCCGAGCATTACTTTTTTACATATATTCACCTGTTAGAATACTGACAGGAGAATATATTAAATTTTATGTTATATTGCCTTGAGGTCAAAAATGAAAACTACTCATAAACTAATAGCTTGTACATTAATTAGTTTATTGTCGGTCTTTCCTCATGTTTATGCAAATGAAGTTAAAATTTGGCCCTCGGCAGACAGAGTTCTAAAAAATGCTAGTTTAGCAAAACAGATTAACCTGCCAACAATACATTTGGCCAATGGCCTAAACCTAGGCGCTAGCTATAAATTCGAATCCACGCCTTCAATTGGCGGAAAGTATTCAGGCATTGATATTTGGGATATCAATATTGCGGCTTATCCTGAGCTATTTGATCCAATTTTGTCATTTAACACGGGCGCAGGTCTTACGATTAATCGTCAGGTCACTTACATTCAGCAGTTTAAATCACAAAAAGAGTCTCTATTAAGAATACCTTATGATCCTGTTACTAAGCTGCCAATCAATTCAAAAAAATTTTTTGAAACAAAAAAAAATAACTCAACTGGCCAAGATGAACTTATTTTAAAACCAGGTGATTTTGTAGGTTACCGCACCCCTCTGACATTAAGTATGAGTTCTGTTTTTAATCAATTGGCCAATAGCCACTTTGGACCAAATCTTGGTCTAACCTATCTGATCTCGGGGGTGTTTGATGTGCATGTATTTGTTATGGAGAACCACTTTATTCGCGTCAAAGTCTTGGCCGGCAAAACCACAACACGCGGCGCGTATGCGGGCGTTAATATTATGGGATTTGATGGCTTTGGTCGTTTAATTATAAATAGGCTGTTGGACCCCCAACTTCTAGAAGTTTACTTCAACAAATCACAATCAGATCTATTTATTGCAGATTATATTTTTAACATGAATAAAGTAGAGCCCCAAGAACTGTACAATCAATTTATAGGCTCCAAATTGAATATGTACGAAATTAAATCTATTGCAAAACGCGTACTGCAAGCCAATCCATTTATTAGTACGACTCAAATTCGCAATAAGTTAATTACAAGCCTAGAAGATCTTAATGACATTGCAATTGCCGATTTAAATAAACCTTTAACCGAGCGAAGAATCTTTAAATTACTAAATGCCCAAAATAAAACCGAAAGCACATCTTCGGGTTTAAAACTCAATCTTTTTAAAATTGTTAAATTACAAACGAGCACCTCAAAAACCACCTCAGAAATTATGCTCTATGCAAATGAAAATAACATTTTAAAAGCTAAATTTAATATGAGCCGCTATTATACTGAAAATTTATTCGAAGTGCTGCCATTTTTAAATATCTGGGGCGACCGCAAAACTTCAAGCAATAGTATATTAACACAGCAAAATTTTTTAACTGATAGTGCCGCAGAATTTATTGGATTGCAAAACTCCAAATTACACGAGGCCTTCCGATTAAATAAAACGGTCCTTGACGCCATAATGAGCCGAATACAAAAGCTTTTACCTAAAACACTCTATGATAAGCTTGAAAAACCCAACTGGCATTTTGACTCTGAAAACTCTGTGGAACGTGTGCGCATTCAACACGATATTACTTTTAATTCTAATTTGCTCAAAATGAAGTTGTCGGTAACCGAACAAACAATACGCCTAGCCTTGCTGGATTTAGTAAAAAACTATGGAAAATTAAAATCTAGACCACTGGGTGTCAAAAATTTATATGAAAATGGTGAACCTGATGACGCGATGGACGCCTATAATCGTGGTCAATATGCCAAAGCCTACGGTCACTACGAAACCAATTACCGGGGTATAAAAAAACAAGTTATAGAAAATGAAATGTTATTTATTCCACAGAAATTAGCATTCGTGCTCAATAATCATTACAGTGCGGCAGAGCGAACTTTGGTTCTGCACTCTTTATATGAAAAAATTCCGCTATTTTCCGAAATCAGTGCCGCACTTTTACTTAAACTAATACCTGAAGATGAGCTTGAGCATATTGTTCTGATCAGATTTTCGATGTCCGCCAGAAATCAGAACACTGTGATCTCTGATTACCCTACAACGGAATCCTTTGATACGCGAAATCTATTTAGAGAAATTCTTGCGCAGATTAACTACAGCAATGACCGAACCTACAATTTAAGAAATTATATAAAAGAAGACGGCTCCCTCTATTCAGTGGATGAAATCATGATCGAAAAGAAGTAATTCGTGCTTTGTATCATATTGAGACGAATTACTGATACGAATTTTTGATATATTTTCAACAATCGCTAAAGTCTGTCTAAAAAGTTGACGATAACCTGTATGACCCAAGTCTATACAAAGGAGCAGGTAATGATCAACTGGAACGATTTTGAACATATTCATGTCATTAAAAAACTAAAACAGATTTTACATTCATGGTGGAGCGTCGATATTATATTCACAGACGAGCGTGGCCATTTGAAGGGCTTAGATGGCGATAAAGTCAACTTTGTGAACCCTGGAATTAATTATTTAATTCAAAAAGATGCCATTAAAGCAGGACTGGCGGAACTGGTGTCCGCTACTGTTAATGAACTTAGGACCACCCACAATCCCTATATTTTTAAAAAATGGGACGCGGTTGGTTTTGATGTTTGTGTGTTTCCTATATTAATCGAAAATGATTTTGTTGGCACGGTGGTGGCCACCGGATTTTTTAATAATTCAGCAGGTGCACAAAGAGTTACGGAAGTGCGTGAGCGCCTAGCGGTCTTTGGTTGTTCGCCTGATCTTATTGAGAAATCATTGGGAAAAATTCAGTATTTGGATTCATCAAGCAAACAACATTTTTGTGAATTGGTAGAATTGGTTGCACAGGAAATAGTAACTTTGCATGTTGAAATTTCTAGCCGCGAGGACCGAATCAGTGAACTGAATAAAGAATTGGGCAATCGCTTTAGATACGACAATATGATCGGCAAATCTAAACCCATGCAGTCACTCTATGCGTTACTAGATAAAATTAAATTTGCAGACTCTACGGTAATGGTTCAGGGAGATAACGGTACAGGTAAAGAATTGATTGCTAAATCGATACACTATAACTCTCAACGAAAAGATAAAAGTTTTATTATACAGAACTGTTCGGCCTTTAACGATAATTTGCTTGAGTCTGAGTTGTTCGGGCACATGAAGGGCTCGTTTACCGGCGCCTTAAAAGACAAAAAAGGGCTATTTGAAATGGCCGATAAAGGCACATTTTTTCTGGATGAAATAGGCGATACCTCGCCACAGATGCAGGTTAAATTATTACGTGTTTTGCAAGAAGGCACCTTTACGCCTGTGGGCTCTACCGAAATGCGCAAGGTTGATGTAAGAATTGTGGCCGCCACAAATAAAAACTTAAGAGAAATGGTCGAGCAGGGCACGTTCCGCGAAGACCTGTACTATCGTTTAAATGTGATCAACATTCGCGTGCCACCATTAAGAGAGCGAAAAGAGGACATTCCGGTTTTAGTGGACTATTTCTTGGCTAAAATAGCCGAAGCTTCTGGTAAACCCAAAAAGCAATTGATGGGGCGAACGGTTGAAAAACTATATGATTACCCGTGGCCGGGAAATGTGCGTGAATTACAAAATGAAATTGAAAGACTTTGCGTTTTAACGGGCGATGATCACAAAATTAGTCATGAGATATTGTCTCCTAAAATTTTGGAATTAGGCGAAAAAAACAAGGTTCAGGGTTCGCGCATACACGGTAAACTAAAAGATGCGCTTGAAGATTTAGAGCGCGAAATGATAAAAGAAGGCCTTAGAAGAACGGGTTGGAATAAATCTAAGCTGGCAAAAGAATTAGGCATTAGTCGCGCAGGCCTAATTATGAAGGTTGAAAAATACAGTCTTGATAAGCGTAAACTTGCTAGGGCGTAATTATTTTAAAGTAAAATTTACACCAATGTCGATTATATCGCACACCGAGATCAAAATCTTGGGGCGCCTACTTTTGAATACTTTTTTGTCATAAAAAAATTACAATCTATTTTAAATAAAAAATTTCATATACTTAGCGCATTTCAAACTACAGGTTTTAGTGCAACAGAAGCTTGTCAAAAATACAACGCTAGTGGCATACAATTTGAAATACAATTTGAAAGAAGACTTCTAAGAAGACTTTTAAGAAGTTTCTAAGCAGCAACTGCCTGGGGTGTGTATGATAAATTTAATAAATGACTCCGTCTGGATAAAAACAAGCGCTCTCGTTAAAGAAAAATATGGCAAAGGCCTTTCTTATCGGGCTATTAAATTAATTAGTGAAGCGAGCACGCGCGCCGCAAATGCCGACAGTTTTTATTCCTTTGGTGAGGATTTAATTATTCCATTAAAAATAAAAAATCAAAATTTTGGTGATATAATTGTAGCCCAAGGTTCGCAACTAGATACTCAGCAAAAAAATGAAGTCATGAACTTAGTCAAATTTCTTATAGAGCCCCAAGTTTACAGTATTCAACTTAAACACGCCGAAAATAATTTGCAGAATTCCAAAAAAAAACAATTATCACTCGTTGGCTCAATAGATTCATTAAATAAAGTGGTGCCCTTGCATAGACGCGATAAATTTAAAAGAAGTACGCTGTCGCTAATTATTTTTTTAAAATCACACACCGAGCTAATCTGCAATAAAGTGGCCTTAAGAATACATGAAATGACCGAAAGAAACTTATTTGTACACTTAGATGATATTATTTCTTCGTTGACGACTATTGATGACCTTAAAACGCTGACTGATGCAACTATATATATTAACAACATTGAATCCCTATCAAAAGAAACACTTAATCTGTTGCAAGACTATCTAGAGCTGAAATTAACAGACGGGCCCTTGTTTTTATTGGGCTCAAACCTAAGTCTAGCGGATCTTGAGAAAAAGAATTTAAGTGAAAATCTTAAAAAAGAATTAATGGGTTTTTATTTTGATATCGACCGTGTGCCCTTGTCGCAACAAACTAGTGAAGAAATTTTAGAACTGTTATTTTTTCGTTTAGATCCAATATTGGCTTAAATTTAAAAAATACAGCAGGCCCTACACTTCTGCATCTTGCGTTTATTATTAAACAGTGTCAGCATGATCTTTATGACAGAGCTTATTTCTGAAGATATTAAGAATTGGGTGGCTCAGAAAATTAAACAGCAAACGAACAGCACTGAATTCGTGCTCGTTCCGTTGGCTGGAGATGCCTCCGCGAGACGTTATTACCGCGTTATTCAAGATGAAAAAACCAGTGAAAAAACCAGTGAAAAAACCAGTGAAAAAACCAGTGAAAAAACTTGGGTGTTAATGTTATGGGTGCCTTTTTCTCAAGCGGAGTACCCCTTCCTTAGCGTGCAACGGCATTTTTCAGCCTGCCATGTGCAAGTTCCAGAAATCATTGCCATAGGCGAAGCGCTGGGGGCCTTGCTGCTGGAAGACCTTGGGGACCTAACTCTTGAGCGCAAATTCTGGGAAAGCGCAAAGTCCGAATCTTCAGAAGAATTTTACCTTAAAACTATCGACGAACTTATAAAAATTCACGATGTGACTACGTACTCTGCAATAAAATCAACAGCCTCTGTGACCAAGTTTGATCCGGCCAAGTTTTTATGGGAAATGAATTACGCGAAAGAAAATCTTTTGCTAGAGTTGCTTAATGTTAAATTAAATGCTGCTGACGCCGCAGAGCTTAATTCTGCTTTTGTTAATTTTTGTACTCTATTGGCTGAAAAACCCAAAGTCATTTGCCATCGCGATTTTCACTCGCGCAATGTAATGCTAAAAAGAAACAAGGTGATCATCATTGATTTTCAAGACGCAAGACTGGGGCCGGTGCAATATGATCTGGTTAGTTTATTTAAAGACTCTTACGTTGATATTGACGACGCCTATGCCACAAAGCTGATGAACTATTATCTGCAAAATTCAAATATTAAAAAAACCCGAAATTTTAGCGAAGAAGATTTTTTTAAAACTTATGAATTACAATCGCTGCAACGCTGTTTTAAAGCCTGTGGCAGCTTTGCAAGCTTTATGAACCAGCGTCGTGATACCCGTTATTTAAAATATTTAGCGCCTACGCTACGACGGGTATTCAAAGCTTTGGCGCATTTTCCCGAATACAGTATTTTAAATAAAATACTGATAGACGCGGGCGCATTAGAAAAAAAATTCGAAAGTCTATCTTGAGGCCACAAGCATGAATGTGTTTTTTTTGGCCGCAGGGCTAGGAACTAGATTTAAACCCTTAACAGATAAATACCCCAAACCTTGCATCCCCTTTTTAAATGTACCCATGGGCTTATACCAATTTCGATTTTTACACCAATTAAAAATCACCACCTGTGTGGCCAATTCTTTTCATTTGCCAGAGCAAATTAAGCAGCTTTACTCTGCGCAGCCCTATTACAAAAATAAAATTATAATTTCTAGTGAAGTCGGGCAAATTTTAGGTAGCGCCGGGGGGCTCAAGAACGCTGCGCAATATTTCTCTGCAGACGAAACTATTTTAATGCTAAATGCCGACGAGATTTTTTTTACACCAGATTCATTATTTTTACAAAAAGCCTACGCACAGCACCTTAAAAATAAAAATTTAGCCACCCTAATTGTAACCGCGCACCCCGAAGCCGGTAAAAAATTTGGTGCCATTTGGACCCACGGCTCCATAGTTAAAAATATTGGCAAAACTAGCGCTAACCCCACACTAATACCACAGCATTATATTGGCGCCATTTTTTTAAATAAAAAAATATTGCAATTAATACCTAAAAACCAAGAAGCCAATATTTTTTATGATATTTTAGTCAAGCAATTAACTGATAATTCTGTAGAAGCATATAATTTAGATTGCCAGTGGTACGAAACGGGCAATGCTACTGATTATATTGCCGCTATGCAGGCCGCCTTAAAATCTCTAGACGCTAAAACATTAGATTTTATTAATCAATACGATTCTTCCAAGTTGGTTAAGAACCCAATCGGGAGGTCTTTAATTTCTAATACTATTAATATAAACGAAAAAAATCTTTACGGGTTTAACACCATAGCTAAAAGCACGAACCCTCAAAATTTAGTAGTTAGCAAAAAGATTGAAAATCAGGTCTTATTCGACAATGTGTCCTTTGGGGGAGCAAAGTAAAACCGGACAGTAAAACCGGACAGTAAAACCGTCCCCCCCGCGCAGAAACAAAGTCATAAGCTTTACTTACGGCGCAATAAAGTTATCTTGCGTGGCCTTAAGTTTGTAGCGCCGATTCATCATTTTAAAAATATCATCTCCCGAAACCCCAATTTGCTCGCCATTAAAATCTTTAGCCAAGCCTTCTACAGAGGCCACTTCACGTTTTTCACTTGAGCCCGAACCCAGCATCTCTTTTTCACGCGCCGCATTTCCATTAAGTATAACTTCGGTCGTTTTGCCAGCCATCGGGGCATCGCTGCTGTAAGTGGGTACAAAGGCCTTTTTTTCATTATCTAGAGCCGTCAAAGCCGCTTTTTCAGCTTCTGATGAACTTTTCTTTATATGAGCCATTAAGCTCTTAGCCTCCGCTGGCGTCATACCCGCAGCGACCATTGCCGCTTCGCTGGCAAAAATACTTTTAGTCAATTTTTTACCATCTCTGGTAGTCACGCTGCCATCTGGATTAACTTTCAATAATGGCTTTGAAGAAGAGGCTATAGCACTCAAGCCCCCACCAGGGGATTTAACATTAATACCGGGCAGCAGTGGTGCACCAGCATCCTGTACACACTGATCTGTGCTTCCTAAGCATTTACCAGTGGCGGCATCATATTGCGGGGCTGCAAGCAAATCAACAGTACCTGGAGTTGCCGGAGTTATCTCTGTGCAATCGGCCGCCCCCGTAGCTGAAAGCTTAATAGCTAGGCTACAAGCCGCATTGGCCGCAGCTATGGCTTCATTTTTACGGTCTCTCGCATCATGAGATTTATCCCAATAGTGGTAGACCCAAGGCCAACTTACTACCCCCATCCATGTAAGCCTTTGCGCCTTTCTGCGATTTCGAGTTTGCTCACTTTCGGCGACCGCTGCTCCGGCTTTGGCTACTTCATAAGCATACATCGCTTTATCCACCGAGCTGTTTATTTTATTAGCTTTTTGATCTAATTGCAATTGCGCCTGTTCAATTTGACTCAGCTTATTGACGTCCACATTATATTCCGCCATCTCTGCTTCGTACCCATTTTTTTTAGCGGTATTGTTCGCTGTACATAGCTTAAATTTATCGGTGGCGGTGTTGTAGGCAGCTAAATCAGCATCATATTTGTCATGTAAATCTGAACAATTGTCATTAAAAACCTGGGTGCATGTAGGCTTTGTTGGCATAACTGGCGGCTGAGCACAAATTTCGTAGACAGGCTCTTCCGGTTTTTCTATATAAGCGGTGGCCATTTGAGCAAGAACCATAGCTCCTAAAAAAATTAAATGTTTCATACATATTCCTTTCAAAAAAAAGTTATTATTCAGAAAGCAGTGTATTTTTTTTAATTGTATAAGTCTGGCGTACTTTTTCCCAATTTGACTTGCCAGAGGCCGAAGTCACTTCGCCCGCTAGTTTATCTGACGCAATTTTTCTTTGAAGCGCCTGGTTTTGTTGGTCTTGTGCAGATTTCGAATTACCATTAGGGCCTGGTGCTTTTGAGCCCCTGCCGCCCCCGAACATATTACTTACTCCATTAGCAAAAGCGCCAAAGCTCCATTTTTTCTTTTCATTGGTTGCGGCATCAGCCGCCGCTGTGTCATTAGAAAAGTTATTAGGCGCGCCCCCCACAGAGCCACCTTGGCCTGCTGAATTGGCCTCTGTTGAAGGGTCTTTAGCGCCCAGTTCATCCGAGGCATCGGAATCATTTTTTACATTATCAGCAAGCGCACTATTTTTTGGAATATCTGCATTAGTCTTAGAGGCGCTGGCAAAACTACTAGGCCCCCCCGCCCCACCTTTAAGATTAGTTCCGGCAATATCGGGATTGATATCTTTTTCAGTTGCAAAGTGCCCCGCGCAGCCTTGTGCTTTTGGATCTTTTTGGCACTTGCAGAATTCACTATTAGCATTGGCCGCAGTTTCACAATACTGAGTTGCCGTAACTGTCGAGCCTTCGCCACTGCTGGCGGCAAGTTTTGCCTCGCATTGTTTGGCGCTTTTGTTGGCCATCGTCAAATTGGCAATATTAACTGCAAACATAGCAACATCAAAAGCTTTTAGCGCACATGATGCCGATAAACCCCCTGCAGCACCAAGGGAGACCGGCAAGGCTTCATTTTCAGTAAGAAGTTGAATAGAAGCTATGGCTGCTTTGGCGGCGGCTGTCCGCACAGGAATTATCGCTGTGCATTCCGGGGCGCAGGTGTTTGCTGCAGCTGTATCTTTAACTACAGCGGCCTCCACTGTTGCTGACCAAGCAGCGATACTTTTTTTAAGATTAAGTAAAGCCAATCCACAACTTGTTTTACATGTTAGCTGTGACCCGATACAGATGCCTTTTGCAACTGTTAACCCTAAAGCTGCATAACCAGTTATAGTCGCTGTTTTTGAACAGGCTTTTTGGGCCGAACCCACCAGAGCTATTACCGGACCCGCAATATTAATGGCTGTTTTAGCAGCAATTGCCATTGGGCTCGTTCCTTCAAAGCACACGGTTTCAGTTACTTCAGCTACTGTTGTACAGCTTGTTTTAGCAGCCTCGTACTCAGTAATATGTTTCTGCACACTATCAATTGCCCATACTGTCGACAGAAATATCGGTAATGGCGAAAGCGCAGTTGCCGCCTTAGTTAGTACTCCAATAATTTGGGTTTGCAACGCCGTTGTTTGCTCTTTAGATGCTAATGTTAATTTTGATTGAATAACAGGCACGTTGGTGCCAATGTCAGCAGCCTTTTTAATCTTATCTACCGGCTCAGCTCCTACTACGTCTTTCGCAGCAGCAGCGTCATTGTTGAGTCCTACTCGAGCCTCTATTGCATTCGGAGTAAGACCAGTAATTTGATCTGGTATTTCCCCAGGTGCCACGCCGCCTGCTGCTCCTGCTGCCGCCGTAACTCCCCCCGCTGCTTCCGTAGCCGGTAATGCCTGCGCTCCCGCCACACCAGCTCCCGCAGCGGTGTTCGCAGTGGGCTTTGCGGCTGGCGCAGCGGACTTTTCTTCTGCCGCTGTCGAAGTCAGCTTGTCATATTTTTCTTCAGCTTTTTCTATAATTGGAGCCAAACCAGTAAGGATTCTGGCGGTATCCGCTAAATTTGCCTGACTGGTTTGTTGATTTACCTGCGCCTGCTTGGCCGCTACAACCTGGGAATCGCGCTGGGCTATTTGCGCCTGACGCTGTTCGGCTTGGACGGCCCGCTGCGCGCTGACTTGCAAGTCTTGCTGCGCTTTAGCCTGTGCTTGAAGGCATTCTCTTTTGTAGTTTTGAAGGTATCTTGATTCGTCGGCTGACGAGACTGAGTTTTGTTTTTTATAATCGTAAAGTTTTTTGTCGGCGCAGCTATCGGCAGCGGTTAAGCTATATTTGCCTTTACAAAAAATTTCTGCGGCCTTTATATCATTTGTGTTAGTTGTTGTTGCGTGGCTGGCGTAGCAAGCTTCTCTGGAAGCAAAGCTTGGCGTGGCCGGTGCGGCCGCCGAATAACTGTACATTGGATTAATGACCGAGCTTAAAAGAAAAATAAAAGATGATACTGCACTAAAGTTATAAAAATTATGAAAGTTATGGATTTGTCGAGTAGTCATATAATTTTCTCCTTTAAAATATTGTGAGAAGATCTATTTCCCTCACAGAACCGTACTTGCGGTTTTCCCGCATACGGCTCTTCGTTAATGTTCACGTAGTTGCAAAG
>Ga0105164_10001786_pt1 | contig 13609 bp, 15 predicted proteins | sample VDWuncwatermetaG_FD_89674 | JGI IMG/M metagenome (GOLD analysis project Ga0105164, IMG submission 89674) | Wastewater microbial communities from Netherlands to study Microbial Dark Matter (Phase II) - VDW unchlorinated drinking water | ecosystem: Environmental > Aquatic > Freshwater > Drinking...
ACGCTTTCTCGCCCGCATTGGCTATCAACAGGCCGCCCAACAACATGGTGGCGATGATGGTCACGGCATAGGTCTCGAACAAGTCGGCGGCCATGCCTGCGCAGTCGCCCACGTTGTCGCCCACGTTGTCGGCGATGGTGGCGGCGTTCCGCGGATCGTCCTCAGGGATGTTTTTTTCGATTTTTCCGACGAGGTCTGCCCCGACGTCCGCGGCCTTCGTGAAAATCCCGCCTCCTACTCTCATGAAGAGCGCAATGAGCGTTCCGCCGAATCCGAACCCGAGGAGGACTTCGTAGGCCTTCTCACCGTAGACCATGAAGATGAGTGTCCCGCCGAAAAGCCCAAGCCCGTCGGTCAGCATTCCTGTAATGGTACCGGTCCGGTAGGCGATCTTCAAGGCATCGCTGAAACTTTTCCGGTTGGCGGCGGCGGCCACCCGCACGTTTCCGCGCACGGCGAGGTTCATCCCGACGAAACCCACGGTCGCTGAAAAAATGGAACCCATCAGAAAGGCACACGCTCGTCCAATGGCCACGTGGTGCTCGCCGGCCGTGAAGTAGAGCGCGGCCGTGAGGAGAACAACGAGGAAGAGGATGGTCCGGAATTGCCGGCTCAAGTAGGCGTTGGCCCCGACTCGGATCGCGGCGCTGATTTTTTGCATCTCCGGCGTGCCCGGACTTTCGCCCAGCACCTGGGTCATCAGCATCGCGGCGTAAAGAAGCCCTGCTACCGCTGTCCCGAGAACGGTCCAGAGTGCAATCACTTCACCGGATGAAAATTGAGTTGTGACAGCCATTAGAGATTCAGCTAATTTTGGGCATTATATTAACGGCTGAGCCAAAGATAAATAAAGAGGATTGTGTTGATGAGGTGGGTGGTGAAACAGAGGGGACAGGCAACGCGCGTCACGAAAATCAAACTGTAGGCCAGGTAGAGGGAACGGACCACAGCCAAACCCGTGGCCACGATGGCAAACCATTCGGAGAGCGGTGCGCCCAGCAAAAAAGCCGCCAGATAAAGGTAGAGCGCAATTCCATAGACCGAGTTGGGGACGCCGAAGAGTTTGGCCCGCGGCGTGTAGATCACAAGCTGGCAGGAAGCCTCCTTGAGCTGGCAAACCTTGGGGATCCATCCCACCGTGGGCGGGAACCATCGATAGGAAACGCCGGTGAAATAGACGGAGATCCAAAGTCCCACGACGCACAAGAGAAAAGCGATCCAAATCATGATTCCACTTTCATGGTTTTCAAAGATAGATTTTAGCGAACTCCTTTGAATATTTTTGAATCCACTTGCGGGCCGCTTCCTCCACGGAAATTTCCTCCTTCTGTTTCCGGGAAAGCTCCTCCTGAAATTTCTGAATCCTCAAGATCTCCTCGGCCAGCTTCACTCGGAAGGTGTTGGAAGGGTCCCGGAAGGCCACGCCCGTGCGAAAAAGCCCGGTGATCGTATCCCGAATCGAATAGACCACCTCGCCCGTCAGTTTGAAGACGCGGTTCAAGACCGGAAGGGCGATCTGAAGCGGCGTTCCCTTCGCGAGCGAACGAATCCAAAAAAAATGAAGACCTCCCTCTGAAAGATCTCCCGTCTGGGAATGGAGGGTGGGAGAATCGCTCGCGAGCTGGAGCTTCATCTTCACACGAAGAGGGTAACGGAGAAATCGACGGCGCTCTTCAGGTGTGTTCGCTGGGCTCGCCATATATGAATTCGTGAACAGATGAAGACGTAATAGAATACCAATATTATGGCGATTCGGAAAAAAGATTTTCTCGACCCCTCTCCCCTTGAACTCTACTCCCCCGAAGGAAAGGGGCCTTTCCCTTTGGTCTGTCTCACACCCATTTTGGGCCGTTTGGGATTCCTCGAGGACCTTTTCATGGAACGGCTCTTCGCCCGCTTCTTCGCAAGCCACGGCTTGGCCACGGCTGTGATTGAACGGCCCATTTTTGAATTTCACCCGGGGCGTGGGCTTGAGCAAATTCAGGATTATTTGGATGAGTCCGTCACTCGGTCGGTCAAGGCACTGGATTTTCTTTTAACGCAGGAGGAGATTCGGCAAGACGCGGTGGTGAGTTTCGGCATCAGTTTTGGCTCGGTCGTCAATGTCCTTTGGGCGGCACGGGACCGTCGCTTAAAGGCCCATGTGTTTGCGCTCGTCGGCGGGAACATCCCTGAAATCATCGTCTCTTCCCGAGACCCTCTGATGCGCGCTTACTACAAAGACCTCGTGAAAGGAACCGGCTTGAAAGGTCCCGAGCTGAAATCGGCGCTCGCGAAGGTCATCCATTCAGATCCCCTTCAGGCGGCGCAGGCCCTTTCAAGAGAAAAGGTCATGATGCTGCTCGGGATTTTTGACCACGTTATCCCCTTCTGCTATGGTCTTGCGCTCCGGCGCTCGCTCGGGAATCCGGAAACGATTTTTCTTCCGCTCGGGCATTACGGTGCGCTTCTCGCCGCACCCTTCCTCAAGTGGAAGGCGCTGGCTTTTTTTCAAAAGAGGCTGGCGGGGGACCTTTCTTGATTGAAATCGCGCGAGCCATTTTTTCGTAATCGGCGTTGTACTCGTAATCGATTTCAACCTCTTCTTCCGCGGCCAGGTCCGCAGCCGACCCCGTCTTCTCCCCTGACTGGACTTGGGTGGTCTCATTCAGATGAAAGGTGAGCTCAAGCCCGCCTTCATTTTTCAGGTAAATCACATTCATCGGCAAGTCCACGCGGGTGAGAGTTCCCTTTGTGGAAAAGGACTTGGCGGGCTCGGCCTCTTTGGTCTCAAGGGCGCTCGCCCAGGAAAAAGAAAGTCCTACGCACAACGAAACCAAAATCGCAATCCTCATTTTCATTTTCATCTTCATCTTAAAACCTCCTATTGAGGGTAAAAGGGTTCCAGGAGCGGTGAAAAATTTCCGGTGACAATGCCCTCGGCCAGGAGCCAGCCCACCAGAGGGCTGATGAGAATACCACTCCGGTAATAGCCCAACGCCAGAAAAAGCCCTTGGGTCCGCGCAGGACCGATGAGGGGATCTCCGGCTCCGGCATAAGGCCTCAGACCCGCCCAGGTTTTTTCCACGGCCAGCGAACGGATATCCGCATAGATTTCGCCGGCCCGCTTGAGGATCTCTTCCTTTCCCTCGGGCGTAACACGGCAATCAAATCCCGCGCTGGACTCGAGCGTGGAACCGACAAGGATCCGGTTTCCCGGCCACGGAACGATGTAGCCATAACGGATCGTGTGAAGAATGTGAGTGGGCCGAAAAGAAGCGTTCGTTCGAAGAATCAAGATTTGTCCGCGGACGGATTTCACGAACTTCCCGATTCCCAGATTGGGATCGAGGCCGGCCCAGGAGCCGGAGGCGGCAACCACGGACCCGGATTCAAAAGATTCCTGGCTCGTCTTCACGCCGCGCACCTTCTTCCCTTCCGTCCACACCGAAGTCCCGCCCACGGAAGTTTTCACTTCCACGCCTTCTGAGCGCACCGATTCGAGAAGGGCCTGGGTCAGCTTGTCAGCATTCAATTTTGGAATCTCAGGATAGAAGATCCCACTTCGGACGGACGGGGAAAGGACCGGCTCCATTTTTCGGACCTTGTCGAGGGAGAGGGATTCCACCGAAAGCCTCCTTTTTTTCTGCCACTCGAACCGGTCCTTGAGAAGGCCTTCGTCCTCGGCGCTGAGACCCAAGTAAAGCACACCGAGTTTTTCATACTCGACCTGGGCCGGTGTTTTTTCTCCCAGCTCTTGAAGAAATGACGGATAAAATTCAAGGGCTTTCAGCCCCAGTCTAAAAAGCGGCGTTTCCTTGCTCGCTTCGGTGTAAGGATCCAAAATCCCAGCCGCGGCCCGTGAGGCGGAGCCCCCCATCTCTTCCTGTTCGACGACCAGGACGCGCTGTTTTCGTTTCGCAAGTTCCCGGGCAACAGAAAGGCCTGCCATCCCTGCTCCGATCACGATGGTGTCGTAGGGCTTCATGACTTTTCCTTTTGATATCGGATGGCGGTTCCGCGGGCCTCAACGCCCGGGAAGGGAAGTGAAAAAATAAAAGGAGAGAGGGAAAAGACCGTGGCTTTTTCCACCTCCACGTGAATCACGGCATCGGCTCCGCGGACCATGGCCTCGTTGCGGAAGGCTTCTTGGATTTCTTCATCGGAGGAGTTGGGATACTTGCGAATGAGAATCACGCCGAGCTCCTCATGGGGCTCGTCGACGGTTCCCGTGAGGACGGGGATATTCTCCGCCTTTTGTCTCGGCAGGTAGGTCCCTGCTTTAAGCGGAATGTAATTGATTTGGATTCCTTCACATCCCGAAAGCAGCGTGACCAAGAGGGCGGGGAAAAAAATGCGGGCGAGTTTCTTCACTGCGGGTTACAGCGGAAATTCTTTTTGCAGATTCAAGAGGGGGGCGGGTTTTTTTCGTCGGGAGGAATCCTTGGGGTGAAGCGTGTGGGCCTCCACCCAGCGGAAGAGGTCCGCTTTCTTGAAGCGCAACAATCGATTCAGCTTGACGTGCGGAATGAGGCCCCGGTGAACCCAGTCATAGACGGTGTTGACTTTGACCTCCAAGAGTTCGCTCACCTGGCGGGCCGTGAGGAGTTTGTCCATCGGCGCCTATTTTAAAGCTCCGGCTCCTGAAAGGGAAGGTCCACGACGTTGGGATGATGGTCTGAAATGCGTTCTCTTAACCGGTCGTTCATCTCCTCGAGCGTCCTTCCAAAGTGCGGCGCAAACCGGTAGGAGCCGCCGTCATCCTTGGGGCTTGAGAGATAGCCCGATTTGATGAAGACCCAATCCAGGCGCAATTTCCCCAGCAAGTGGGCAATGGTTCGATCGGTTGTCCAACTCATTTTAAAACCGATCCGGTCTCTTTGGTTGGAATTGGCCAAGAGCCCCGTTTTTCCATTGGCCGAACGGTTTCGATTTCCGCGAAAGTCAAAGGTAAAGTTGTCATAGAACCGATAGTTTTGAATGAGGTTGAAAAGCCCTTTGACTTTATTGGGTGCAATGAGAGGGATGTGGCGCGCGGTCGGGTTTTGAAAATTTTCGGTGGCACCGGTCAAAATTCGGAAAGGGAACAAAAGCCCGCCGGCGGGAGTTAAAAACTGGACGGCCCGGTCAAACCAGAACGTGGGGTTCGTGGCGGTGCGGCGGATCTCTCGACGAACGGAGGTGGGACTTAAATCTCCCGGAGCGGAGTTAAAATCACCCGCCAGGATAACGGGATTTGGGATGTCGATGAGGTTGCTCAAGATCTCAGCCATTTGAATCTCACGGCTCTTGGGCGGGCATTTAATCTCAAGATGAACATCAATCACGGAAAGCTTCTTGCCCGGGAGGTCCGGGACGTAAAGATCCACTTGCAGGAAGACCCTTCCGCCGATTTTGATTTCGCGGAAAAGTTTTTCTAGGAAAACGGACTTGGCTCCTTTTCGCCGGGCCTTTTCGAGGACGGAAAGACTCAGTTGCTCCTGGTGATACCAGTCGTAGGCTTGATTTTTGAGCTGAAAAAACTTCACTCCCAGGATGGGGTAGCGGCTCAGGACGGCCGAGCCGAAAAGTCCCTTGTACTTTTCGGGATCCACTTGGAAAAGTTCCTGGAGTTTTTTATCTTCAACGCCCTGCTCATCCTTGAATTTTTCAATGCCGAGATTAATCGGATCGATCTCGAGCTGCTCGGTCCCATAAACGTAATTCATGTGGAGGGCCTCGGCGAGGTCTCGGGCCGCGTTCCGGTATTCGGAGCGCTTCATCCCGACGTCCATCTCTTGAAGGATGAGGATGTCGGCGTCCTCGAGTATTCGTCGCTCCTCCAAAATCTCCTGATACTTCTTTGTTCCCGGCTTGAACCGGTTGGTGTCGATCAATTTCTCAAAAGCTTTTTCGTCGGTGAAGGCCCAGATCGCATCCTGCATCTTCATCGACTTCTCGATATTCCATTGCACGATGCGCAACGAAGGGCCCAGTTTCCCAAGTGTGGGCCGCTTGGGACGCGCTCCGCCGAACGTGGCTTCGTTACTGATGAAAGGCGTGTTGAGGAGTTTTTCGACTTTCTTTGCGAGGGCCCCCTCGGGTTCAGAATTGGAAGAAAGCGTGACGAGTTCCGGGTAAGTCATGAGTTCCGGGCCCTGATAACGAGTGAGGTGAAGGCGACGAAACTCTCGCGGAACCTGGGCCCGAGAAACGGGCTGGAGCGCCACAAGAAGCGAAAGCGCAAGACCGATGACTTTCGCTCGCATGGGAGAAAGCGCTTTAGCGGCGCTCGTAAATTCCAACGAGTTCCGCTTGCGCGAGGATGTGGTCGTGGGCTGCCACGAGAAAATCGGCCTTGGTCGCATTCGGAGGAAGTGTGAGGGGCACGTCCAAAGCATACAGTTTGAAAAAATAATGGTGGGGTTTTCCAGGTGGCGGACAAGGCCCTCCGTAACCCACCTTTTTGAAATCGGTCATCCCCTGCCGGGCCCCGTTGGGAAGCGTCTCGGCCTTGGACATTCCTTCTGCGAGTTCGCTCGTCTCGCCCGGAAGATTGTAAAGCACCCAGTGGACCCACGTCCCGATCGGAGCGTCGGGGTCATCGGAGATCAGGGCAAAGCTTTGAGTTTTATCCGGAGGGTCCTTCCAGACCAGGGGCGGAGAAAGATCTTCGCCGTCGCAGGTGTACTTCTGAGGAATCTTTCCCTGGGATTGGAAGGCCGGACTTTCGATCTTGAAGGCCATGGCTTCACCTCCAGCAAGCAAGAACAGCAAAAGAAAGGGAGCGAATCGCATAAGGTTTACTATCATAATCAAAATTTTAGTGTTGAGAAAACATTTTCTCGATGGCCGCTTCGATCTGACAAGTGCGGAACCCGTAGGCCGTCACACAGGCCGTTCGGGCGTTAAGGCCTTCTGCGTCCCGGGGCTCCCGGAGAAGGACGACGATGAGGGAGGCGGCCTTTCCCTCGAGGCGGCGTAGGAGCTCGCGTGTGCCCTTAAAAAGATGGGCATCCCAGCAAAAAAATAAAACACCGTCCTCCGGCCCGAGGGTTGCGAGGACGGCCGAACGCTCTTTCGGGTCCGAATCGATCGAGACCTTCTCGATCCTCCCCCATTTCATTCCAAACTGGGAAAAAGACTGTGTGAGAAACGTTTGCGGTTCGAGGAGCTCGGGTTCGATGAAACGTTCCCGCGCGACCGGCGAAAGATCCGGAAAAAGGACCGTGAGAGATCGATTCATCCAACGGCCGGGTGAAAGAGGAAGGAGTCCTCTTCCATCCTGGAGGACGCGCGCTGCGCTTCGTGCGATGAGCCGCGCCAAGTCCTTTCCTTCGCTCCCATTCGAAACCGCACTTTTGACAAATCGTTCAGGCCGTTTGGCCTTGAGCTTTCCGATTCGCTCCGTGCTTTCTTCCAATTCTGAATTCGAAAGTTCCTTTTTCTTATAAGCCCAAAGGAGAGAGTCAAAGGCTTCGCGCTGAGCCTTGGGGTCGGAACAAATTAAAAGAAGATCGTGTCCGGCTTTCGCCGCGAGCGGAACGGCTTCCCGCAAGGAAACAGATTTTGAAATGGCTCCCATCTTGAGATCATCCGTCAATGCCACGCCCGCAAAACCCAGTTCGAGCCGGAGACCGTCGTGGATGATTCGTCTCGAGAACGTGGCGGGCCGGGACCGCGAATCGAGCTCGGGATAAATTGGATGCGATGACATCACCGTCTCCACGCCCGCCCCAAAGGCTTTTTGAAAAGGGATGAGGTCAAGCTCCTTCATGGCCTTCCAATTTTTTTGAATCACGGGGAGCTCGCCGTGCGGGTCCAATGTTGCGGAGCCGAGCCCCGGGAAATGTTTCGCACACGCGGATAGGCCCTTTGACTGCATCCCTGTAATTCTCGCCCGTCCCATTTCGGCCACGAGTTCGGGATTCTCGCCGTAAGAGCGAGTCCCAATGGCGGGACACCTTTCTTTTCCGAGGACATCCAAGACCGGAGCCAGGTTGACGTCGATCCCGAGCGAGCGAAGTTCTTCGGCCTCCCTTTCACCCTGCCGCCTGGCCCATCCGATTCGGCCCGAAATCCCGAGCGCTTGGGCATCGGGAAAAACCGTCACGCCTTCGCTGAAGTGAATCACGCGTCCCCCCTCGTGATCCACCATCACGAGAAGTTTTCTTCCGAGGGAACGCTCCAGATCCGAGAGGAGGAGGCGAAGTTGATCGGCCGATTCGAAATTACGGCGAAAAAGAATGAGACTGCCGGCGTGGGTCGAGCGAAAAAGCTCGACCGTCTCGGCCGTGGCGCTCGCGGCGTCGATTCCCAAGACCAGTTTTTGTCCGACCAATTCTTCGAGGGTCATGTGGTAAAATGTCGAGCCAAACGATGGATTATTCCAAACTTCACACAGAAAAGCAAAACCCAAGAACGGCCTCACTCGACCGGCTGCCGGTTGAAAAAATTCTCCATTTAATGGAGAAAGAGGATGGCCGGGTTTCCCTCACTCTTCAAAAGGTGCGCCGAGCGCTGGTCCGTGCGGTGGGGTTGATTGTTTCTTCGCTGAAAGAGAGAGGTCGGCTTTTTTTCTTCGGGGCCGGGACGAGCGGCCGGATGGGTGTCCTTGAAGCGGCTGAGTGTCCGCCGACTTTCAACACATCTCCCGGACTCGTGCAAGCCGTAATGGCCGGAGGGAAACGCGCGGTCTTCCGCTCCGAAGAGGGAGCTGAGGACCGGGAAGGCGAAGCGCGCCGGGAAGTGAGAAGACGGGTGCGAAAAGGGGACGTGGTCGTTGGAATTTCGGCGAGCGGGGTGACGCCTTTCGTTCGCGGAGCCCTCCAAGAAGCCAAGAAGCGGGGGGCTCGGACGATTCTCGTCGCGTGCAATGGGTCCTCTCCTCTTCGCTCTTGGGTGGACATTTTGATTGCCCCCGAGACGGGGCCTGAAGTGATTGCCGGGTCCACGCGCCTGAAGGCCGGGACCGTCACAAAATTGATTCTGAACCGGCTCACGGTCACCTCCATGGTCCAGCTCGGAAAAGTTTACGGAAACTGGATGGTGGATCTTCAACCTCGATCGCGAAAACTTCGCGAACGGGCGCTCCGGATTCTGCAACACCTGGGCAAGATTCCGCATGGTCGTGCAGAATCTTTTTTGACCCAGGCCGGCGGACGGGTGAAGGTCGCCATTTTGATGGCGAGAAAAAACTTCTCAGCTGCTCAAGCGACCTCGGCATTGAAAAAATCGGGCGGCTTTTTAAGAAAAGCTCTTTCCCCGACGCAATGACCCTGGCCCTCGGCCTGATGTCGGGAACGGCGGGAGACGGTGTCTCCGCGGCCCTTGCTTCTTTTAAGAACCGGTCTTTCAAGCTGATGGCCTACGAAACCTTCCCTTATTCCCCGTCTGTCCGTAAAAAAATTCTTCGGGCAGAGAGATTGAAGACAGCTGAGATTTCCGAACTTCATTTTCTTCTGGGACGGATTTTTGCCGATGCCGCTTTAAAACTCATCCGTCGCTCGCGGATCTCAGCCAAAAAGATTCGTGTCATTGGTTCACACGGCCAGACGATTTACCACGGTCCCCGCGACCGGGTGCCCTCCACGTTTCAAATCGGCGAGGCGTCGATCATTGCCGAGAGAACAGGAATCCCGGTCGTCAGTGACTTTCGTCCCTCCGACATCGCCGCCGGAGGCGAAGGCGCTCCGCTGATTCCTTTTTTTGATTTCTATTTTTACGGAAACGGGCCGTGCCGTGCGCTCCTCAATATCGGCGGTATCGCCAATGTCACGTTTGTCGGCCGGGACCTTCAAAAGCCCATTGCCTTCGACACCGGGCCGGGGAATTGTCTGATGGATCTTGCCATCCAACAAATCACGAAGGGAAAACAAAAACACGATCCCGAAGGCCGCTGGGCCGCGCGCGGACGGGTTGAAATGAAATGGCTCCGTTCGATACTGAGCCATCCCTACTTCAAAAAAAATCCACCCAAGTCAACGGGCCGCGAGGAATTCGGAGAGAAATTTTTAAATCGATCTCTCGGCCGATTCTTCAAGCAACGGCCCTCGGATGTCCTGGCGACTCTCACCTCTTTGACGGCCCTCACGATTTTTGAAAGTCTCAAACGCTTCGCGCCTTCTTCGGCGAAGGAAATCATCGCAAGCGGCGGCGGTGTCAAAAATCTCACACTGATGAATCACCTGAAGAAACTTTTCTGGCCGGTGCCGGTGCGCTCCATTGAAGAATTTGGGATTCCGGCCCAGGCCAATGAGCCGATCGCTTTCGCCTTTTTTGCCCTGCGCGCCCTCCAAGGCAGGGTCAATCATCTTCCCTCCGTCACCGGCGCGCGGCACGCCTTGATTCTCGGAAAAATCACAAGACCCCATGCAACCGATTGATTGGATCGTGGTCGCTCTTTATTGCGTCGCGAGCCTCTGGTTGGGCGTCACTTTAAGCAAGAAAGCTTCCCGGGGCGTGGAATCCTTTTTCGCGGGAAACCGAAACGTTGCCTGGTGGCTCGCGGGTACTTCGATGGCCGCGACGGCTTTTTCTTCCGACACGCCGCTCCTTGTGACCGGAATCACGCGCTCGCGCGGCCTCTGGGGAAATTGGGAAATCTGGTCGCTCGCCTTGAGCACCATGCTGGCCGTCTTTTTTTTCTCGCGCCTTTGGAAACGCTCCGGTGTCCTCACCGAGGTGGAGTTGGTGGAGTTGCGCTACGCGGGAAGGCCCGCCTCGTTTCTGCGCGGCTTCAAGGCCCTTTATTGGGGACTTTTCTACAACGCCTTCATCATCGGGGCCTGGCCCATCACGGGCTTGGTCAAGGTGATGCAGGAGACCACGAACTGGACGAAGGCCCAGTCCATTTTTTTCTCACTGGGTCTGACCACCGTCTATGCCTGCCTCTCTGGTTACTGGGGCGTCGTGTTGACGGACCTTTTTCAATTTGCCTGGGCGATGACCGGGGCAGTGATCCTGGCCGTCTTCGCGATCAAGGCCGTGGGCGGTCCTTCTCTGCTCGTCAGCCACTTGGCGTCAACGGGAAAACTTTCCTTTCTCCCGCCGGCCGAGGGAATGAGCTGGCTCCTCGGACTTTTTTTCATTCAATGGTGGGCGTGGAAAAATTCAGACGGCGGCGGCCTCGCAGTCCAGCGGATGGTCTCCTGCAAGGATGAGCGCGAGGCGATGCGGTCCATGCTTTGGTTCAATATCGCGCACTACGTGCTGCGCTCCTGGCCATGGGTCCTGACGGGTCTGGCTTCCCTCGTCTTGATTCCGGACGCCCTGCTTCAAGTGAAGGAGGCTGGCCATATTTTCATCGACCACGAGCGGGCTTATCCGAGGCTCATCACGATGCTTCTTCCGGCCGGCCTTCGGGGAGTGCTCGTGGCCTCTTTTTTTGCCGCATTCATGTCCACGGTCGACAGCCAGCTCAACTGGGGCGCCTCGTACCTGGTGAACGATTTTTACAAACGGTTTGTCCGCAAAGACGCCTCGGAGTCCCATTACGTTTTGGTTTCACGCGCGGCCACGTTTCTTTTGGCGGTGATCGCGACGGGTGTCGCCTTCTTCACGGAGAGCATCGGCGCGGTCTTCACCTTTGTCTTGAACCTCACGGCCGGAGTGGGACCCGTTTATCTTTTGAGATGGTTTTGGCGGCGCGTAAACGCCTGGAGTGAAATCGCGGCGATGAGTGCGAGCCTTCCTTTGATTCTCTTCCGAGACCGGTTTTTTTCGCTCGTGGGAATTCCAGCGGACCCGACGCTCCGGCTTCTTTATATGGTGCTCGGAACGGCGGCCTTCTGGGTTCCGGTCACTCTCTTGACGGCCCCGGTCCCGCCGGAAAGACTCGAGAAGTTTTTCAACCGGATCTCACCCGCTGGTTTCTGGGAAAGAGAGGGAAAGCTCGGTCTTGGGCTTTGGGTCGCGGCCACGATTGCGCTCCTTGCCACGCTCATCGGACCGGTTCAGATTTTTTTCGGGAAAACCCTCTCCGGGACTTTGATTTCAGTTCTGGCCTTGGCGGGATGGTTTTTTGTGGCGAAGAAAGAGGGGGCGCTCAGCCGTTCCGGTGGAAGATGAATTCCTCGATCGGACGGTTCTGGGTGAGGTGCTCCTTGATAATCCGTTCGAGCTTTTCCTCCGTCACGTGGTGATACCACACGCCCTCCGGATACACGCAGACAATCGGTCCGCCCTGACAGATTCCGAAACAGTTGCACTGCGTCCGATGAATCCGTTCCGGACCTTCTGAAAGTCCCAGCTCCTTCAAACGAGTTTTGAGGCGCGCGTAAAGCGAAGGCGAGGTCTCGGGCGCACAGCGCGGCCCGGTGCACACGAGGACGTGTTTTTTGTAGGGAACGGTGACGGGGGGTGTGGAATTTTCCATTTTTAATTTCTAGTAATGGGCGAAGAGCTGGGCGAGCTCGTGATCCTGAAGGAACCTTCGCCTCGCCGCCTCCACTCGATAGTAAGGCATTTCAGGAAAAAGGTGGTGAAGAAAATGTCCGCTGATCTCCCCGCCCGCCAACTCATTGAGCCAACCCGGGATGTGGTAAGTCTTGGTCCGGTTTAAGGCCGAGCGGGACGGATCGAGAAAATCGTCGTCATAATGCTGGAACTGGCCGAGGAAGTGGGCCCAGTTTTTTACCAGGAGCATCGGGAAGGCCCACCCCCAGGCGATTGCCGGAAGGATCCAAATAAAAATTCCAAAAAGCGTCCATTGGAGAATCGATTGCCGGACCGCCTTTTTTCCTTCCTCCTCCTTCGCCTTCTCGTAATCAGCTCGGTTCCATTCCTCAAGCGGCACTTCATACATGTAGCGGTCGTCTTCCCAGCCCGGCATGTGCGCCCCCACAAAGGTGAGCTCGAGAAAATAAAGAATCCGGGTCCAAATATTTTTTTGCATCGCTAGGTAACGGTCTTTGCCGTGATGATGGTCGACGTCCGTCTCATCAAAGGGCCGCGCGTGGTGGTTGAGGTGGGCCCGAGTGTAGCGCGCTTTGCGCTTGGGGGCGTTCGGGACGGCTAGAAAATAAAGAAAGTCGAGGAACTTTTTCGCGAACGGTCCTTTGGCTGCGTTGTGATGCGTGTGATGATGGTGAATCGTCACGTTCACGAGCGAAAACCAGAAGAAGGCGTTCGCCACCCCCAAGAGAATCTTGACCCACAGAAGGGAGGTCGTTACCACGACTGTCGTCGTCACGGAAAGCAGGAGAAGAAGGATCCCGACGTGCCGGAAGAGGAGCCGGTCGTCTTTTTCGAAAAGGTCCCGGTTCCCGGAACGGAACCGCTCGAGCGCCGCCATCTCGTTTGCCTTCTCGAGAATCATTGAAGGAGTTTTTCCAGTTCCGCTGAAGTCGTGACCGGAAATTTGCAAACATGGTTTTCGCAAACGTAAGCCGTGGGTTTCCCGTCCTGCATCTTTTGATCTTTCATAAAAGGAATCAAAGACTCGGTGGCTTGCGCCAGCTTTGGATCTTTCGGGTGAAGGGCCACGACCTTATTGGGGAGAAAATGGGAGTAGAGAATGCGAAGGAACTCCTTCACGCCTGAAGAGGACTCCTCTCCCGCAATCACAATCTCCCGCGAAGGGCCCAGCGCGAAATCGAGTGCGATCAGCATTTGGGGATGGGCCTCGGGGTTTTGCTGAATCGCCGCCGAG
>Ga0105164_10001787_pt1 | contig 13607 bp, 11 predicted proteins | sample VDWuncwatermetaG_FD_89674 | JGI IMG/M metagenome (GOLD analysis project Ga0105164, IMG submission 89674) | Wastewater microbial communities from Netherlands to study Microbial Dark Matter (Phase II) - VDW unchlorinated drinking water | ecosystem: Environmental > Aquatic > Freshwater > Drinking...
ATCTAAAGATGGGCGACATATAATATTTGTTTCTAAAGATAAGACATTAGTGGAGATCTTTAAGAAATGTCTTAAACTCAGAAATAAAATTTCAATCAAAACTAGCGGATACTCTAAAGGGAAGGGGAAGTATTATTTTACACAATTTGGAAATGTAAATTTCTATAGAGAATTGTTATCGGTTGGACTATCACCAAATAAAAGCAAGAATATCACAAATCTGAGAATTCCAAGAAGATATTTCGCAGATTTCTTAAGAGGACATATAGATGGAGATGGAACGCTACGTTCTTACAGCGACCCCATATATCCTAATAGTAAAAGATTATATGTAACATTTATTTCAGCTAGTAAAGCACATGTTCTTTGGTTACAACGCGAAATTAAGCGTTTTTATAGAATTAAAGGTAAGATAAGAGCTGTATCTCGCGCATGGATCCTGATTTATGCAAAGAATGAATCTAAAATTCTACTTTCTTCAATCTATTACAGAAAAGGGTTACCGTTCTTAAAGAGAAAAAGGCAGTTAATCGTAGAGTATTTATAAGTATTGCCGAGATGGTGAAATTGGCAAACACGTACGGTTCAGAGCCGTATGCCTTCGGGCTTGGGGGTTCAAATCCCCCTCTCGGCACCATTTAATACCATTTAATATTGCTGTATTGTTATACTGTTATACCGCTATATCGCTAAACTGCTAACATAAATTTTGAGATGAACGCCATAGAACAATTAAAAACCCTTATAGAAACAGAACCTCAACTGGAACTGGATTTTCCTCAGGTATTTGTCCAGCCCAGAATAGCTTCTTTCGGCCGGGGTAAATCCAATGTCCCGCAACTCCTCACAAAGATCCAAAGAACTCATACCTCTGGCGACGGAGAAGGCTTTACCCGGGCTTATAACGAACTGCTGGTGGAATTTCGTCCGGCGCTCAACTGGGCATTTTCCTGCTGGGATTATCTCTTGACCACCGAAGGAATCCGTTACTTAAGCCGTCCCGAGGGAGAAAAACTCTACTGTCACGGCGATTACCGCGCCTTTACAGATAAAGATTACTACCGGCTTATCCATAAGATGTTCAAGGAATGCGTCTTATCTTACGGGGTAAAAACCAACGGAAACCCTTTCACCTTTTACCTGAAGAAAAACTACTGGTCGAGGATTCTGGAAGAATATAAAAAACTGGAAAACCCGCCTGATCCACGGCAGAGAAAACTAACCCAATACAGTTATTTACGCTGTGTGCCTTATGAATTTATGAACCGCTATCATCAGGAAAAAGTAGCTGAAATTTTGAGCAGGCTTAAAACTGAGGAGCGGGAAATTGCCGAACTCTACTTTATAAATTTCTACAAGACAGAGGAAATTCTAAAAATTAAAAATTTAACTCCCGATACCTTTCAAAGTTTGAAAGAAGAAATTTTAGTCAAAATTGCCTTCCTGGATACCCTGGTACACGCCCTCCTCTTACAGATTGAAAGATATTAATCATTGGTAATTATCTTATCCCCTTTTTCTCTCTGTCAATTATACTGCTGAGATAAAATTTCTCTGCTTCATTCAGTTTAAAATTCTCCGCGTATTTATTAGCAAGCTGAACAACATCATATTTCTCATCGCTGTCCACAAGATACTTTATAAATTCAAGCAAAGCATTATTGAAATTTGATGTAAGATCTATGGATTCAGAAGGGATGTCGATTGCTGTTGTCAGAATAAATATCGAATAATCGGGGGCAATAGAACCGAATGGATTAAACTCATCAAATGTTTCACATGCTTTAACCATGCGCTTGAATATATGTTCATCAGGATGTTCAGATAGCCAGTTATAAAACGATTCCTGAGCAGAAAGCATTCCTATTGTACTTTGCAGAAGGGCTTCCCAGCGTTTTGGCAATTTGGGCTTAAAAAGCTGGGGGCTAGACAATTCTTGTTTTATTTCGGCAACTAATTCCTTAACTAAATCCTCCGTTTTTAACCCAAGATTCTTAAGAGTAACTTCTCGATTTAACAAGGTCAGGCTAAAATAATTATTTTTTAAATATCTTGTAGGTTCATTAAGCAGCGATGGGCGCTTTGTAAAATCAACACCGACAGCTTTTAGGAAATCTATGTTATTGCGAAGCTTGAAAGTAGAAATCTTGAACAATAAATCTGAATATTTAACCTGGTCGATGTTATTACTTATAAGTAAAGACAGGTTATCTCTGACTGTATTCGGCTTTACCTCCAAAATCAAAGGTTCAACCTTGTCAATCCCTGCTCTGCTCCTGTAGCTTACCCGTAAGCCTTCTATGCTGTCTAAGGTCCCAGCGCGATTTTCTAAATCTTCAGAAGCATACTCCAATAACTCGGTATAATATCCCGCATCTGCCCTGTTAAGCAAAATCTTCAATTTATTCAATCTGGACTCTACTATCTCCGGCAGGAATGTTTTCAGGAAATCATGCTTTTCCGGCTCCTTTATCCCCCAAGACCGATATAACGCCATTCTCCCTTCATAATCTTGCGGATACCGACTGCTTGATTTAACTCTTCTAGCCGAGGCGGGAAAAGGGTTAAATATATCAAATGTCAGTCCGATAATAACCGCAAGCAATATTACATTAAAAACTTTCTTATTCATCATCACTTTCTCCCAGTTGATTCAAACATTCTATATACAAAATATGGCTGATATTTTGAGGATTGTCAAGGTCTGGAAAATTTTTTGTCTGGAAAATTCTCAGAAATTTCATTCGGTGCCAGGCACCGAGTTTTAACTAGCTGAAGGATAGAGGGTTGCGTTCTAGGTAGAGGGATTTTTAGGATGGCTTGAAGATAAACTTATTTTTCTTCTTATCAAAATCCACTTTAACTCCTTTGGTGCTAGGCACCAAGTTATTGGCTAAACGGTGCCAGGCACTAAGTTTTAACTAACTGGAGGATAAAGGGTTGCGCTCCAGACAGAGGGATTTTTAGGATGGTTTGAAGATAAGCTTACTTTTCTTCTTATCAAAATCAACTTTTATTTTATCTCCTTTATTAAATTCGCCGTTTAAGACTTTATTTTGCGTAACAAGCATTCTAACTTCCTGAGCGGAAGTCCCACTACATTATAGTAATCTCCCCTGATCTCTTTTACCAATTTTCTCGCCTTCCCTTCGATATCAATTCCTCCGGCGCGGTCTAAACTCATACTACGAGATAAAAACATATCTATTTCTTGCTCACTCAATTTATGAAAAATCACTCTGGTTTTTTCATACTCTGTCCAATACCTACCACTTTCTGCATCAATTATCGCCAGGCCAGTATAAACCGAATGGGGATACCAAGAAAACAATTTTAGAAATTCCCTGGCCTGGGAATAATTTCTGGGCTTTCCGATAACTCTGTTTTTCACTAAAACCACCGTATCTGCGCCGATGACAATTCCCTTCCCAAATTTTCTCGCAATCGCCCTTGCCTTATTCAAGGCATTTTCTCTTACCAGCGCTGCACAGGTCGTTTTTATCTTTCTTTTTTCCCGAACCTCGCTAGGAAAGACTGTAAACTTGAAGCCTAACTGTCTCAGCAGTCTTGCCCGACGCGGTGATGCCGATGCCAGAATTAAATTTGTTTTAATTCTGGATTTTGATTTTTGCATTACCATGCCCTGGCTGCGCTCTCTCCCGCGATGTAACCCGTCGAAAAAGCCGCCTGCAGATTATAACCGCCGGTTTTAGCATCAACATCGATTAACTCTCCGCAGAAATATAATCCTTTAATCAATTTTGACTCCATAGTCTTAGGGTTTATCTCCTTAACTGAAACCCCTCCTCGAGTTACTATCGCTTCCTCAAATGGGCGTACACCCACCACGGTCAAAGTAAAATTCTTCAGCAAATAAATCAAGGAATCCCGCTCTTTTTTGCTTAACTGATTAATCATTTTATCGGGAGAATTCGGGAGCAATTTAAGGAAAAGTACAGCCATTTTGGAAGGCAGGAGTTCTTTGAGATAATTTTTGAAAATCTTTCGACCGAAAGTTTGGGTATCACGCATTATCCTTTTTTCTAACTGCTCTGCGTCCAAAGCTGGTTTTAAATCGAGAGAAATCATGACTTCTCTTTGTTTTTCCAGAAGCTCAACTACATCGCCGCTTAACGACAAAATTATCGGACCCGAAATCCCGAAATGGGTAAAAAGCATCTCCCCGAACTCCCAGCTAAGAAGCTTGCCGTCAACAACTATGTTAGCTCTTACATTTTTCAGAGATAAACCCTGGAGTTCTTTTACAAATTCTTCTTTAGTTACCAAGGGTATCAAGGCCGGGTTCAATTTAGTAACCGTGTGGCCCAATTTTTTGACCATAACATAACCGTCTCCGGTTGAACCGGTACGGGGATAGGATTTTCCTCCCGTGGCCAGAATTATATTTTTTGCCTCGATTATCTTAGCGTTATTTAGTTTTACGCCTGAAACTGCACCGCCTTTTATCAGTATTTCTTTTGCTCCGGAATTAAACAAAATCTCAACCCTATGCTCGCCTAAATAGTCAGCAAGGACAACTACGGCTGAACTCGCCTTATCTGTTTGGGGAAAGATGCGTCCCCCGCGTTCAGCTTTGAGCTTAAGGCCCCGGGATTCAAAAAACTCCATTAAATCCTGATTAAAAAAACGGCTGAATACATTGCGCAGGAAATCCCGGGTTTTACCGAAATTGCTCAGGAATTCATCGAGCTCGCCGACATTGGTAAGATTGCAGCGGCCTTTTCCGCTGATAAGGAGCTTGCGCCCCAACTGATTGCCTTTCTCAAGCAGGACTACCTCCGCCCCTAATTCAGCGACTCTGCCTGCGGCCATCATTCCGCTCGCCCCTCCACCCACTACTATTACATCAACATTATCTGCGTCCATCTTATAATGTGCTTGGTGCACGGTGCCTGGTGCTTGGTTAAATTCTCTCTTTCATCGAGTTAATTAAGCCACCTAATTTGCTCTCTATCAAGCGGCATTGCTGAAGTAATTCTTCTGTTTCTCTTTTGGTTAAATATTCCAACCGCTCTACTACTTTTATCTGGGTTATAACTTCGTAAAGCGAACCTCTCGCATTATAAAGGAATTGTATAAATTCTTTACGATGGTACCTGCCTTGTCCTTCGGCTATGTTGGATGGAATTGATATCGCTGCTCGCCTTAACTGAGCAATTAAACCGAATTGCTCTTTCTTGGGAAATTTACCTGTCAGTTTGTATATCCTCTCTACCAAATTCATTCCTTCCTGCCAAACTTTCAGCTTCTCGAAATAAAACTCCATTTTCCCCTCCCTGATATTACTCTGCACCCTGCACATTTTCATCCAAATCTGTGTCCATCTGTGTCAAAATAATTCAAAATATTCCCCGGCAAATTCCTTTCGTGTCCTATCGTCAAGCTCATCCTGGATCCAGCCGTTCTCCAGCCCTAAATCCAGCATAATCGAACAGGCCCCTTCATATTCCTCATGCGTAATTGGACGATTGAGTTTTATATCCTTACTGGCCTGATAAAATGGATAATATTGGCTCATCAAACTGATAAAACAATCGCCCGAGATTTCCTCCTTGATAAATTTCATTGCTGCCTTCGTCCCGGCTAAATTATTCGGCAAAATAAGGTGCCGGATAATTAAACCATGCCTGGCGATACCGTCTTCGATAACGAGATTACCAACCTGTCGAAACATTTCTTTTACTGCCTCCTGATTTATTTTAACATAATCTACCGTGTGAGAATATTTTTCGGCTATTTTGCTATCTGCGTAACGCATATCAGGAAGATAAATATTAACTATTCCCTCTAATAACCTCAAGATTTCTATACGTTCATAGCCACTGGTATTATAAACTAACGGCAAGCTAAATCCCTGCTCGGAGGCTATTTCTAAGGCTTCCAGAATCTGAGGCAGATAATGGGTGGGGGTAACTAAATTTATATTGTGGCATTTCTTAGCTTGTAATTCCAACATAATCCGAGCTAATTCTTCCGTAGCAATCTCTTTGCCTTCGTCTAACTGGCTGAACCGCCAATTCTGGCAATAGAGGCAACGATTTGAGCAGCGGCTGAAAAATATGGTTCCCGAACCAAATTTCCCGGAGATCGGCGGTTCTTCACCCAGGTGGCACTGGTAACTGAATACTTTCGGCTTTATCCCTGCATGGCAGAAACCGGTTGCTCCTTTCAGGCGATTAATTTTACATTCGCGGGGACATAACCTGCAAGCCTCCAGAGAAGCTAAGAACCAATCCTTCCTTTCTCGAAATTCTCGGGATTTGATTAAACTTGAATAGACAGGAATATCCACGGGATTAGATTAACTTTTCAGCGAATGAACACAAGACAGGGCATGGGCTACTACATAAAACTCCGCCTGGGGGTCTGTATCTAAAATAAAACTGACGGCCTCAGTTAAATCTGTGAAGGATAAAAACGGCGTCCCCCGGCAATAAATCTTGGCTTTCTCTCCAACCACGCCTAATCTGGCTTTTGTCAGAGCCCGAGCCACCATATAGGCCCGGTGTTCTCCAGCAAGACAACCAGATTTTCTTACTCTCTCAATATAACCCCGAGGTGAATTCATTTCTTTCATAACCTTCGCAAACCTTTTTTCTCCCAGTCCCTTCCCCCATCCTGCGTCCAATTTAGCGCAAACTAATAGCAGACCGCCTTTTTTCACAATGGGTCTGTTGGTATTTAAAATATAATTAAATGCCCGGGAGGCTTGGTAGAGATTGCTATCCTTGGGATAGCCTACCCCACAAACTATCGCATCCGCTGGACGGCCAACCTTCATTTCGAGTATCCCCTGCGCAAACTTTACCCCTTCTCTAAATGTATCTCTTAAGTTACCGCTGAATATTTTTAACATGTTTCCATTAGCATCATTTACAATCTGCAAGGAATATTTTATCGGCAAACCTTTTATAATCTGCCAAAGCGTATCCTGAAAAAGATTGCCTTTAACACTGCCCAGCGTGGTTCCATTTTTATCCAGGAAACGCGGATGGTGGGTAAAATTTATGGTCTCCTCACCGGCCAGGCCTACGGCAATTGTTTTCGCTCCTCCGCTGTAGCCAGCATATAGATGTGGCTCAATTACTCCAATAGTTATTATGCAATCTGCCTCAAATAATTTCCTGTTTAAAAAGATAGGAACTCCCTGCCTGGTTTTACCTTTATTAACCAATTCTTCTTCCTTTTGTGAATGGGTATAAACTTCAAAACGCCCAGAAACGGTTTTACTAACTAACTTTGTCAATTCTTGACTATCTAAAGGTTTATGTAAACCTGTCGCAACAATTATCGATATATCACCATTATTTTTTATCTTTGGTAGGATTTCAGGTAGTAATTTATTTAGATGCGCCTTTCTGGTTGCATCGGGAACAACAATTAAAACCTCTCCTCTAATGGGATAATCAGGAAAATTATTTAGACCTTCGGGAATTATTCTTGGAGGAGAGTTCACTCGAGAACCGGCCAATTTAATTATATCTAGTAGATTTCTGGAAGGAATTTCTAAAGATATAATGCCTTTTCCATAAGGGATAGAAACAATTTTAATCTTCACGTCCAATTAGCCGGAAATTTTCCTCGTAGGCAGCTACCTTATAATATCTGTACCCATCTGTGTAATTAAGAAACACTACGCAATAACTCCTTGGGAAAGATGTTATCCAGCCCCAAAATTAAGTCCGGATCGAGCTGTTTTTTAAGCTGCACCATTTCCTGAACAGCTTCCTTCCCATACATCATCTCGAGATATTTGTGTTTGAGTTTCCCAATCCCGTGCTCTGCGGAAACCGTCCCTCCCAAACTAACCGCTTTTTTCACCAATTCCATATAAGCCTCTTGGGCTCTGGTGAACTCGGCATCGTTTTTGGGAAGGATATTCACGTGCAGGTGATTTTCTCCGATATGCCCGAAGATTACATAGTTGAGCCCGGAATTGATAAGTGTGGATTTGTAGAATTTATACATTTCTCTAAACTCAACATCGCCTACCGCGATATCGGTTCCCACCTTTGGGAAACCGTTTCTCTTCACAATCTCATTAACCAGCATAGGCAGACTATGTCTGAATTCGCGGAAGAAATCCTTTTCCTTATCCGTCTGCGAAAACCAGCTATTTTCTAGGATTATGCCTTTCTTATCCAGGAAATTAACCCAATCCTCCAGGATACTGTTCTGATTCTCGCTAGTATACTCTTGCTCCACAAGCAACGCAGATTCGAGTTCCTGCGGTATCTGGGAAAATTTCTGGCGCAACAGCTCCAAGGAAAAGCGATCAAAATATTCCAGGGAAAGCGCATCGATATTACTGTCGGCCTTCCCTTTCCTCGTAAGGAAAGAAATCTCTTTGATTTTGTGTATAATTTCCAAGGCCTTGGATTCTTCCTTAAAGAAAAGTATTATACCGAAGCTATTTTTGCCTTTTAACCCGAGAGAAAGCTCAATCTCAGTTATGCAACCCAAGGTGCCTTCCTGACCAATGAACAGATCAATTAAATCCATATCGTCTTTGACAAAATATCCCGCCGATGACTTTATGCCAGGCATAGTGTAAGATGGAAGTATTATTTCTTTTTCGACCGGGTTATGTTTTATAGTCAATCTTCTCTTGCGGGCAAAAATTTCTCCGCGTTTAATCTCAAGATACTCGGCGTTACCTAAAACCACCTTTATTCTGCGCACATAATTACGGGTCGGGCCGTATTTGAATCCCCGCGCACCCGAGGCATTCGTCGCCAAGGTCCCCCCAATAAAGGCATTCCTTTCCGTCGGCTCCGGAAGATAAACAAGTCCGAAGCGAGCCGCCTCCTCTTGTAATTCTTCGATTCTTACCCCCGGTTCAACTACGGCATAACCACCGGAATCAAGTTTTCCTATTTCCAGTATTTTATTCAATCTATCCGTAGCCAGGACAGCCCCACCGAATGGAATGCCTGATCCCGTAACCGCGGTCCGTCCGCCGCTTATCGTAACCGGTGTTTTCTTAGCAGAAGCTTCCTTCAGGAAATCCTGGACCTCCTGAATGCTCTCCGGGAAAACCACTGCTTCGCAAAAGGCATTTCTTAAGCCAGAGCTATCTTCAAGATAGGCATGGACTAAGTCTTGGTCTTCCTTACGTATCATTTTGTCAATGGTTCGACTACGCTCACCATTGACACTGAGCGTAGTCAACACATTCGTATACCCCAATGGCAAGCATCGGGGTTTGTTTTCTTTATTTGGCGTACTCTGGGGTATACTCAGTGTTGACACTGAGAGCGACCCCGATTATTCTATCGGGGGTCGCCGAATGTGTCAATGTGTTAATTCGCGAATTTTATTCTCAATTAACTTACGGTGTTTGTCTTCCTCGTTGGCTAGAAAAATAAAGATATCCTTCACAGTAGGATTTCTTGCCTCATCTGAGAACATGACATAAAACTCATGTGCCTTAATTTCTTTTTCTAAAGCCAGCTTCAATGCCTCGATGGGACCCAAGGGTTTGTTTTCCATTTTAAAACCTCCTTAAATAGATGGAAATAGCTTAGGCCCGCGGGAAACGGGCCCGATTCTCAAATTTCTTATACCCGAAGAAGAGAAATTATTTCTCCCATGAACTCAATCTGCCGTTATCAAAAATCAAAACAATCCGGGGCTTCAAGGCATACTTCTTATATTTTGCCGGTATTTTATAAATCCATTTTTCTTTAAATAGGGACATTCCTTCCTGATGATAGACTTCTCTCGCTGTCTGTGTGCTTAAATCCAGATTATCAATCCATCGATTGAACCACTCGGGTTGGGTAATCTCTTGGCCGCTGGCAGAGATGACTTTTTTCTGGCTCGGCTCTCCATACAGAACCTTCACCATCGACGGAGGAAGACCTATCAACCAGTCCTTGAGATCCTGATTCACAAGGTCCCTCTCCAGACGCAGATAATTCTCGACTTGCTCGCTCGTCATGAATTCCGGCTCTTTAGCCACGGCCTTAGTTATACTTTCTTCCTCAACCCAAGTCTCTTCCTGAGTCGAGGGTTTCTTTTTATTCCTATCTTCCAGGGCTTGATACATAAGATTTCTGGCTTCTTCTTTCTGCGTAATTTCCTTATATAAAGCCGGCGCATACTTAGAAAGCAAAGACTTGGCGCGCCTTGCCCAGGGGTCATCCTGCGGCCCCTACTCAATTCTTCTCTGAAAATAGGGAACGGCCTTATCCACTAAACCCCGCGCTTCATAAAAGAGACCTAAATTCATCACCGCCTCGGCGTTATTGGGGTCTATAGAGAGTGCCTTGAGATATTCCCCTTCCGCCTTCTCCAGCCATCCTTTAAGCTCATAGATTATACCCAGCTCGTTATGAGGGCTGGCATAATAAGGGTCGAGTAAACCTGCCTTCTGCAGATACTTTATGGCCTCATCGTAATCTTTGTTCTGGCTGGCCTTATAACCTTTCAACCGGTACTCGATCGCCTCTTTAGAAAACATGCGTCCTGCGGCAGGACTTGACTTTAAACCCAGCGCGAGACACAAAAACACTGACGCAAATATAGGATTAATCTTTAATTTAGAAATAGACATGGCATATATAATATCCTTGGGCTAATTTTAAGCTTAAACTGGTGGCAATGTCAAGAGAAATTGGGCGGGATTACTCGAGAGGCACGCCTAACGTTCTTTCTTTAAAATCTGCAAGAATATATCGACGATATGCGGATCAAACTGGGTGCCTGATCCTTGTTTGATAATCTCAATGGCCTCTTTTTTGGGATAGGCCTTTCGGTATGGCCGGTTCGAAATTAACGACTGGTAGACATCGGCAATCGCAATTATCCGTGCTCCTACCGGAATTTCTTCTCCTTTAAGGCCGTTAAGATAACCCGTCCCATCGTAACGCTCATGGTGATAGAGAATCAAAGGGATAATGCTTTGCAGGAAATGAATCGGCCTTATGATATCAGCTCCTATCTGGGGATGTTTCTTAATTTGGGCGAATTCTTTCGGCGTTAGTTTAGATTTCTTAAGCAGTATCTTCTCGCTGATACCTATTTTTCCTAAATCATGAAGCATCGCTGCCTCACCAATGTTTTCTATCTCATCATTGGGAAGTGCCAGAGACCTGGCCATCTCTACAGCATAATGCACGGTTTTTTCTACATGGTCACCGGTATAGTTATCTTTTAACTTAATAGTCCTGGCAAAGGCATAGATTGCTTCCATTAAACTCTGATTGGCCCGTTTGGTCAGTTTCAATATTTTATCCTTTAATACCTTTACGTTATCTGAATCGGCTATATCCACTTCCCGAGAGTGTTCTTTCTGTCCGGTATCCATGCTCGCATAGATCTGATTGCCGCCGCGGTCCTTTATCTTTACCAGAATTTTATCGGCTGAATCAACCAGGTCCATACCATTTATCACCCTGTCATTGGGGTAAGTGGCTACGCCTAAACTGACTTTCAGATGGACTATCTGTTCCTGGGTTCCAAAATTATAGGCAGCTATTTTATCCAGAAGCCTTTGGGCAAGATTGATAGCCCCTCCCCGGTCTGTATCTGGTAAGATAAATACAAACTCTTCTCCTCCGAATCGGATAACCACATCGTATCTGCGCACAAACTTCTTAAAAAGGTGGGCTAATTGTTTCAAGACCATGTCCCCGAAACGGTGTCCGTAGACATCATTGATGGACTTGAAATAATCAATATCCAGCATAATTACCGAGAGAAACAGGCCATATCTCTTAGCCCGGTGAAATTCCGACTCAACAATCTCCGTAAGATAGCGGTGGTTATACAAACCCGTGTGGCTATCTTTTAAGGCCAACTGCTGTAATTTCTTATTTGATTTATTCAATTCAATATTTAATTTTTTCAACATCTCTTCCGCCTGTCTGCGTTCAGTAATGTCTCTGCTAACTGCAACTACGGCAGCAATTTCATTTTTTTGATTACGCAGCAAAGCAGAGTGCGTCTCAATCCAGAGCCGTCTCCCTCTAAAGCCGACTATCTCAAATTCGAAAATCGCCGGTTCGCCCGCTAAAACTTTCTCCATATATTCTTTAACTCCAGATTGACATTCAGGAACTACAAAAGGATAGAAGGATTTTCCTACCACCTGCGCTGCGGAGCCGGCATCGAGCATGTTTAATCCCGCCCGATTCATCTGCAATATTGTCCCGTCAAGAGCTATGAGTTTCACGCATTCCGGTTCCGTTTCGATAATTGTCTCAAGTAGCTGCCTGCTTTCTGTCAAAGCTTTTTCTGCAAGCTTGCGTTCAGTTATATCACGAAATATACCCTGTATTACTCTATGGCCGTTTATATCTATGACTTTCGCTTTTATATTTACCGGAATGCGCTGGCCGTCTTTATGAAGGACGTGAAGTTCTTCTATTTCCTGCACATCTTGTTTGCGTACGTGCTCCTTAAAAATTCCGGCATATCTTTCTCTATCCTCGGGAGGGTGAAGTTCGGTTTGGTGATGCCCAATTAATTCCCCTCTGCGATAGCCAATTAATTCCTCAGCCGTAGTATTCATATCTACGATATTTCCGGTCCGGGCATCCGCAATAAATATCGCATCAACAGCACTGTCTACAAAGGTGCGATATTTTTTCTCAGACGCCTCTAACTCCTCCACGGCATGTTTGCGTTCGGTGATATCACTAATCACTGAAAGGCATATGGGATGGGGTGTTTTTTCTACAACCGACGCCCGGATTTCCACAAATACGACCGAGCCATCTTTGCGTCTGAGTTTCGTTTCCCAAACCACTTTATCCTTGTCAAGAACCTCTTTTATCTTGCCAGATAATTCTTCTAAGTCCTCGGGAAAACGCAGGTCTCTTACAGTCATCGTAGAAACTTCGTTTCTGGAATAGCCGGTCATTCCACAAAAGGCATCGTTAAAAACAACTATCTTAGCCGAGTCTAAATCTACGGCATAAATACCCTCTTTAGCATTATCTATTATACCCTGCCATCTCTTCTCTGATTTTACCTTCTCTTCGTATAAAAGCGCCAGGGTAAGGTCGTGTCCGAGGATTACGGCACTGGAAGGGATGTGATTTTCATCGCGCAAGAAAGACATAGTGGTAGACAGAAGAATTTCTTGTTTGTTTTTGGTGAGAATAATAACTTCGGATACGGGAAGAGAATAATCAGCCTCTAAGGCTTCTTTAAATAATCGGCGGGCCTGCTGCTGAGATTCGGGAGGAATAAATACATCAAACCAGCTTTTATCTATTATCTCCTCTTCTCTATATCCGGTGAGCTCGAGGGCGTATTTATTTAAGAAAACTACTTTGCCATCTCTATCCAACTGGGCAACAAAGATATTTGCCAGTTGAATCAAATCTTCTCTTAACGAAGAAATGAATTCTCCCATAAAATGGCACTCCTAGTGCACTAGTGCTCCGTTAACTTAATTCCCAATAGTAGTGGAAGTTAACTCCGCACTTCCGCTAGGGGGGCAAGCCTCCCTTCGGCGCTCACTTCGTTCGCTGAGCACCCCCCAAACGTGGGGGACGGTCTCCCCCACACCCCCTTTAGTGCACCGTTAACCCATAAAAATTAATTTAACGGTGCACTAAGAGGGAATAAAAAAG
>Ga0105164_10001788_pt1 | contig 13606 bp, 15 predicted proteins | sample VDWuncwatermetaG_FD_89674 | JGI IMG/M metagenome (GOLD analysis project Ga0105164, IMG submission 89674) | Wastewater microbial communities from Netherlands to study Microbial Dark Matter (Phase II) - VDW unchlorinated drinking water | ecosystem: Environmental > Aquatic > Freshwater > Drinking...
ATAGAATCCATAACACTAAACGTTCCAGTAGGTTTGGGTGAACCAATCTTTGGTTCTTTGGAATCAGATCTAAGTAAAGCGCTATACTCAATTCCAGCAGTAAAGGGAGTTGAGTTTGGTTCCGGATTTTATGGTTCTACAATCAAGGGCTCAGAAAATAATGATGAATACATAATAAAAAATGGAAAGATAGCAACCAAGACAAACAATGCAGGTGGAATACTAGGAGGACTATCAACTGGAATGCCAATTGTTCTTCGAGTAGCTTTCAAACCTGCTTCTTCGATAGCAAAAAAGCAAAATACCATAGACATGAAGACAAAAAAACAAGTATCGTTGATAGTGGAAGGAAGACATGACCCTTGTGTTGTTCCGCGTGCACCACCCGTGGTAGATTCTCTTGTTTCACTTGTTCTAGCAGATCATGCCATTAGAAGTGGCTTCATACCATCGGTTCTGAAATAGAAATGTCGGATATTGAAAAGCTACGTGATAAGATAAACAAGATCACGTTTGATATGATAAGACTGTTAAAAGAACGAAATGATGTTGCAAAGGAAATTGGTAGTCTTAAAAATAATTTGGGTCTTGGCATAACAAATGAGGAAAGAGAGAACCAGCTTAGAACAAAAGTTCTTTCATTATGCAAAGAAATTGGCCTAGATGAAAAGACAGCTTCGACGTTTTTGAATTTATTATTAAATGAATCAATCAAGGTACAATCTACTAACAAATCAACACATCTTTCAATATTTTTGAAAGCCAAAGCTTTGGAAAAGGAAGGGAAAAAAATCATCCACATGGAAGTTGGCGAACCAGACTTTTATCCACCCAAAGTTGTCAAAACAGCACTCTCAGAGGTTTACGATAATGGATATACAAAATATGGTGACTCTAAAGGAATGTCAGAATTTCGAGATGCCTTGGCAAAAAAAGTTTCCTCGTCATATGGCGTAAAAATTCAAACTCAAAATATCATGGTTTCACCAGGCGCAAGATTTTCAGTTTTTCTTGCAATTTCGAGTCTATTGCACCCAGGTGATGAAATGATAGTAATAGAACCAGCATGGCCAGCATATAGAGAAAACGCGCTAAACTCTGGCATCAAGGTTAGAACAATACAAACCACACTAGACAACAAATGGGAGCCATCCATAAATCAGATTGAAAATACGATAAATCCCAATACCAAAATGATTGTACTAAATTATCCTAACAACCCAACTGGAAAGATTCTCCCAGAAAAGATTCAAGATGACATAATGAAGATTGCAATAAAAAACAATCTCTATGTTCTAAGTGATGAGATCTACTCAAACTATGCATACAGAAACTGGAAAAGTGTAATCGCTTATGAATACAATAAAAGTATCATAACACAATCGTTTTCAAAATCACATGCCATGACAGGTTTCAGGGTTGGTTACGCAGTATCAAGTCCAGACATAATAGACAAGATGGCAAAGCTTCAAGCATTGTGTATTACAAATGTGGCAGAACCAATCCAGTATGTAGCCCTCAGAGCACTTGATGCAGACACAAGCGACAATACAAAAATCATGAAAGAAAGACTAGACATTGTGATAAAAAAAGCAAAAAGCATGCAGCTAGACTTTGTAGAACCCGATGGGGCAATGTACCTCTTTGCCAAAGTAAGAAAAGACAACTTTGATGTTGCTTCTTTTATTAACAATCTTCTTGATTTAGGAGTGGCAATAGCACCTGGTGAAGCCTTTGGAAACTATCAGAATTTTGTTAGGATATCGGCATGCCAACCAGAAGATTTACTTAACAAAGGCATGCAAATAATAGATGAGACATTAAGGAAATAGTATGATAAAGAAAAAAATTGCAATTATTGGCTCTGAAGGACAGATGGGCAAATGGTTTTCAAAATATTTTTTAGAGAAGGGTTTTGAGGTCATTGCCTATGACTCTGAGAAAGAAATAACAAACAAATTGGTGACCAAAGCCAAATCTCTGGTTGGCGCAATTCTAAATGTGGATTATGTCATCCTTGCCATCCCAGTAAAACGCACTCCTGAAACAATCAGACTAATTGCAAAAGAAATGAAACGAGATTCTTATCTCCTAGACATTTCATCTCTGAAATTAAAAACATTTTCTGCACTATCAAAAATCCCAGACAAGGTAAATCCTATTTGTATTCATCCCATGTTCGGACCAGGTACAAAAAAACTCAAAGGCCAGAACATCATATCTATTCCAATCAGGGATGCAAAAAAAGAACTCCTCATGGCAAAATCTCTTTTTCCCGATGCAACTTTTGTCTCAATTGATGCTGTAGAACACGACAAAAAAATGGCGCTGATTCTTGGCATGACTCATCTTGTCAACCTTACACTTGCAAACATTCTATCAAAAGAGGAAAACTTTACACTTGTAGAAAAAATGGCAGGTACAACGTTTAAAGCTCAAAAAATACTTACTGCAGGAATAATGACAGAGTCGGCTGAGCTCTTGGAGACCATTATTTCAAATCCAGAAATTAGAAGATATGCTGAAGAATTATGGAAAGACATTGGCAGGATGCTTATCTTAATTCAGGAAAACAAATCAGAGGAAATTATAAAATACATAAATGTCACCAAAGAAAGACTAGCAAAAAATGTAGATCTTGAAAAAGCTTATAAGAAATTAATATCGATGGTAAACTCTGTAGAAAAATAGTTGTACTCTACAAAAATTGTCACATCTTTTCTTTTGCATGTGGACAAATTTCTCATTTTAAAGCGTAGTCAAAACGTAAAGAGCATGAAAGGTCTGTGGGCTGGCATAAGTGGCATAATAGAAGGAAATGAGGAACCACTACAAAGAGCAAAGACCGAGATGTTTGAAGAAACAGGGATAACAGAAGATTGTCTTGTTCTATTCAAGACTGCACCTCAAATGCAGATAAGCTCGCAGTATGCAAATCACGAATGGACGGTATTCCCTTTTTTGTTTTCTGTAAAAGAACCAAACATCAAACTGAATTGGGAGAATTCAGAATACAAGTGGATTTATTCCAATGAAATTTCAAAATATCAAACAGTACCAAGCTTAGACAAAGTGCTAGCTAGCTTGCTGTAATTTTTCTATCTCTTCTGGCGTGTTGTATCTTTGTTGTGGGAGTATGATATACACGCAGGCTCCTCCACACATTGTACATGGAACTGTATTGCCATTTATCTGACCAACCCTTCCATGAATGCGAGCTGCCTCTTCTGGGTCTATAGAAAGGGCAATTTGTTTTTCCCAGTTTAATGTGCGTCTTGCCTCGGTCATCTCCATATCCCATTTTATTGCCTTATCCCGCAATTTTACCAAATCGCCTGCATGAGCCGCAATTCTATACGCAATCAATCCTGCCTTTACTTCTTCTGGAGTTGGCAATGCCAAATGTTCAGATGGTGTAAGATAACACAACAAGTCTACTCCTTCACTTGCAGAAATTGCAGCACCTATAGCACTTGCAATGTGATCATGGCCAGATGCAATATCAGTCACTAGTGGACCTAAGACATAGTATGGAACATCTCCTATCAGAGATTTTGCTAGTCGTACGTTTGCTGCAATTTCATTTAGTGGAACATGTCCTGGACCTTCAACCATAACTTGCACATCTTTTTCATGAGCTCGTTTTGTCAATCTGGATACATTGATCATTTCCTGTACTTGTAATTCATCATGAGAATCCAGAATTGAGCCCGGTCTTAGGGCATCTCCCAAGCTAAATGTCACATCATATTTTCTTGCCAACTCTATAAGATAATCAAAATGCTCAAAGTATGGATTTTCTTTGTCATACTTTAACATCCAAGCAGCAGTAATGGTTCCGCCCTTGCTTACTATTCCAGCATGTCTTTTTACTGAAAGAATTCTTTTTGCAATATCTTTTGTAATTCCAGAGTGTATCGTGGTATAATCAACGCCGTCTTTGACGTTTCTTTCAAATGCTTTTAGAAAATCATCCTCAGTAATATCAAGCGGATTCTTGCTCTTTTGCACACCATAATTGTATGCCTCATACACAGGAACTGTACCAAATGTTATTGGTGCAGCATCTAACAGTGTTCTTCTAAAGAGTCCTACATCACCACCATCGCTAAGATCCATTATGGTATCAGCATGGTACTTTACCGCAACCTTTGCTTTTTTGATCTCCTCTTCCAAATTATTTGAAAGTGTGGAATTGCCAATGTTTACATTTACTTTGGTTTTCATTCCTTTTCCAATACCTACTACTCTAATTTTCTGAGGTCTTTCATTATTGTGTGGAATAATTATGGAACCGTTTGCTATCTTGGGTACTAACCACTCTAAGGTTACATCTTCATCTTTTGCAACTGCTTTCATTTCTTCTGTTGCAATTCCCCGACGTGCAGAACCCATCTGTGTAGTCAAATCATTATTTCTACCAAATGATTGGATTTAAACGTGAGTTTCATGTCTTAAATTTGTGATTGTATTATCCATAGCAGGATCTGATCCATCAGCAGGAGCCGGGATCCAAGCAGACTTGAAAACATTTGCCGCACTTGGAGTTTACGGTCTGACAGTCGTATCCGCAATAACCAGTCAGAATACATCAAAATTTTCCAAAGTTAAAGAAGTTTCTTCTGAAATGGTTCAAAGTCAACTGGAATTAGTTTTGTCAGATTTTAATATCAATGTGATAAAAATCGGAATGGTATACAGTTCATCAATAATAAAAGCAATTCATTCTAAATTAAAAGATGTCAAAATACCGATAGTTTTAGATCCAGTGTTTGAATCAACAACTGGCGGAATCTTACTACAAAATGAGGCTTTTCCTTTTTTTAAAAAATTACTTGTACCCCTGTCTTTTGTCATAACTCCTAACGTACCAGAAGCTGAGAGGCTTGCAGGCATGAAGATAAGAACGCCCAAAGATGTCAGAATAGCTGCAGCCAAGATCCATCACATGGGTGCAGAAAATGTGGTCATAAAAGGCGGTCATTTGGATGACAAAAATGTGACAGACTATGTTCTGGAGAAAACTAAATTTTACTCCTTTTCTGGAAAGAGGATAAATCATGCAACTCATGGTGGTGGATGTAATTTTTCAGCCTCTCTAGCAATAAGTCTTGCAAAAGGCCACAGTCTCAAAAATGCGGTAAAGTTTGCAAAAGAATTTTCATTTAAATCGATAGTAAATTCACAAAAAATTGGAAGGGGTATCTTTGTAACAAAAATAGGCAACAGTGATGAAATAGAAAAGGAACTATCAGATGCAATTTCTAAATTTACAAATTTAAAAAACATATCCAAATACATACCAGAAGTTCAGACAAACTTTGTTTTTTCAAGAAAAAATCCAGAATCATTAAATGATATCTTGGGAGTTTCTGGCAGAATTGTAAAAGTTGGCGATGGTGCAATAGTGACTGGCAGTTTGAAGTATGGTGGCTCAAAACATGTCGGGTCTGCAGTTTTTGAAATGGCAAAAAAATTTCCTGCCATTAGATCTGGCATCAACATAAAATATGACAAGGAATTTATCAAAAAAGCAATTTTAAAAAAATTTTCTGTATCACACTATGAAAGATCATCAGAACCCACTAAAACTAGGACCAAAGAAGGAAATACAATATCATGGGGAATTAAAAATGCAATTAAAAAATCATCAAAGCCTGCAGATTTAATATTTCACAAGGGCGACCTTGGAAAAGAACCGATGATCTTGATTTTTGGAACTAGCCCAAATCAAGTTCTTGGTAAGCTTGTCAAAATAGTCACATAATACCATTTCATCCTTCAACATAAATACCAGAATTTCAAACATAGTTTCGTGAAAGCTATAATTCTTGCAGGCGGACTTGGTACACGACTCCAGCCATATACAACTTTTCTTCCCAAAGCCATGCTTCCCCTTGGTGAAAAACCCCTGCTTGAGCATTTGATTGAATGGGTAAAAAAGAGCAACATAGACTCTATCGTTTTATGTGTCAGTTATTTGAGAAGAATAATCGAAGACTATTTTGAGGACGGAAGCAGGTTTGGAGTAAAAATAGAGTATGCAACAGCAAATAGACCGTTTGCTACAGCAGGACAGCTAAAGACGGCTGAAGAGTTTATTGATGACACTTTTGTTTGTATCTATGGTGATTCTATTTTTGATTTTAATTTAAAAAACATGATAGTCTATCATGAAAGAAAAAAATCATTTGTGACAATGGCGTTATTTGAATACAAAACAAAGCTTCAATATGGATTCATAGAGACAGATAAAAATAACAAAGTAACAGCATGGAAAGAAAAACCAGAGATAAAGGGTAACATCAACGTCGGATGTTATGTGATGGAGTCTGGTGTCCTAAAACTAATTCCTCCAAACAGGCCTTATGGTATGGACGATGTTATAAAAAGTGCAATTGCACGCAAGAACAAAGTGAGTGGATTTTTAATTAAAAAAGGTTTCATGGATATTGGAGACAAAACTTCCTATAGAAAAGCATACCAGCACTATATCGAAAAGCTTGGCCAAATCTAATACCAAACCATGACTGTAAAAATTCGTGAATTACAAGAAAAGGATCTCTTCAATGGTTTTTTAGAATCTTTAGATTCTCTTAGAAAAGCAAGTGATCTGACTCCAAAAAAAGCAAAGACGATATTTAAGAAAATTAAATCAATATCAGATCATATGATCTACGTTGCAGTGTATGATTCAAAAATAATAGGTGCTGCGACCATATTCATAGAGCCAAAATTCATTCATGACGGCGGCAAGGTAGGCCACATCGAGGACGTTGTTGTAAGTAAAAAACACCAAGGAGAAGGAACTGGAGAAAAACTAATCAAAGCACTAATCTCATACGCCGAAAAAAAAGGCTGCTACAAAACGGTACTTGATTGTACGGATGAAATAGTGCCATTTTATAAAAAACTAGGGTTTAAGCATTTTTCAAATTCTATGAGATTTGATCATCGATCAAAAAAGTAGTCTTTTTTTGGTTTGGGTTTGGTCTTGAATAACAGACCGCCAAATATCATGACCGGTATTGACACTGCCATGAATATCGGTGGACAAAGTGTTACTTCAGTAACAAGATATGCCGCATTTAGAGTAGAAAGTATAGTGTTGGCATAATACATACCTCCAAACAATATGGCTCCATCAGCAACAACCATTGAGCCAATAAATCTAGAACCATATCTTCGTGATAGTAAGTATGACAAACCAGCTAGAATTAATGCCGGTCCAATACCAATTGAAATGAATTCAAGTATTTTAGGTCCAACGGTAAATCCTTGTATGTCAGAAGGTAAAGTATGTGCAAGAAAATTAAACAGTGATAAAATTTCAGCAACGAATAGTATAAACCAAGCAAGGCTTGCACCGCCAACCCATTTTTCAATTGCCATAGAGATTATTTTTTCAATTCAATAAATAAACCAAGTGATTGATATGACAAATGTTGTTTTTAACTCTAGATTAGAAAAACAGATGTAATTTAGACAATACCGACAAGATTGGCAAGTTCTTTTCTGCATGAAGCGCCCAATTCTTCTGCGGCTTTTTCCGGAGTGATCTTGTTTAGAAACACTCCATATCCTCGTTCAAGTCCTGACCAAGAATCATCTTGTGGATATACTTCGATGTGCCAGTGGATTTGTCTGTTGTTTTTCTTTTCTGGTGAAAGGTGAAAGACCATGTTGTAAGAAGGATTTTTCATTGTAGTTGCCAGTCCACCTAGTGTTGCACGCAAGATCAATGACAGATCATTAATCTCCTTTTGCGTAATTTTTGAAAAACTTGTTATGTGTTTTTTTGGATAAATCCAGAATTCATATGGATGAGACGGCGCCCATGGGCAAAAGGCAAGAAATGCTTCGGTCTGGAGTATTTGCCTTGGTCCTCCTGTCTCAGTAGCTACAGCTTGGCACATTGCACATATTCCCTTTTCATTTAAAATTCTGTGTGCGGCCTCTGCTTCCAGTTCTATTGTGGGAGGAATTGTGGAAAAAGTGACGACGTTTATGTGAGGATGAGTGGTAAAGCCGCCTGCTTCTTTGCCATGATTAACGTAAATTGAGACGTATGTGACTCCCCTTTGAGTATAGAGCCAACGAAGTCTGTCTTGAATAACTACTAGAACGTTAGACCATTGTTCTGTAGGTAATGTAGCGAGAGAATCTTTGTGTTTTTCAGATGCAACTACGATATAGTGATACCCGTAAGCAGGTTCGCTATACAGCGGCCTATCACTGAAAGAATTTTCAGAGTCGATAGTGACTACAGGATTTTTACTTTCAAAAACTCTTACCGACCAGCCTTCAACAAAATAATCTTCACTGTCCTGAAGCCTTTGCAACATGCCATCTTTTGCGACAAGAGAAAGTGTTGAGGGGTTTGTCATGGATTCATTTCCAGGACAGAATGGACATTTTTTTGAATCTGTAGCTACGTGATTGTTTGGGGAAACAATGACAAACTTGTCAATGACATAATCTTTACGCAAATCCCCCATATCACTAGACTCGGGATCTCGTAATTTAAAACCTTTTCAAAGATCGGATAAAAAAATATTGTAAAGTTTATGTGTAACACAACAAACTCGGAAAGTGAGCTGATGAAAAATTTCTGATAATTCCGATGTACATATGGTATATGTTCTTCTAGATGGTGTCGGAGATCTTCCACATCCAGATCTAAAAGGTTCTACTCCTCTAAGTTTTGCAAAAACTCCCAATCTTGACAAAATTGCAAGAAATGGCTCCATAGGACAAGTCATATCAGTAGGAAAAGGAATTGCCCCCCAGTCTGATATTGCGGTCTTTAACATGCTTGGATACAAATTTCAACACGTAGATTATGTTGGCAGAGGCGTAATAGAGGCAATTGGAATAGGTATTGATTTCAAAGATGGGGACTTGGCCTTACGGGGAAACTTTGCAACAGTGAATGACGAGAATATCATAGTTGACAGAAGAGCTGGAAGAAACATAGAGAAAGATGATGCTCTTGCAGTTTCACTTGAGATAGAACGCAAAGTAAAATTTTCAAATCCTAAAGCTTCAGTTGTTGTAGCACCAACAATAGGACACAGATTAGTTGTTAGAATAAGATGTGAGGGAGAACGCCTATCTTCTGAAATAAGCAATACTGACCCTGCCTATGCAAGAATTGCTGGTATGGGAGTGGCAAGAGCAGCTGGAGACTATCTAGAGATTGAAAAATCACTTCCCCTTAACGAATCATCCAGTGCAAAGCTTTCTGCTACCCTTGTCAATGAATTTACTGAACAATCACTGGATATAATGAAAAAAAGTGAGACAAACCGTATCAGAAAAGAAAAAGGAAAGAAACTTTTGAACAGTATTTTATTACGAGATGCTGGCAATAGATTTCCTGACGTCATTCCCATAAATGATCTGCATGCAATGAAGTTTTCATGCATAGTTGACATGCCAGTAGAGATTGGAATTTCAAACGTACTAAAGATGAAGACGTTTAGTGCCGGAGGCTTGACAGATTATGAAGAAAAGGCAAGGGTTGCTGCAAAGGCCATGGAGACTCAAAATGCAATATATGTTCACATCAAAGGCCCTGATGAATTTGGCCACGATGGTGACGCAATAGGAAAAATGAAAAACATCGAAGAGATAGACCAGAGATTTTTTGGAACATTGCTTGATAACATAGATACTGGAAAGGTTTCAATTGTGATTTCAGGGGATCATTCCACACCATGCATTAATCGAGGACATAGTGATGATCCAGTTCCGGTTTTGGTTTCCGGGGATTCAGTCAAAAAAGATGGAACTGCAAGATTTACTGAGGATGAGGCAAAGAAAGGAAAAATCGGTTTACTTGCAGGTGCAGATGTAATAAAGACTGCCTTGAAATTAATCAAACCATAAAAGTAGATATCATTCCAGAACTGATAATTTCTGATACCTTGCTTCGCAGAACATCAACGTCTATTTTGTAGTATTTACCGGAAGAGTTACCAAACTTTTCCATTGAACGTTTGAGAATGGAAAGGCAAATGTCATTTTCGTTTTTCTGGTAATGCACAAAAGCGGCAGCTACAAGAATTATTCCTTGAACTAGATCCTTTTCTCCTTCGTATGTTTTCTTCCATACGCTTTCTAGGATTTCATGGCACTCCCAAAATCTTTCGTAATTGAAATATTCCCTTCCCTTTTCTACTGCTTCTTCTTTTTCCATTTCCTCTTCAACTATGTGTCTAGCATTATCAAGCTGGCCTATTGTTTCGAGTTTTTTTACCAACAAATCCAAGTAATCTTTTGATATAGAAATGTCAAACTCCAAGTATCTGCTTGAAACTCTCGCATCCCTTACAATTGCATGCATTCCAGCAACAAGCTTGTCAGCTTGTGATAGGAGCTTTTTTGCATCCTGCGGAACATACCCTGAATTTTTCAGGTGAATCATAAAACGATCCACAGGCAGACAATGGTTTAATTTCTTAAATTTGTTAGCAATTTTCCGTTAAGATTATATGAACTATTAAGAGGACTTGGAATACATGTCAATGATCGAAGTCACAAGTGATGTAAAGAACAGCCTACTTGCAAGAAGGGAGATCACATGCACGTTTAAGGGACTGGCTGGTAAGCTGAAAAAACTAGAAGCCGTTGATGTCGTATCAAAACACTTCAAGCTTGATGGCAAAGTCATAGTTCCAATCAAATTACAAAATGAAACCGGAAGACCAATGGTTTCAGGTACGTTTTACATTTATGATGATGAAAAATTGGCAAGACAGCATGTCAAGCCAGCAATTTTTGAGAGGTTAGACAAGGCAAAGGCTGGTGATGAAAAAGCAGAAGAGGTAAAGGAAGCACCAGTAGAGAAAGTAGAAGAGAAACCAAAAGAAAAGGAGGCGGAGAAAAAAGAAGCTCCAAAAAAATCTGAGGAAAAAAAGGCAGTCGATGAGCCAAAAAAGGAAGAGAGTAAGTAATGGCGGGAGGAAAGAAAGCAGTTGGAGGCAAAAAAGGTTCGAGGCCCAGTGTTTACAAATATTATAAAATTAAAGGAGAAAAGGCAGAAAAACTGCGAAAGGAATGTGATAGATGTGGCAAGGGAGTGTTCATGTCAGAGCACAAAAACAGACGTACTTGCGGCAAATGTAGTCTTACTGAATTTATACAATAATTAGTAATACTTTTTCTTGCGAAGTTTTGACATTTTTTGTGCAAGCTCATCAAGCTTTGATTCTAGTTTTGGATCAATCTTGGTTTTAGCAATGATTTCTGATGGAATTTTGGCAATGTTTGTATCCATGGTTATCTTTGTAGTTGGCATGTTTTTTTCTATCCAGAATTTGACCACCTTGTCTTCAAGCTTGTAGTCTCGAAATCCCTCAGGAAATTTCTTTGTAATATGTAAAAGCAGGGTTTTGTCATCAAATACTGCCCTTGGATCAAAAAGTCTAGTTGCATCAGAATATGCACTTTCAAACAAATTTCCCGAAAGCTCATCAGAGAGGATTTCCATTTTAGATATACGGCGTGCTAGTTCCAGATAGTGTAAGAATTCGTGAGCCAAAATGGCATGTATTGTTCCCTTTAGGCCAAATGCAACTAGCGGTGCAGTGATTTGAATTATGATTTCAAGTTTTTCTGCGATGACAACCGGTGTTGTCCTGGCAAACAAGATTCCAAGATCAGTTGAGCTATGAGAGTGTGACAATACGATAGATGGTTCTACATATGCGATTGGAAAGTTGATTCCCGATGCCTTTTCTATTCTGTCTATTCCTTCTATTACTATAGGAAATCTTTCTGTTATGGTATGATAGATCTTGTCAGGCAAAAGACCGTTTTTGTGTGCCTCTTGAACTTTTAGTAGTGGATTCAATTGAAACAAACTAGTGCCAGACTATAAAAAAACGTTGACACTATTTTCAATCACATATCAGCAAGACTCAGATCAGCATCTTGTTGAGTAAATTTTTAAAATTTATCAAATCTATTTTCATGGCGTACTTTTTTCTAGTACTCCTCACTTTAAATGCAGGTATGTACTCATAGTAATTGATACAAAAAATTGTCTAGTGGATATCTACCATTTAATTTCTCAGAAAGATTGGTTAAACAAAAGGGGTCTGGGTATCATGTTATCTTAGGAGTACTGGTTCTCATCGTTGGTATCGGCATCGGATTGGCAATTGATAATAACTCGATAATATACGGATCTCTTGCTTTAGGTATCGCAATAATTATCTCTGCATTTCTAATGATTATCAAACAATACGAAAGAGCAATAATACTTAGACTAGGGAAATATCAAAGGCAGGTTGGTTCTGGTGTTCAAACAAGACTGCCTTTTGCCGATAATATTCTTGTTGTTGACATAAGGGAAAAAGTAAGTGAGTTCAAAGCGGAGAGGATGTTGACAAAAGATAATGTCCCGGTAACCATTGATGCAATACTAAATGTAGAGAATTTTAATCAGATGATACAACAGGTTTCTCAAACAACGCTTCGTAACAATATTGGTTCGTCAGAATTCCAAGACGTGCTTTCAAAAAGAGAAGAGATCAATCAACACGTAAGAACCATAATTGCAAGTGAGGCAAGTAGTTGGGGAATAGAAGTAACAGGCGTAGAAATTCGTCAGGTAATAATCCCACAAGAGCTGGAATCTGCAATGTCAATGCAGGCACAAGCTGAACGTGAAAAGAATGCCAGAGTCATATATGGAGAGTCTGAGGTGTTAGTGGCAAAACAATTTGAAAAGGCTGCAAAAGTATATGCCGATAATCCTGTGGCATATGCGCTAAGACAGTCCAATATGTTATATGAATCGATTAAAGTCCAAGGTAACACCATAGTTATGATTCCTTCAGAGTCACTAAATTCAATGGGATTTGGGAACTTGGCAACTACCATTGCATACCTTGAAAGTACCAAGAAGGCAGTAGCACAACAAAAATCAAAAGACGTTGAAACCCAACAGAAGGACGTTGGTTCACAGTAGCTTGTACTTAAATGTAAAAAAATAATCATGATTTTTTAAGATACTTAATTTGTAAGCGAGATTTCGTGAAAATCAAAGACCTTGCACTTGCACTGATTTTCTAATAGGCTGGTCAAGCTTGGCTCTACCTCGGAGCCGTTTACAAATCTTTTTAGTGGTACACCGCCGTCTGCTTCCATGAATACAGAAAAAGAGTTGTCAGACATTATTTTGTATTTTATGTGATAGATTTTTTTCTGGTTTTTCTTTCCCGAGTTTTCATATACAGATATTGTCTGCTTTTCTAGTTTGTGAAGGGATTTTAATTGAGATTGTGTAATTTGCTTCTCAGTTTCTACCTCCATTTCTATTTCTGATTTGAATCTTATGATATCAGATGGGATTTTTTCAATTGTTTTAAGATTGTGTATGATGATACCACTAAGATCTATCTTTTTCTCAGATTTGATTTTTCTTTTGTGTGGGTTGATAACTTTGGCAAAAAATGGCCTGCCTTTGCCTAAAACCAAGCTTGTCTCATCTTCACTTCCAATCCATGTAATCTTTGTCTGCTGAGCTCCAAATTTTTCGTATAGAAATTTGGCTATCTTACCTTCTACACTTTCAAATTCAGAGATACCATGAAAT
>Ga0105164_10001790_pt1 | contig 13602 bp, 18 predicted proteins | sample VDWuncwatermetaG_FD_89674 | JGI IMG/M metagenome (GOLD analysis project Ga0105164, IMG submission 89674) | Wastewater microbial communities from Netherlands to study Microbial Dark Matter (Phase II) - VDW unchlorinated drinking water | ecosystem: Environmental > Aquatic > Freshwater > Drinking...
AAAATTGACGCAAACGGCAGGCGTGGCAAAAAAAGAATCAAATGGACCTTTGGTCGTTGAATTTAAAGACAGTAACATTCCAAGTTTTTTGCTTCAAAAAAGCGATGGAGCAAGTTTATATCACTCGCGCGATTTGGCTGCCGCTATTTTTAGACAAAACATTTTATTTAATTGGCTTTCTAAACAGTTTAAAAAAATCGGCGATACGGTGACCGAAAAAACAAACAAAATAATATATGTTGTCGGAAGCGATCAAAATTTACATTTTAAACAACTTTTTAAAACTTTGGAATTACTAACAATTGGAAATCAAATAAATTTTGAGCATATTGGTTTTGGAATGATGTCGCTTCCAGAAGGCAAAATGTCAACCAGAGCGGGAAGAGGAGTGTTTTTAGAGGAACTATTAGACGAAGCGGAAAAGAAATCGGAAAAATTAGTAAAAGAAAAAAATCCTGAACTTGCCCCGGAAGAGGTTAAAGAAATAAAAGAGGCGGTTGGCATTGGCGCGGTTATTTACGCCGACCTTTCGCAATACAGGGAAAAAAATATCGTGTTCACATGGGACAAAATGATGAGTATGAAAGGGGACAGTTCGCCATATTTGCAATACGCTTTTGCTCGTATACAAAGTATTTTAAGGAAAGCGGGCGAGTTTGAATTTGTGAAGCCTGAAATTAATAATTTTGTTATGGAAAAAGAAGAGTATGATTTGGTTTTCGCTGTTTCTTTATTCCCTGAAACAGTGAACGAAGCTCGGGAGGAAAAAAGACCGGATAAAATTGCGAATTATTTAAACGATTTGGTAAAAAAATTCAACAGATTTTATGAAAATGTGCCGGTTTTGACCGTGCAAGGCGATATGCTGAATTTTCGTTTAACTTTAATAAAATCGGCGGGGCAAGTTATAAAAAATGGTTTATGGCTTTTAGGCATAAAGGTTGTTAATAAGATGTAATAAAAATTATGATTTCATACGATGATTTTCAAAAACTTGATTTAAGAGTCGCAAAAATTTTAGAAGCCGAAAAAATTAAAGGTTCGGAAAAACTTTTGAAATTGCAGGTTGATTTAGGAGAAGAAAAAAGGCAAATAGTCGCGGGAATAGGGAAAGCATACTTGCCAGAGAATTTAATCGGCAAGCAAATAGTGATTATTGCAAATTTAGAACCAAGAGTTTTACTTCACGCGGAAAGTCAGGGTATGTTGCTTGCCGCAAGCGATGAAAAGGGAAGCCCTGTGCTTTTAATGCCGGAAAAAGAGATTTTTCCGGGCGCAAAAATAAAATAATTTTATTGATGAAAATAAAAGCCAAAATTAAATTAAAAGCAAAAGAAGAAAAATGCGAGAAAATTGGTGAAAATAATTTTGTGATTTTTGTAAAAAATGCTCCGATAGAAGGCAGGGCAAATGAAGCGATTATAAAAATTTTAGCAAAATATTTTAATGTAGCGAAATTGCGGATAAAAATAATTTCCGGATTAAAATCGCGGCAAAAAATTATTGAAATTGATTTGTAAACATATACTATAAATAAATGCTATAGCGTTTTTTATAGTATTTTTTAAAATGACAGAAAAAAATGAAAATATTAATAAACCGCTCGCGGATAAAATGAGGCCGAAAAATCTGGAAGAGTTTGTAGGACAGGAGCATTTGGTTGGACCTGATAAAATTTTACGACGGGCAATAGAAACAGGCAATTTACCTTCTATGATTTTTTGGGGGCCTCCTGGATCAGGCAAGACAACTCTTGCTCTAATAATCGCGGAAGAAACAAAATTTGAATTTGTAAAATTAAGCGCGGTTTCAAGCGGGGTTAAAGACGCTCGGGAAATTATCGCGGAAGCGGAAAAAACCAAAAAACAAAATGGCAAGAAAGTTATTTTATTTATTGATGAAATACATAGGTTTAATAAAGCGCAACAAGACATATTTTTGCCGTATGTTGAAAATGGAACTATTATTTTAATAGGCGCGACAACAGAAAATCCGAGTTTTGAGGTGAACTCCGCCTTACTTTCAAGATGCCGCGTTTTTGTTCTTAATTTATTTGATGTTTCGGATATTGAAATAATTTTAAAACGGGCATTAGTTGATAAAAACAGAGGATTAGGCGATAAAAAAATTGAAATAAAAGAAGAAACAATAAAATATTTGGCAAATTTAGCAAATGGAGACGCACGCGGGGCGTTAAATGGTTTAGAAATTTCTGCTGGGATAGCGCGCGAGGATAAGAATGGAATATTAAAAATAGATGAAAGAATTATAAAAGAAGCGTTGCAAAAAACTCATCTTTTGTATGATAAGGCGGGTCACGAGCATTATAATTTAATTTCGGCTTTGCATAAGTCAATGAGAGGAGGGGACCACGACGCAAGTTTATATTGGCTTGTGCGAATGCTTGAATCCGGGGAAGAACCGCTTTATATCGCGAGGCGGCTCATAAGATTTGCTTCGGAAGATATTGGTATAGCGAATTCTTTGGCGCTTCCGCAGGCGGTTTCAGCGTATCAGGCGTGTCATTTTATAGGAATGCCGGAATGCGGAGTAAATTTAGCGCAGGCTACGATATATATGGCAAAATCAAAAAAATCAAACGCGCTTTATACCGCGTATAACGCGGCGCGCGAAGATGTTAAAAATTTTCCAAATGACCCCGTTCCTATTCATTTACGAAACGCGCCGACAAAACTTATGAAGGATTTGAATTATGGAAAAGATTATAAATATACGCCTGATTACAAAAATAAAGAGGAGGCAGTACAAGACTACCTCCCCAAAAGTTTCAAAGGACGGAAATATTTGAAAGAGTGAAAATATTTTTATAATTATTAGATATTCTTAGATTTTGTTGATTGCCACACATATTCAAGAACCGTTTTAAGAAATTTAAGCATATCTTCGTCTGAAATATTTTGTTCCTTGGCAAGTGTTTTTAATATACTCATATATTTTTCAAAACCAATTGAATTAAGATATTGCACTTGAAGCAATAAACTAATTTCTGTTATTTTGTTTTCTTCTGAAGTTTCTCTTAATTCTATTCCATTTCTATTTACAAATTGCTTAACGATTAAATTAATTAATTTTGAAGGTGTTTGATTTTTGGCTTCCGCTAATTCATTTAATTTTGTTTTTATATCAGCATCTATCCGAAATGTCATTCCTTTTTTTGGGGGATAGTGTAATTTATCTTCCATTTTTCCCTCCTTTTTAGTTTTTTATATTAAGTTTTTAATGTGCAAAAAATATTGTAAATTCAATTTAGAATATCAAATATTTAGCCGTTTGTCAAGTTTTAAAAAAATTGATTTTATAATATGTTTTGATATAATAAAATTATGTGTCTTGCGACTCCAATGAAAATTATTGAAATAAAAGGAAAAACTGCTATTGTTAAAACAGGTAGTCATAAGCATAAAGTAAATTTGACATTGATAAAAAATCCGGAAGTTCACGATTATGTTTTGGCGCATGGAAATATCGCTATAAATAAAATTCCGAAGGATGAAGCGGAAAAAATCTTAAAAATGATTGAGATGTTGAATAACAAAAACTATGCTTCAAAATAGTTCTTTAACAAAAAAATATAAAGGAGACAATGCAATGAACGGACTTGATGTGTTTGTAAAATACGCGTTTCCACCGAATCGTTTAGGTTATTGCGGTCCTCAAAAAAGCGATTTATTCTTTCAAATTTTTACTGACATAAAAGAAAAACAGAAAAAAGGCGTAAAAGTTAAAACAAAATTATTAAAAGAATTAAGAAACTTATCGGAGCAATTTAAAGCAGCCACGCTTTATTTAGAAATAATAGCAAAAACATATGAAATAAATGATATTTTTGATAAGCAAGTTGTGGAAGCATATTGGCTTGGCAATGATTTATTGAATAATGTTGAGTTTAAGATTTTATACAAAGGTCTTGAAGAAAAAAACATAAATATTTTTTTGAACGACAGTCGTCAAAATGACAATTGCCAAATAGTGACGGATGCCAAAAATGTTATATTAAAAGCGAAACCGCATCACACTTTCCATGTTTTAAATATTTACACCCAAAAAGAATTTACTTTAAAAAATTATAAGATTATTTTAGAGGCTATAGATAATTGCAGAATTAGATGGGGAATTGTTGAAAATATTTGCGTTGATAATAAAATAAAAGATTTTTACGCAACTATTGATGTAAAATATTTTTTTTTAGAATTTGATAAATATGGAAATTTAGTATTAGAAAAAGAAATGATTGGAAAGTTTTTTACGATAAACACAAGTATTAAAATAGGCGACATTGTTTCTTTGCATTATGATTTTATATGCGATAAATTAACTCTTGAACAAAAATCTAATTTAATTTTTTGGACAAATTATCATCTTGCTATATTTAATAGTTGTAGAGATAATATATTATTATAATATATTATTAAAACCAAGCGGCTCTTCGGAACCGCTTTATTTTTTTAATTTACTCCGATTTTATTTTCTACTTTTTTTATTCTTTTCGCATGGTTTACGAGAGTATCGCCGATTTCTTGATGTAAACCGTCGTGCATCGTGTCTTCTGTTCTTTGTGTGTCCAATAATCCTATGAGTTTATCTTGTCCTATTAACACTTTGTCAAATTTTTCATCTAATTTTTGATCTATTTTTTCAATTTGTTTTTCTATTTCAATAAACCTATTATCTATTTCAATAAACCTATTATCTATTTCAATAAACCTATTATCTATTTCAATAAATTTATTTTCTATTTCACCAAATCCATTTTGAGTCATTACCGCCAATTTATCAATTGTTATTTTCCTTTCTGTTTTTATATATTTTTTCTTTATATTTAATTTTTTAGTTGGTTTTTTATAGTTCATATTTGTATTATACTTTAAATTTTAAAAAGTCAATGTGAATTTATTTATATTTTTTTTACCTAAAAATTAAGTGGAGTTTTAATGTGTGGAGCAGGAAAGGCAAGGGTCGTAGGCGCGGATGAGCATTATGAGGAGCTTTTTTCGTTCTTCTTCGGTTTTGTTTTTGGTTTGGCAGAGCAAGTCGTTTGCGCTTTTTTCTATTGAAGATAAATTTTGCACTGTCGGAGTTATAATGTTCGCGTATGTTATAACCCCTTTTTCGTTTAAATGAATTTCATGATAGAGTCCTCCGCGAGGAGCTTCAATCGCGCCAATTCCTTCTAATAACGGATTTAACGACGGTTTAATTATTTCGCTATTCATTTCTATAATAAGCAATTTTTTAGTTATTTTTACTGCGAGATTATGATATTTTAAAATTTCTATTAACTGCGCCGGTATATTGTGAAAAGGATTGTTAAAATTAAGCCCATATTTTTTTGCTATTTTTTTAGAGTTTTTGCTTAACGCAATACGGGCTAACGCTCCTACCATAATTTCTCTATTATTAAATTTGCCGAATTTTGCCGTTGAATAATTTTTAACTTCTTCGCTTATGTTTTCTTTATAATTTTTTACGCTTATGGTTTCATTTTTGTTTGAAATAATTTTATCATTTTTTTTTGCGACGAGTTCTAAATCAGTATTAAGCGCAGGATATTCTAATTTACGCGATAATTCAGCCGCCCATTTTGCTGTTTTTGCTGTTTTTTCTAAAAATTTTAATAATTTTTGCAAATCATTTTTACTTGGTATTTTATTAAAACCACCCATTGTCGTTGTGGTTGGGTGCACGTTTCTTCCTCCGACAGTATAAATTATTTTATCGGCAATGTCTTTTAAAATTAATGCGTTTTTAAAAACATTTGGATTTTTCTTTTCAAGCTCAAAACCTGAATCAACTCCTAAATAATCAGGAAGGGCGAGGAAAAATAAATGTAAAATATGGCTTTGTAAATTTTGTCCGCATTTCATAAGCAAGCGCAAGAGACGAGTGGTTTCATTAACTTCAATTCCGTATGCGTTTTCTATTGCCGCAAGCGACGCTAAATTATGCGCGACGGGACACACTCCGCAAATACGGGGAGTTATCCAGTACGCTTCTTGCGCGGTTCGTCCAACTAAAATTCCTTCAAAAAGCCGTTCGCCTTCGTGAACCGCGAGCCGCGCTCTTTCATTTTTAAAATCTACTATAAGTTCCCCGTGTCCTTCAATTTTTGCGATAAAATTTTGAGTTATCATAATTTATTTATTTTTTAAATTTATTTAAAGCTTTCGTTCCTGCTATGAAACATTGAAAAATATTTTTCCGTTGTTTCTTTGTCAGTTATGTTTTTAAATATTTTTCTAAGAGCCGCAATATTCGCTTCTTCGCGGATTCCGAAACATCCATAGCATGGAGAACCTCCTGATATACAAATCGCTCCGCATCCGCCTTGTGTAATCGGTCCCATACACGGTTTTTTGTTTATAATTCTGCAATCGTTTTCTTTTACTTTACAGTCAAAACAAACGGAATATGGTCTATATGATGGTTTTTTGCCTGCCAAAATTTCTTCTATAACGCGCAGAAATTCGTTTTCATCAATCGGGCAACCATGAATTGAAAAATCAATTTTTACATACGCCGAAAGCGGTTTTGCGTCAACTCCTTTTGGTTTATATCCAGCACCATAAATTTTTTCGTACCATATATATCTTTCCGCTTCAGGCATAATTGCAGGAATACCTCCTAAAGCCGCGCAAGCGCCAAGCGCTATTAAAATGCCAGAATTTTCACGCAATTCTTTTAACAATTCAATTTCGTCTTGTTTTATCGGCGCTCCTTCTATTATTGTAATATCATACGGACCAGATTCAAAATGTTCTTGTCCAAGCCTCCAATTTACAATATCAATTTTTTCAGCGAGTAATAATAATTTTTCCTGAAGAGAAATTAATTTTACCTCGCATCCTTCGCAATCCGTAAAATCATATATGGCAATTTTTGGGGTGTTATTTTTCATTTGTAAAATCAGATTATATTTTTTATTTTAAATTTTTCCCGACTGCTTCGCTTATATTTTTATAGCCGTCTTTTTTAATTAATTCGGCAAGTTCTCTGTTTATTTCTGAAATTATTTGCGGTCCTTGAAAAATCATACCAGTTATCATTTGTAAAAGCGAAGCTCCGTCTTTAATTTTTTTGTAAGCGTCTTCCGCGCTAAAAATTCCTCCGCATCCTATAATAATATATTTGCCGCAAGTTGTTTTATAAATATAAGAAATTAAATTATTTGCCGTTTCCTCGGCCGGTTTTCCGCTCATTCCTCCAATTCCTTCCGGTATTCCTTCCAAATCTTCTTTTATTATTTTTGGATTCTCTCTTTTTTTAGTAAGATTGGCGCAAACAAAACCTTGTATATTATGATTTTTACTTGTTTCAATTATTTTGTCTACCATTTTAAAAGGCAAATCAGGGGTCAATTTTAAAAAAACTGGTTTTTTAATTTGAAGTTTATCAAATTCTGTTAAAAGAAATTCTAAAGAATCCGGATCTGTAAACGGTTGTCCTCCGTAGGCGTTTGGGCAGCTTATGTTTATAGTAAAATAATCGCCGATGTCGGCGTCGCGAAAAGTTTTTGCCGCTTTTATGTAGTCGGCAATTCCGTTTGCCATATCTACTGTTTCCGGGCAATTTGTTTTTGCAACGCTTATGCCGACTGGAATTTTAAATTTTTTATTTAAAAGTCGTTTTGAGATTTCTTCGCATCCGTCATTTTTTAATCCATACCACACCATAAGAGATTTTGACCTTAGCATTCGCCAAAGACGCGGGCGAGGATTACCTTTGCAAGGGTTTCCTGTAATTGATCCGATTTCCATAAACCCAAAACCGACATTTGGCATAATTTGGGTTAATTCCGCGTTTTTATCAAAGCCGGCAGAAAGACCTAAAGGATTTTTAAAATTTATATTGAACAAATTTTGACTTAAAATCGGATTTTGATAATTAAACACAAGATTGACGAATATTCTTGTTATAAAGTTGTTTCCTAAAATTTTTCCAATGTTTAAAATTGTGTTATGGACGTCTTCAGGGTCTCGTTTAAAAGCAACGGGTTTAAAAATTTTTATGTAAAAAAATCCGGTTATTTTATTTCTAAATTTTGTTAAAATGTTTTTCATAAATTTAATCCCGATTGTTTTCAATTTGGTCATAATTAAAAACTGGACCGTCTATACAAACGTATTTGCTTCCTGTCGTACAATGCTGACACTTGCCTATACCGCATTGCATTTTTCTCTCCATATTTACAAAAATTTTTCTGTCTGAAATTCCAAGCGGTTTTACGATATGTTCTATCGCGTCCATCATGGGCCCTGGACCGCACATCACTACCGCCGCGTTCTGTTCATCAATTTCAATTTCTTTTATAATATCTGTAATAAATCCTATATGCCCGCTCCAAGCAGGAGACGGCTTGTCTATAGTAAGTATAATATTTATTCCTTTATTTTTCCATCTTTCCTGTTTATTTTTTAAAAGAATTTCATCGGGCGATTTTGCGCCGTAAAGCAAATAAATTTTATGATAATTATTTCTATTTTCTATTATATATTCTATAAGAGCGGCAATAGGAGGTACGCCGCAGCCGCCTGTAGCCGTTAAAACATCTTTGTTTTTTAGAAAATTAAGCGGAAATCCGTTACCAAACGGTCCGCGCGCGGTAATTATGTCTCCTTCATTTAAACTATGTAAATAATTAGTAACAATCCCGCCCGTGTTTCTTACCGCTATTTCTAAAAATTCATTTTCATAAGGAGAAGAAAGGGGACCAAAAGCAGATTCTCCATAACCGATGTTTCCGACTAAAACAAATTGTCCTGGAATAAAAATTAAACCGTTTTTATTTTTTTTGAAGTTTCCCAAAATAGGCGTAATCCGAAAAAGTTTAACGATGGGAGATTGCTCTTCAATTTTTAATATTTTTACTTGTCGGGGAAGATATGAATTCATATTTTTAAAATCAATACCAAAACTTTTAATTTTTAATCTTTGGGTACTCTTGAATTATTCTTTTTAATATTTCTAAAATATCTATTTTTGCCGGACAGTATATTTTGCATCTTTCGCATCCTACGCACTGCGATGCGCCATACTCTAAATAACCGCGAACAAATTTATGAAAAAACCAATTATAATATCTTTCTTTAATTGTTGGGCGAAAATTATGATTTCCTGAAATTTTAGAAAATTCCGGAAGCGTGCAGGCTGTCCAATTTCTGCACCGTGAACAAGCGCCGCTTAATTCAACTTTGTCTTCCAAAGAAAAACAATAACAAAGAGGACACACATAAGAACAAACTCCGCATCCTAAACAAATTTCGGCAAGTTCTTCCCAAATTTTATTTTCCCGCGTTAATTCTACGGCGTTTTTTAATGTTTCTGGATCTAAAAGAAGATTTTTCATTTCTTTTGTCCAATTATTTTCGTTATTTAAGATTATACTTTTATTTGGTAAATCCGCAGGAGTATTTTTAAGAGAGTCCGTCAATTCAATAAAAAATTCTTTATTTTGAATTATTAATTTTTCGCCAGTTTTGGTGTTTATCGCCACTATGTAATAGTTATCTTGTTTTTTAAAAACAATATCTCCGCTTTCGCAATTCGTATTATTTTCGCTTTCAATAAGACCGATAACAACAGATTGTTTTCTATTTTGAAAATAAAAGAAATCCTTTTGAGGCGCGCTCATTATTTCATCAAGATATGTTAAAGATAAAAGTTCCGCTGAATTTAAACCGAATAAAATAAATTTTTTAGGCGGTTTCGCGATTTTAATTTCTCCATTTAAACTATCTTTTTGAAACATTTTTTGCCCGCGCGGCAGAAAATATTTTTTAAAAGGCAACACATCGTTTCGCGTGTCTTTAATTTCATATTTTTCGGACAATTTTTTTAAGAAAAAATCTATTTGTTTATTTTCTATCGCAAGCATAAATTTATCATACAGCAATTTTTAATTTTAGTAAAATATTTTTGTTTGTTAATTTTAAAATCTTATGGTATTTTAAAATTATAAAAAATAGCTTATTTTTTTATGGAACAAATAGAAATTGAAAGAGTTTTCTTAATAAAGCGATTGCCACGCGATTTATATAAATATAAACCGATCGCAATTGATACAGGCGATTTTTATAATCCCGACAAAACGGACGAGATTGGAGTTGACCATTTAACGATTAGGCGGAAAGGTGATCACTATGAGATTAGAAAAAAAGAAGGTAATTCTGAATACAAAAAAATAGAGCACACTATTCGTATTACAAAAGAGGAATTTGATTTGTTAATGTCTATAGTTCCACAGCGACATCAAAAAAACATGTATTTATATCCCATCAGCGATGGGCGCATATGCGAGATAGATGTTTATTTAGGAAAACTGGCCGGATATGCCAGAGTTGAGATAGAATTTAAAAATGAGGAAGAAATGAAAAATTTTACTCCGCCGGAATGGTTCGGAATAGAGATTACAGAACTTAACCACAGTATTCATAAAAATCTCGGGGAGATAACCTTTGCTGATCTTAAAAAAAGATATAATGAGAAAAAAATTGAATTGACGCCAGTATCGGTTAAGAATAATTAGCAAAAAATACTTTGACTACTTTGAATTATAAGACTTTTGAAAGAGATCTAGTATATATAATAAAAATGTCCGCCAAGTTTGGCGGACATTTTTTCGTAACTCGTTAAAATACCTTTAACGATTACCAGCTTCTTCGTCTATTGTCGCGGTCGCGATTATCGTGACCTCCTCCTCCTCCGAAGCTTCTTTTAGGACGATCTTCCATAGGACGAGCTTCGTTTACCACAATAGCTCTTCCTTCTAAGTCTTTTCCGTTTAACGCTTGAATAGCTTTATCCATATCTTCATCAGATACCTCCACAAAACCAAATCCTTTTGGGCGATTATTCATTCTATCAATTATAACTACAGCTGATTCAACATTGAATCCAGCGTCGGAAAAAAGTTCTTTAAGTCCGTTGTCATTAATGCTAAAAGGAAGATTCCCAACATATAATTTTTTTGCCATATATAAAACTTTATCACTTATAAATAAATGTAAGCCGACTGCTTTCTTGGTTCTTTTGTCGGCTTAATTTAAAATATCCGCCAAAAAGAGAAGAAACATACATTACAGTATATATATTACACTATTTTTTTAAAAAAGCAAGGGGTTGTATTACTTTGAATATCTTGCGGAAAATTTGGTCTAAAGTATAATTAATTAAATGGATATTGTTTCACACGGAATTTGGGCCAGTCTTGCCGCAAAGACGGCTAATAAACAATATAAAAGGCCGTTAAATTTGCGTCTTGCGTTTTTTTTCGGGGTTTTCCCTGATCTTTTTGCTTTTACACTGCCGTTTATTTTTCTTTTATGGAGTTTTTTCTTTTATGGAACTTTTGGTTTTGATATGAGAAACCTGCAAGAAATAGAGGGCTCACCGCAAAACGCATTTCCTGTGGCGGGAATTACTTACAATCTTTACCGTTTAAGCCACAGCGCGATTATTTTTCTTTTAGTTTTCTTTTTTGTTTTTTTATTTTTAAAACGGCCTATTTTTGAAATGCTTGGGTGGTTTTTGCATATTTTAATAGATATACCGACCCATACTTATAAATTTTTTCCAACTCCTTTTTTATGGCCCGTATCGGATTTTAAAATAGACGGTTTTTCTTGGGGCACGCCATGGTTTCTTATTTTAAATTACGGAGCGATTATTTTTGTTTATTTAATATTGCGTTTAAAAAAAGGTAAAATTTGAAAACAAAAATCGCCGCGTTATTTTGATAAAGAATAAATTTTTCATTACCAAAATATCGCGGCGATTTTTAAATTTACAAGATTTTATTCAGATAACTCTGATTCTTGCTTTTTGTTTTCTTCAGAAGAAGCGTTTTCTTCTTTTTCTTCCGCTTTTTCTTCCATCTCAACATTGCAGGTTGAGCAAACTCCTTTTTCCTCTGACTCAGATTCGCATGTTTTGCATTCGTATGTCATAATAAATTTAGAAAAATTAATGTATAATTGCGGTCTGCGACTATAACCACCTTATTTATAATATACCATTTTAAATAATTAAAGATATATTGTATATATACAATAACCTAATTATTTAAAATGTCAATACATTGTACTATTGACAAGGAATAATAATTATATTATCTTTAAATTTTAATGCACATTGAAAAAAGAGAAAGGGGGAAAACATGTTGATCGGCATCGAGGGTATTGTGTGTGCGGGAAAATCCACTCTTGTGGCTGAATTGTGCAAGTCGCATTTATTTGCAGTCGTAGAGGAATACGGCGTGTTCACCAAAGGGCACTCTAATTTTCCACATTTTCCGCCGAAAAATATCGACGACATTATCACTGCGGACAAATATTTTATAGGTATTGAAAAAATGAGGTATGATTATTTGCAGTCGCTCATGACGACCGATATCCACACACACATTGTCGTGGATCGCACATATCATAGCTGTCTTGCTTTCGACTACGCCGTATCAAAGTTTGTTGATTTTAATGCCATGGAATATTCAACAAAATGCTGGAGTGACGCATTAAAAATAGAACCTCATATAACAATCATTCTGGACATTGATATACAAACAATGTTGGAAAGAAACAAAAAGCGCAACAAAGAACTGTTTACACACTTTAAAAATAGATCATTTTGTAAATCACAACGAGACTATTACCTGCGGCTTACAAAACAAGACAGTACACATTACACCATTTTTAACGGTGGTCTACCTACTGAGGATATTGCACAATGCGTGATACAATTTATTCACTGATCAGGTTGTCGCACACAAACTGCAAAATCCCAATGGTTCTGGGGAAGAGCTTATTATCTTTTTCCCAAAACCTTCACTATATCATCATTGACGACTAGTTCGTCAATTTTATTTTTAAATTCTAGTATCTTCTCACCACTGTTTTCATCTAAAAATTTGCGGATTACTATATCAAACAGATCTTTTCTCACATCAATTATGTGTAAAAAATATTTACAAATATAATACCCTAAAATTTCGCGCAAACCTCGAAATTTTTTTTCATAATACGAATCCGAATAAAAACAAATAACCTTAACACAGGCTCGTAAACCGAACACCGCTCCATGATACCTTGTTGTTACCACCAAATTCATATCCTCAATTACGCTTATGATTACTTCTTCAGGTCTCTGACTGTCAATGTTATTAAAAAAATTGGCATCAAGTGTAGTATATGACGCGTTATATTTTTCAAGCAATGTTTTTGTTATACCAATATCACCTAAATTATTGTCATCAAAAATGTGAGGTATGATATAGAAATGTATATCAGAATGTATTGCTGTTATAAATTTTATAAAATAGCCAACAGTTGAAATTGCATTTTCAGTATCCCAATCTCACAAAGATATTACGACATTGAATTTTGCTTTTTTCACTAATGATAGTTGTTTAATATATTTCATTCTAAAAGCATCGTCTAATGTTTTGATTATTTTACCTTCATTATTAAATGTTAACAGACGATAGGTTGTATAGACTTATTAAATTTCTTTTTTAGAAAATCGGCAGGCGTCATATAATTGATTTGTTTTAAACGGACTTCAAAATTGTAGCGGTTCAAATACTCTGCCAAT
>Ga0105164_10001791_pt1 | contig 13590 bp, 17 predicted proteins | sample VDWuncwatermetaG_FD_89674 | JGI IMG/M metagenome (GOLD analysis project Ga0105164, IMG submission 89674) | Wastewater microbial communities from Netherlands to study Microbial Dark Matter (Phase II) - VDW unchlorinated drinking water | ecosystem: Environmental > Aquatic > Freshwater > Drinking...
CCCGATATACATGGCCGGGCGCAGACGCACGGCCTGTAATCCTTCCAGGACCGTAATGTTGCTGGCATCGTAGGTGCCTTTTTTCATAACCATCCTCTCAGCCCTCCTCAACCCCCGGGGTTGATTTTGTTAACCCCGGGGGTTGAGGAGGTTTATGCTACTTTAAATCTAATTTTCACTATCGACGGAAATTCTTTCTGAAGTTCTTTTAATAGGCTTTCCCTGTTTAAATTCAGCCTGACTAAGCGCAGCGAAGTCTTCGCGCTAATCGTCACGCACCCGTCCTTAAAATCCGCTACCATGCTCTGCTGATCTTTGGAAATCTTCGCCCAGGCTGCCTGGATGTCCTTGAAATGCCCCCCATCCCCCGATGACATCCGTCCTATGACCCCTGAAACGATATTTTTGATCGAATCCATTTTTAAAGTCTCATCGGAAGGGCTAAATACAAATACTCTTTGAGCCGCAGCACGCAGGGTTTGTCCGGCCCTAAAAATTCCATGGGCACATATTCCTCGTCGATATTCTTAAGCACGTCAATAAAAAATTGCGGATTGAATCCCACCATCAATTCCTGCTGTCCGTATTCGACCACCACTTCTTCGCGGGATTCCCCTACATCCGGGGTGCTTTTAGAGATCACTAATTTATCCTTGAAGAGCTCAAACTTGATGGCCTGAAAATCCGGGGTGGAAAGTAAATTTGCCCGACGGATAGCGGCCAAAAGATCCTGGGTCCGGACCTTGGCTTTATTATTGCCTTCTTTAGGGATGACCTGCTTATAATTAGGAAACTCTCCTTCTATAATACGGGTGGCGATCAGGACCCCGTTAATATTAAATAAAACCTGGGTCCCCCCGTTAATAATACTAACCTGTCCCTCTTCTTTTAGATTACGGTTAATTTCATTAATAGCCTTAACAGGGACAATGATATGAAAATCTTTATGAGAAGGATGTATTAATTTCTTTTCGATTTTAGCCAGACGCCTGCCGTCTGTTGCCACCATCCGCACAACATCGCCTGCGACTTCCAATAAAAGACCATTTAAAACATACCGGGACTCTTCATAAGAAACCGCGAAATTCGTCAAACGGATCATTTCTTTTAAATCTGCCTGTTTGATTAAAACAGCATCTTTATCTTTAAATTCCGGAAACTTTGGGAATTCTTCTTTAGGTAAGCCATTGAGTTTAAAACGGCAATTTAAACCTTCAATATCAATCTGATTGTTCTTGCGGGCCACAATAATCACTTCTCCATTAGGTAATTCACGGACAATATCACTAAAACGCTTGGCAGGGATGGTTATAGCCCCCTGTTCATAGACATGCACAGGTAATTCACAAGATATCCCAATATCCAAATCAGTGGTGTTCATTTTTAATAAACCATTATTTGTTTCTAAAAGTATATTGGATAGTATAGGTAAGGTGGTTTTGGGGGAAACAATATTACTGACTGTGGCAATCGCAACTTGAATTTCCTCTTTATTAGTCTTTATTTTCATATTCACAACCCTCTACGTATAGTGCTTAATGGTTAAAGTTTGAAAATAGTAGTAATCGTATTAGTACTTGTGGATAAGTTGACTTAGAAACTAATCTTTAATGCTTTTAATGATTTACGGGTATTAACACCTGTGGATAACTTGTTTATTCTAAAAGAATCGAGTTTAAATAATCAATGCTTTTTTTCACTTCCGGATTGGTTATAAAATCCTTCTCTACTTTTTTATAAGCGTGTAAAACCGTGGTATGGTCTTTGCCGCCAAAAGCCGCCCCGATTTCAGGCAAGGAATGTGCCGTTAATTTACGGGTCAGGTACATAGCCACCTGTCTGGGCAAAACCACGTTTTTATGACGCTTTTTAGTCTTCAAATCAGCCAAGGTCACGCGGTAGTAGGCAGCCACTTCTTTTTGGACCATATCGACACTGATGGTTTTGATGGTTTCTTTGACCATGTCTTTAAGGACCTGTTTGGCCGTGGCCAAAGAAATCAATTTATCTTCCAGCAGCGCGTAAGCCACCACCCTGATGAGCGCCCCTTCCAACTCGCGGATATTGGTTTTAATTTCTTGGGCAATAAATAATACCACATCATCAGGAACTGCCACAGATTCTAATTCTAATTTTTTACGCAAAATGGCCACCCGTGTTTCATAATCCGGCGGCTGGATATCAGTAATTAATCCCCAGGCAAAACGCGAGACCAGGCGCTCCTCCAAATTGGCGATCTCTTTAGGGGGCCTGTCCGAGCAGATGATAATTTGTTTGTGGTGATCATGCAACGTGTTAAAGGTATGAAAAAACTCTTCCTGGGTGGACACTTTCCCGGCGATAAAATGGATGTCATCGATCAAGAGAATGTCGACGTGGCGGTACTTTTGGCGGAAAGTCTCCGACGAATGGTGACGGATGGAGTTGATTAATTCATTGGTGAACTGTTCGGATGACAGGTAACAGATTTTAAGGGCGGGATTTTTTCTTTGGGCTTCATGGGCGATGGCTTGCAGCAAATGCGTTTTGCCCAAACCCACAGGGCCGTAAATAAAAAACGGATTGTAAGACTTGGCCGGATTTTCCGCCACGGCCTGGGCCGCGGCAAAAGCAAAACGGTTGCCTGCCCCCGCGACAAAATTTTCAAAAAGAAAACGCGGATTTAAATGGATATTTTTGTCCGTGGGCGCGAAAGATTTTTCAATGAGGTTAAGTTTTTGCTGGGTTTTTTTATTCAGCAGATCAGAATTAACAGCGAACTGGATGTCAATTCCCTGCCCTGCTTCGGTGCGCAGGCAGCGCTCGATGATGGTACGATAGCGTTCATCGATCCAGTTTTTGAAGTATTCATCCGGGGCCTGGATGGTCAAAACCCCGGGGATAGTTTCACAGATTTTCAGATGAGAAAACCACGTGTCGTAAGAAGTCTCTCCGATAGAGGTTTTGATGGGATTTTGGGCTTTTTGCCAGACGTCATTTAGGATCATTGAAAGGCCCTATTGCTTCGAATTCGCAAGGTTGTTTGTCATATCGAGGGGATCACAAGTTATTAACAGCTGTGGAAAATTCCCCAGGTATTGCGCGTTTTCGGACGTGGGTCATTATAACAAAGCTTTTTTTGATTGCAATGGTTTTCTTGGCAGCATAGGAAAGAATATTTGACTTTGCTTGCAGCATGCCTGTAAAGAACTTGACTTCACTTGAAGCTATGTTATAATTTCCCAACTATGAAGGCCGTCTTTCTAATATACGCTGCAGGAAACGGCACATCTCTGGGAATAACATAGAAGGTAATATTTAATGAAGAAACACCTTAAGACGCCAACCAATATTGTCGGGAAAAAAAGACACGGATTTCGTAAGCGCATGGCGACTTCCGACGGCCAAAAGGTGCTCAGCCGTCGACGCGCCAAAGGCCGCCGTAAACTTATCCCCTAAAAGCACGCAGGCTTAATTCATTCCTCCGAAGCTTTAGCGAAGGAGAATCAATGGGTAAACAACTTCTGGTTTCAGGCATAAAAGCGTATCAGTGTTTAAGCCGCGCGTTACTTGTTAGAAATTGCCGGTTTTATCCTTCATGCTCGCAATACGCCATCGAGGCTATTGAGCACTTTGGCATCGTTCGTGGAGTGAAAAAAGCAATGGGGCGTATTTTGCGTTGTTCTCCAGCCAACCACGGCGGGTATGACCCAGTAAAGTAGATCCTATGGAACGCAATACTCTTTTAGCTATTGTTCTATCCGCAGCAGTTTTGTTCACCTATCAAGCGATTTTTGTTCCTCCAAAACCGGTGGAAATGCTAAAAAATCCTCAAAGCACTGCAGTACAAAGTGTTAGCGCAATTAACAATCCCCTATCGGAAACAGCCCCTAATAACTCAATAAAAACCACAAACGTAGTAAATAAGACCTTAGACTATGAATTAAAAACCACAGATGCAGATATTTCATATACAAATTTGGGTGGATCACTCCACAAAATAGATTTTTCAGGGAACAAATCATTCCCCATCACCGATGTATTAAGTATCGGTGGCTTGGAAAACGCCCAATATACAGGTCAAAAATTGGATAATGAAACAGTTTCTTTGGTATATAGGGATAAAAATTGGCAAATAACAAAAACATATGCAATCAAATATAAAAATTTTATAAAAGTCAGAATGGAAATTAAAAATTTATCAGAAATTTCCATTCTGAATAATTTTAGTATTACAGCTTTTGAAATTGATGAATCCAGAATGGACATTAATCAAAATAATAGAGATAGTGCCCTATTTGAGTATTCTGTTTACGCAAACAATAAAATATTTCGCAAGGGCAATGCCAGCAAATTCGATGACAAAAACGATCAAAATAGACCGGTCGTGGTCAACTGGGTTGGTTTTAGGGACCATTATCACGCATTCATTGTTAAACCTGAATTTGAAACAAAATCCTATGAAATTAAATCCGATAGTGATAAACAGTTAAACGTTTCTATTAAACCCCAGAATAAGAATTTAGCGCCAGGGGAAAGCGTGACCTATGATTTTAGTATTTATGCAGGCCCCCAAAATCCATGGTTGATGAAGAAATACCAAAAAGGTTTTGAGAAAATCGTCGCTTTTAGCAGTTTCCCTATCATTGAATGGATAGCGCAGGCCATCTATTATACGATACCATTTTTCCACGCTATTTTTAAAAGCTGGGGGATAGCCATTATTTTGATCAGTGTGATGATTTATGGCATAACCTATCCCTTAACCATGAAAAGCATGATGTCCATGCGTAAAATGCAGGAAGTTCAGCCCAAAATCGCGGCGTTGAAAGAACGGTATAAAAACGATTCTCAAAAATTGAACGCGGAAATGATGGAGATTTACCGTCGAGAAAAGATCAATCCCCTTGGCGGCTGCCTGCCATTTTTAATACAGATGCCATTTTTTATGGCCCTGTATCAAATATTGTGGCGTGCTCAATATTTTCAGGGGCAGGGGTTCTTATGGATTAAAGATTTATCCCAACCGGATCGGCTAATAATTTTTCCTTTTTATTTGCCTTTATTTGGCAATGAGCTTAATATATTACCAATCTTGACAGGGGGGATCATGTTTTTGCAACAGAAAATATCAAGCAAGAGCATGACCGTAATGGATGAACAGCAAGCCATGCAGCAGAAGATGATGATGTATATTTTGCCGGTAATGATGACCTGCATGTTCTATAAATTTGCCAGCTCATGGGCGATATATTTTTTAGTTTTTTATATCCTCTCAACAGCAACACAATGGAAAATAGCCAAATTAGCAGGGAAAAAGTGAGCATGGTGATTAAATCAGCGGCCAGCGAATTTGAAGGCAATACCTTAGATGAGGCTATTAATAAGGCTGTTTTAAAGCTGGGTGTTCCTAAAAGTAAGCTAAATATTAAAGTTGTCTGTGAAGAAAAGCGCGGGCTTTTTGGTATGCGAGGAGCCAAAACTGCTAAAATTAAGGTGAATATCAAAAAAGGCCCAATTGCTTCGATTTCGTAAGCTGGGTAGAACTATTCGTAGTTTCACGTGAAACGGAGTATAAATGGCAAAAACTATCGCTGTTTGTAATCAAAAAGGCGGTACAGGCAAGACCACTACAACCATCAATTTGGCATCAGCCCTGGCTGTTTTAGACAAGAAAATTCTTATTGTAGACATGGACCCCCAGGGTAATGCAAGCAGCGGGGTAGGGGTTAATAAGAATGAAATCAAAGAATCTTTATATGATGTACTCATCCACCGCATTTCGATTGTTCAGGGCCTGATCAAAACAGGCGTTAATAATTTAGACATTATCCCCTGCAATATCAATTTGACCGGAGCAGAAATAGAGCTGGTCGGCGTACTCTCTAGGGAAACCAGGCTTAAAAAAGCCCTGGATTCCATCAAAGACAGATACGATTTTATATTTATCGATTCTCCGCCATCATTAGGACTCTTGACTCTCAACGCTTTAGTAGCCGCAGACTCCATTTTAGTTCCTATTCAATGTGAATTTTATGCCTTGGAAGGCGTGTCTCAGCTATTAAACACCATAGCCTTGGTCAAAGAGGGGCTTAATCTAGATCTGCACATTGAGGGTGTTTTAATGACCATGGCAGATTTTAGAACTAATTTAACCAATGAAGTTATTAATGAAATTAAGAATTATTTTAAAGAAAAAGTATATAACTCTATTATTCCCAGGAACATACGATTAAGTGAGGCGCCAAGTTTCGGCAAGCCGATCAATTTTTATGACAGCACTTCCGCAGGATCTTTAAAATACAAAGAATTAGCAGAAGAGTTTTTATTAGCAAACAAGAGCTCGATAAGTGATATAGGTGCTAAACAGAGGTTGGGATAATTTTTGAAGGAGATTTTGGAATGGAAAAAAAAGTTTTAGGCAAGGGATTATCAGCGCTTATATCAAGTAAGCCTTCTGAAAGTTCTCTTAGTAAAGAAATTTCCAGTCTGGAAATTAATTCATCCGGGAACGTTGCTTATGTCAAAACAATGTCCATTCTGGAAAATCGATTCCAACCCAGACAAAATTATGATGAGTCCAAATTAGAAGATTTAAAAGCCTCAATTAAAGAAAAAGGTGTTCTACAGCCTATTTTAGTACGTAAACATGAAAAAGGCTATGAAATTGTGGCAGGAGAGAGGCGTTTAAGAGCAGCAAAAGCCGTGGGCTTAGAACAAGTGCCAGTAATTATCAGAAATGTTACTGATCGAGAAGCCCTGGTATTGGCCTTAGTTGAGAATATACAGCGCGAGGAATTAAATGCCATTGAAGAAGCGCTTGGGTTTAAACGCCTCATGCAAGAATTCAGTTTCACCCAGGAGGCTGTTGCAGAAGCTATTGGCAAAGACCGTTCTACGGTCACCAATTTGTTGCGCCTTTTACGTCTCCCCGAAGAAATTCAAAAACAAGTGGCTGATGCCAAACTTTCCATGGGGCATGCCCGCGCCTTATTAAGTCTCGAAGATGCCGCTATCCAGAAAAAAATGGCCAAGATCATTATTGATAAGGGGCTTTCCGTTCGCCAGGTGGAAGATTTGGTGAAAAAAGCCCATCAAGGCCAAAATATTATTAAGGCGGCATCGCCAAAGCCTAAAAACCGTGATATTGAAATTTTGGAAGAAGAGTTAAGGAAAATTTTGGGGACCAGGGTTTTTATCAAGGATAAAAAGGGAAAGGGCAAACTTGTTATCGAATATTATACCCTGGATGATCTGGACCGTATTTTAGGAGTTTTACGAGCTTCTGCGAGTGTCCGGTATGAGGACCGCAAATGAGAGTACAGTCGGCGTTAGTTTTGATCAAGCCCGACGGGATGCAAAAAGGCATTGCCGGAGAGGTGATCAGTTTATTTTTAGCCGGCGATTTAAAATTAACCGGCATGAAATTAGTACAGGTTTCCCCAAGGCTGGCCCAAGCCCATTATGGGCATTTGCGTAAGGAAAATTTTTTTAACGAAATTGTCAGCTACTTGATGGGGGATTTGCATGGGAAGAACCCCGTGGTGGCGATGGTGTTCACGGGGCCTGACGCGGTAGCAAAGTGCCGCTGTATTGCCGGTGCCACCAACCCCGAAGAAGCCAATCCTAAATCCGTGCGCGGCAAATTCGGACGGGTGACCACTAAGGGCGTATTTGAGAATTTAGTCCACGCGTCCTCGGACATCAAGGAAGCCCGTCGGGAAATAGCTTTGTGGTTTAAGAAAGAAGAGGTTTTATGATAACAGGCATGACAGGGTTTGGGGCTTGTGAAATTACTTTTGAAAAAGTTAAAGGCGTTGTGGAGATTAAAACAGTCAATCACCGCTATCTGGACGTGGCTTTTTATCTTCCCGTAGGATTCTCGTCCCTGGAAGACAAGATACAGAAAATCATAGCCGGTCAGATTAAACGCGGCAGGGTCACGGTATCGGTTAAAATCACCGACAGGCCGCATACGAATATACTATTGAACCAGGAAGCCGTTAAACGTTATCTGGATTTTGCCAAGAGCCTGGGGGTAAAGCACCATATTAAAAATGATATTACCGTCGCTGATATTATGCGCCTGCCGGGCGTGGTCGGGACACAAGAAGTTTTTGTACAAGCAGGCGAGCTGTGGCCTGTCTTAGAGAAATCTTTGCAGAAGGCAGTGGCAGGGGCCGTGATCATGCGCCGACGGGAAGGCAAGGCCCTGAGTGTGGATATCAATGGTCAGCTCAAGCGCATGCTGTTGCAAATCAGCCTCATTAAAGCCCGTACAAGGGCTCTTTTAAAAGATAATAAAAATAAAATGACCTCGGATGAATTTTCCTCTTATCAAAAAAGCAATGATATCCACGAAGAGATAGCCCGCCTGGCGCATTATATCGATGAGGCTAAAATGCTTTTAAAGCAAGTTGAGGGAGCGGGTAAAAAGCTTGATTTTATCGCCCAGGAAATGCAGCGAGAGACAAACACCATCGGCTCCAAGGTGCAGGACAAGGTAGTTGCCGCCGCTGTGATCGCCATCAAAAGCAAGGTTGAAAAGGTCCGCGAACAGTCCAACAATGTCGAATAAAGGGTCCTTGACCCCTCAGGCCCGGATTGTCATTATTTCCGGCCCCTCGGGCTGCGGCAAGACAACCCTGCATAAAGCACTGCTGGCAAGCCCTCTGTTGAAGGGTAAATTAGTCAAATCCATCTCCGCAACCACCAGGCTTAAAAGGCCAGGGGAACGGCCTGGGCGGGACTATTTATTTTTAAGCACAAAGACCTTTGAGGAGAGGATTAAAAAGGGTTATTTTCTGGAGTGGGAGAAAGTTTTCGATCATTATTACGGAACGCCTAAAAAACAGGCGTTGAATCTGCTTAAAAAAGGCATTAATGTCCTTTTATGTATTGATGTCAAAGGGGCAAAGACCGTGGCCCAAGAGTTCCCGCGGGCATTGAAAATATTTATCAAAGCGCCTTCCATGAAAGTTTTGGAAGCCCGTCTCAAAGACAGGGGCACTGAAAGCGGGGAGAGTTTAGACCTGCGTTTAAAAGTAGCCCGCCGGGAATTAAAAGAAGCCAGGTATTATGATCATGTGGTCATTAACGAGGATTTAAATAGAGCCTTGGGGTCGCTACAGCAAATTGTTTGCCACGAGCTACTGCGAGTGCCCGGCATGAGGGCCTAACTGCTGCGATTGACAACTCCCCTCGGATATGTTATAAAAAGAGTTTTCTTTAGAATAACCCGTGGAGAACATGAGTATGGCTTATCAGCCGCTTGAAGAATTATTGCCTAAGGCAAGCAACAGTGTTTATCGCTTGGTACGTTTGGCGTCCATGCGCGCCACCGAGTTGGCTACAACGGGGGGCAAATTAATAAATGTGCCCGCTGATCAGAAAGTAGCGACGACAGCATTAGATGAAATCCGCGCAGGCAAGGTCGTTGAAAAAGGCGGGGACATCTTTCTTGATTATAGAGAGGGAAGAATTAAAAAGCATGTCAAATCCTAGAAGCCATCCCGAAACCTCCGACGAAGAACCGAGGCTTAGCCAGGATGGCTTTCAACAAGGAATTAGACGTAAGCGTAGTGACTGAACTACGGTGAGGAGGAATGACGCAGTGGAAAGACATCAGGGCAAGCCGAATTCCGTCGCAGGTTTCGGGATGGCTTCTAAGCCCAAACAGGTCGTTTTAGGCGTCTGTGGCAGCATTGCGGCGTATAAGGCGGGGGATATCATCCGCCGACTGCAGGACAATCATTGCGAGGTAACGGTGATAATGACCAGGGAGGCGGCACAATTTATAACACCGCTGACTTTGTCTTCTTTGTCCGGAAAAAATGTGTACAGCGACATGTTTGACAAAGACTCCTGGCGCATGGCCCATATTGAGCTTGCAAGGGTAGCGGACATTGTTCTTATCGCACCAGCAACGGCCAATGTTGTAGGGAAATTGGCAAATGGCTTGGCCGATGATCTGCTGACAACCTTCGTGATAACCAGCCGTGCTCCGGTTTTCATAGCGCCGGCGATGAACGATGAGATGTATGCCAATGAGATTGTCAGGGAGAATTGCGCCAAACTTAAAAAGCACGGGGTTAAATTTATTGAGCCCGTGAAAGGTAAATTAGCTTGCGGTAGCGTCGGCGTCGGCCATTTGGCGGAAGTTGAGGACATTGTCAAGGCGGTTATCGGTAGGTCATCCTGAGCGAAGCGGCAGGGGCTCAGAATGACAGGATTTTTCCGGCGTGGTAGCCAAGTGGTAAGGCAGTGGTCTGCAAAACCACTATACAGCGGTTCGATTCCGCTCCACGCCTCCAGAATTTGGTAATGTTTATGGCGATGCAGCGTAAAAAACTCTACATGAAGGATACTACATTATGGTATCTTGTCGGACTCATAACTTCTGATGGATGTCTAAGTTCAGATGGCAGGCACATTGACATAACAGCTAATGACAGAGAATACCTAGAGACTATAAAGAAAAAAGCGAATCTTTCTTGTAAGGTTGGAATAAAAAATAAGGAGAAGATCAATCTTTCCCATCGGCTACAGATTAGCAACATTGATTTCTATGAGTTCTTATTGTCATGCGGCCTTTCCCCAAAAAAGTCTTTGATCTTAAAAGATATAAAGGTTCCTCGCGAACATTTCCCAGACTTTTGTAGAGGAGTTATCGACGGAGATGGTAATATCAGGAGATGGATTCATCCAAGTAATCAGGGCGAACAGTGGGTTCTTCGGATTTATAGCGGATCGAAAGATTTTGTAATTTGGCTGCAGAAAAGTATTGAGCAATCATTTGGGGCTTTGGGACGAGTTCATAAAGAAGAACATCTCGGAAAGCACGATACGTATATTTTAAAATATGGGAAGATCGCTGCTGTTAAAATCCTAAAAACATGCTATTACAAAAAAGCTATGGCATTAACTAGGAAGGCGAAGTTAGCGCAAGAGTGTTGCTCGTCGAGAATCGGATGGTGTAAAAGTAAAACAACATTTGAATCAGGGCGGGTGGCGGAACAGGTATACGCGAGGGACTTAAAATCCCTTGACCGTAAGGTCATGAGGGTTCAATTCCCTCCCCGCCCACCATCGAAAATAAAAAACGGACCCGTAGCTCAACTGGTTAGAGCGCATCTTTGACATAGATGAGGCAACAGGTTCAACCCCTGTCGGGTCCACCAGATTATGGATTACAGTAGAGACATAGATAAGTTAAGGCATACCGCTTCCCACGTTTTGGCCCAGGCGGTCAAAGAGTTGTGGCCGGATGTCAAGGTCACGATTGGTCCCGCTATTGACAATGGGTTCTACTACGATTTTGATAAAAAAGATCCATTTACCGACGATGATTTGCGTAAGATCGAGAAAGTAATGTACCGCATCGTCAACAAGAATTTGCCCATGAAGCAATCTTCCATGAGGCGGGATGAGGCGATCAAGCTTTTTCGTTCCATGAAGGAAGATTACAAAGTCGAGCTCATTGAGAATCTCCCCGACCAGGAAGTTTCCCTTTTCCACACCGGCGATGAATTCCTGGATCTCTGCAAAGGCCCGCACATCCCATCGACGGGCGCGATTAAAGGCCTTAAACTTTTGTCTGTGGCGGGCGCGTATTGGCGCGGGGATGAAAAAAAGCCCATGCTCCAGCGCATTTACGGCACAGCTTTTTTTACCCAAAAAGAGCTGGATGAATATTTGAAAATGCTTGAGGAGGCGGGCAAGCGCGATCACCGAAAAATAGCCACTCAGCTGGATCTTTTCCATATTTATCACGACACCGCCGGGGCCGGCCTTATTTTTTATCATCCCAATGGTGCCATGCTTCGAAAGATCATTGAAGATTACACCCGCGCGCAGCATTTAAAACGCGGCTATCAATTGGTCATGACACCGCATATTTTAAAAGGTAAGCTTTGGGAAATTTCAGGCCATGCCGAGCATTACCGCGAAAACATGCACTATTTTAAAGTGGATGATGAGCCTTATGCCGTCAAGCCCATGAATTGCCCGGGGCACATGCTCATTTATAAATCCCAGACGCGTTCGTACCGCGATCTGCCCATCCGTTATTTTGAATTAGGGACGGTTTACCGTCAGGAAAAGGCCGGGGTTTTACACGGGCTTTTGCGCGTGCGCGGATTTACCCAGGACGACGCGCATATTTTTCTGCGCCCGGAACAGATCAAAAATGAGGTCATGGATGTCATTGATTTTGTTTTTGACACCATGAATGATTTCGGCTTTCATGATTTGCATATTGAGCTTTCCACCCGCCCCGAGAAGTTCATGGGCAGTGTTGCCGATTGGGACAAAGCCACCGCCAGCTTAAAAGACGCGCTGGAGGCCAAGGGTTTAAAATATGATATCAATGAAGGGGAGGGCGCTTTCTACGGCCCTAAAATAGATATTAAATTAAAAGATGCCATCGGCCGTCAATGGCAATGCGGAACAATTCAATGCGATTTCTTCTTGCCCCAGCGTTTTGAACTCAATTACGTGGATGAAAGCGGGAATCACGCCCAACCAATCATGCTGCACCGGGCGATTTTAGGCAGTCTGGAGAGATTCATAGGAGCCTTGATTGAGCACTACGCGGGGAATTTCCCGTTGTGGCTGGCGCCTAACCAAGTGGCGATCATCCCGATCAAGAGTGAGCATCAAAGTTTTGGTACCAAAGTTAAAACAGCTTTGCAGCAGGTGGGTATCAGAGTCATCGTCGATGATCGCAATGAATCTTTAGCCAAACGTATCCGTGAAGCGTCGGTTAAAAAAATCCCGTACCAGATCATCATAGGAGACAAAGAAGCCCAATCATCACAGGTTGCGGTGCGCTTGCAAAACGGGAGCGATTTAGGCACCATGGGCCTGGATGCCTTGCTTGGCCGCCTTAAGCAGCAGATTATTGACAAGCAATAGAATTCAGGGATAATAGAACGCTTTTAATAAGGAGGGTCGACTATTTTAAAGAACATACGGATTAACAATCAAATTCGTTCCAAAGAAGTCAGGGTGATCGGACCCAATTCCGAACAATTAGGGGTGGTGAACATTACGAGGGCGTTAGAGCTGGCGGCTGAGTATGGGCTTGATTTAATCGAGGTGGCCCCCACCGCGGCCCCGCCGGTATGCCGGATTATAGATTTTAGTAAATACAAATATGACCAGCAGAAAAAAGAGCGCAAGGTCAAAAAGCACCAGCATGTGACCCATCTAAAGCAAATCCGGATCAAGCCGCACATCGACGATCACGATTTGGAAACCAAAATGCGCCAGGCCATCGCTTTTTTGAGCAAGAAAGACAAAGTTAAAATCAACATGATGTTTCAGGGCAGGGAGATGAGCTTTAGGGATCAATGGAAAGCGGTTTTGGAAAAAGTGGTGACGGCCACCGCTCAGTACGCGACAGTTGAAAAGGCCCCCATGGCTGAGGGGCGCATCGTTTTCATGGTGCTGTCGCCTAAGTCGGAAAAATGATTTTTTGAAAGGTATAATGTTATGGCAAAAAGAATGAAATTAAAAACCAAAAAAGCGGCGGCCAAGCGTTTGCGTATGACCAAAAGCGGTTTATTAAAAAAACGCAATGCCGGCCGTCAGCATATTTTGGGTAAAAAA
>Ga0105164_10001793_pt1 | contig 13584 bp, 4 predicted proteins | sample VDWuncwatermetaG_FD_89674 | JGI IMG/M metagenome (GOLD analysis project Ga0105164, IMG submission 89674) | Wastewater microbial communities from Netherlands to study Microbial Dark Matter (Phase II) - VDW unchlorinated drinking water | ecosystem: Environmental > Aquatic > Freshwater > Drinking...
ATCGACCGGCGCGAGCTTGAAACCGCTGTTGCGTAAATCCACCGACGCATAAATCGGCGTGGCGTGCTCCAGCCAGCGGCTGCGCAGCCAGTGTTCGATTGCCGGCATGGCATCGAGGATGCGTTGCTCCAGATCGAGCAACGGTCCGGTCAACGCGGTGGTGAGATGGGGGACTGTCATGGGGGCAAGCCAAAAGAAAGCGGCATTGTAGCACCGCACAAGGCCGCGATGAATCGGCCAAGCAATGTAGCCCGGATGAAGCTGCGCTCCATTCGGGCTACGACCCCGCTACGTGTCCTAAAGAAAATCTCTCCCGTGCCGAAACTACAGATAACGCCAGATTGTTTTACCCTCTTCAGGAGCAGATCGACATGTCGCCACGCCCCCTCCCCTTTGCCACCGCCGCGCCCGCCTTGCAGCGGGAAAATCGCAACGCTCCGCCTTTTGCCCGGCGCAAACTATTTTTGCAAAGCGCGGTCATCGCCGCGTTGTTATGGCTACACGCCGCGCCGGTGCGAGCCGACGATGAATTTGTGGGTGTCGGCACACCGGGCGGCGCGTATAGCTTGGTCAGCGGCATTTCTGCGGACGGCAATGTGGTGGTCGGCACCGCCGGCATCGGCGGCGCGGAGCGCGCTTACCGTTTTGTGAATGGCAGCATCACCGACCTCGGTACCCTCGGCGGCAGCTTCAGCAGCGCCACTGCGGTTTCGGCCAACGGCGCGGCAGTGGTGGGGTGGAGCCGCACCGGCGGCGATGCAGCCGATCACGCATTTCGTTGGATGGACGGCAGCATGATCGACCTCGGCACCCTTGGCGGCGACTACAGTTATGCCAATGCGGTTTCGGCAGAGGGTGGCGTGGTGGTGGGTACCAGCACTACGGGCAGCGCGCCCCGCGCGTTTCGCTGGACGCAAACGGACGGCATGATCGACCTCGGCACCCTCGGCGGCACCTACAGCACCGCCATCGCCGTCTCCGCCGATGGCGCGGTGGTGGTCGGGGACGGCAACACCGCCGCCAGCGAAGACCGCGCGTTTCGCTGGACACAAGCAGACGGCATGATCGACCTCGGCACGCTCGGCGGCAACTACAGCGCCGCGGTCGCATTATCCGCGGATGGCGGCGCGGTGGCGGGCAATTCTTATATCACCGGCAACACCGCGTTCCACGCGTTTCGTTGGACGCAGGCGGACGGCATGGTAGACCTCGGCACGCTCGGCGGCAGCTACAGCAGTGCCGCCGCCATTTCGGCGGACGGCCGGGTGGTGGTGGGGCACGCCAACTTGGCGGGCGATACCACCTTCCATGCGTATCGCTGGGCGGATGGCAGCATCGCCGATCTCGGTACGCTTGGCGGAAGCTACAGCTATTCCTATGCGGTCTCGGCTGACGGCAGCGTGGTGTTGGGCATGAGCGAAATCGGTGGCACCACCGACACCGATCTGTTCCGTTGGACGCAAGCTGGCGGCATGCAGTCGGTTCCCGCTTGGCTTGCCACCGCCGGTGTGACCCTACCCTCAGGCTGGCGGTTGAGCGATGGTGGCTCCGATGCCGTGATGAACGCGGATGGCAGCGTGCTCGCGGGCACCGGCCTTGACCCCGATAATCAAACACGCGCCTGGCTGGCGCGCGTCGGCGGCGCGGGCACGGGCATCCTGCTCGACATGGTCGCCTTCAACGCCACCCTCGCCGAAGCGGGCAGCCGCGCCATCCAAGACGGCGTAGTGGTGACCGATCTGGCGTTGTATGGCTCGCACCACCGCACCCTGCTCGACAACGGGCTGGCGCGCCGCGCTGACAGTAACGGTACTTGCGCCTGGTCCACCGCTGACGCGGCGCGCCAGAACAATACCGACACGCGCATGTCGCTGTTTGAAGTGGGCGTGTGCAAAGATATTGCCGGGATCGCCAAGCTGACGCGCGTCGGCGTGGGTGTCGGGCAATCGTGGGCGCGGCAAGGATGGACGCTGGGTGGCGGCGCAAAATATCGCGGCCAATATCTGGTGGCGGAAGCCGCGAGCGCGTTTGACAACGGCGTGGAAGCCAGTGTGTTGGCTTATTACGCGCGCTTCGATACCGATTTGCGCCGCCACTACTTGAACGGCGCGGCAGTCGATGTGTCGAGCGCGTCGCCCGATGCCACCTCCACCGCGATGCGCGCGCGTCTGGATTGGAAAGACCACATCGCGCTGGCGGGGTTGAAACTCTCACCCTACCTCGTTTACACCCGCACCGAAACCACTTTGGATGCCTACACCGAAAGCGGCGGCGCGTTCCCTGCGGCCTTCGATGCCATCACCACGTGCAGCACCGACCTGCGTTTAGGGATAACGTTTGATGCCGTGTTGTCGTCGGCGATGACCCTGAAATTGTCGCTGGAAGGCGCGCACCGTTTTGAAAGCAACGTCGGCGCGGTCAACGGGCAGATTATCGGCTTGGGCAGTTTCAACGTCCCCGGGCGTGCGGTGAAGCAGGATTGGTTGCGGGTGATATTGGATCTGGATTATCGCCTAACCCAAAAATCCGCGCTCACCTTCAGTCTCAAATCCGCCACTGCGGGCAGCGATGCCAGTTGGGGAGGGTCGCTGGGTTACCGCGTTATGTTTTAACCCGGGTTGTAGGGGCGGGCTGCGCCCGCCCAAACCCGGCGAGTTGTAGGTCGGGCTATGCCCGACATCGTGCCACCAATGACCCGCACCGTTGTCGGGCGAAGCCCGACCTACCAATTCTGTATCGGTAAGGTGAGTTGCCTGACAGATTGCCGGGTTGGTTTTGTAGGTCGGGCTCCGCCCGACAAACCCTGCCGCATGAATGCTCGGCGCGATCAACCCGCACCGCTGTCGGGCGAAGCCCGACCTACAAATTCTACTTTTGGGGTTGATGTTTCGTAGGGTGCGCTCCGCGCACCATGGTGCATGGGATGCACCCTACCTGACGCTCACCCGAAAACGCAAATCGAAAAACGGGTTGTTGCCGCCGGACGCGCCCGCCATGGTGCCTTTGGGGTTGAGGCGGATGCAGCGGACGGTCGAGTCATAAGGCGGCGTGGGCGTGATCGCCACGGTGCATCCCGCATCGCTGAAAAACCCCACGTCGTCGGTGGTGCTGGCGAGCGAGATGAAGCTGAAACTGATGCCGCTGGGCGGCGTGGTGCTATTGATGAAAGCAACCGGGCTAGCCGCAGGAGCCGCGCCCAGATCGCCGACGAACAGATCGGTGTTGGCGGGGATCGGGTCGGTGATGACGATCGAATCGGCGGTGGTGGTGCCGCTGCCGGTGTTGGTGACGCGCAAGGTGTAATCGACCACCGCGCCCGGTATATTTTTGGGGTTGGCGGTGTCGTTCACCGGGTCTGAAACCAGCGCGACGGTTTTCAGAAAAACCAAACTGGGGGCGATGACGGTGGCCAGAGCGTTGCAGGAAAATTCGGAAGTATTGGCGGCAAGCGTCGCGGTGCTGGTGATGGAGGTGCCGTTGCTCACCCCGCCCGGCGTGGCGAAAGTGAACGAAAAATTATTCATGGTCACCGCCACCGCGCCCGCGCCGCAGGTGACGATGCTGGTACCGGTGCCCGCCGCGGTGTCGTCGCCGCTGCCCTCGATTTTTGTGACCAGATAAGTCTGACCTTCGCCAAAGCCGCTGGCATCGCTGTCGGAAATAAAAAATTCTATGCTTGCGCCCACAGGAGCGATGCCGGTGATGGTGGTGTTGCCGCCGCTGATCGTGATATTCGAAATCTGCGGAAAATTGAGCAAGCCGTTCGCGCCGGTATCGGCATCGCCGTCGTCGTTTTGCGTGTAATAGGGCGCAGCGGGAGCCGCTCCTTGTGCGGTGGACAGTAGATCAATGCCGATGCGCGTGTTGGCGTAGATGCTGTTCTGCGTGAACGTGTTGCTGGTGCTGCCGTTGTCGCCTTCGATGCCGGATTGGGTGTTGCTGTAAATCTGATTCTGGCTGACGGTGTTGGTGAGCGCGCCAGTCAGCAATTCCACGCCCGGCCCGGTGTTAGTGTGGACGAGGTTGAGCGACAGCGTGTTCATGTCGCCGCCGTTGTTGCGGATGCCGCCGGGCTCGGTGGCATTGCCGTTAGCGGTAATCGTGTTTTGGGTGATGAGGTTGAGGTCGGCGTTGTCGCTTTCCAACTCAATGCCCGCGCCGGTGTTGGCGGCGATCAAATTGTAACGAATGATATTGGCTCCGGCTGAACCTGCAAGGCCGTCCCATTCGATGCCGTTGCGCGCGGTCGCTCCCACGCCGTTGCCGCGTATTTCGTTGTATTCCAGCGCCCAGCCGGTGCTGGCGGCGGTGGTGGAAGTGCTGATGCCATTGCCCGCCGAGTAGCCGATTAAATTCTGCGTGATAGTTCCCGTGTCCACGCCGCCTGTCAGGCGGATGTTGTCGCCGCTGCCGCGCAGACCAGTCTGTGCGATTTCGGGGTCAACAAAACTGGTCGCGGTCGCACCCAGCACGTTTTGCGAAATCAGAACGCCACTAAAATCGGCGACGCGGATATTGGCGTTACCGTCGTCGTTGGCCACGCCACCGAAGCCGACGATGCTCATGCCGCGTAAGGTGACATTGGTGGCCTGCACGTCCAGGCCGATGGCAAAGCCGCCCGCGCCAGTGGCTCCGTCGCGCAATTCCACTTCGGGGCCGTTGAGTTGCGGCAGCGCCAGCGCGCCCACGCCCACCGTGCCGCCCGCGCCGAGCACGACGTTATTGGTGTTGCCGACATTAAACGTTTGTGTGCCGCCTTCGATACGCATACTCGTGGAAAGCGCGGGCAAGGTCGCGGTGATGCCGATGAGCGCGCGTCCGCCGGTAAGCCCGCTAGTCAGCCCGGCACGCAAACCCGCCACCGCCGAGCCGCTGGGGATCATGAAAATGCTCTGCTCCACGGCGGATGCCAGGGCGACAGTCGCACCGCTCACCAAATCGGTGCGGCTGCCGGCTTGCACCAAGTTGGCATCGTCGCCCAGCGTGTTGGCGTTGGTGATGAACTGCCGCAACGAGCCTTGCCCGGTGTTGTTGACGTTGACGATGGTGTCGAAATTAAAACCGAAGTTGATGCTGCTTATATTGGCGGCGCCCGCAGTGATCGGTGTGACCGATTGCGCGGTGGCTCCACCAGCGGTCAAAGAAGACAAGGTCGCGCTGGTGGTGTTCGCTGCCGCGTCCACCAGTTGCGGGCTTTCGCCGCCGACGCGCGCGGTGTCGGCCACGCCCACGTTGGCGGACAAGCCGCTGGTGCGGAACGTCTGCACCGGCAGCAGCGTCGCCACCGCGCCGGTGCGCGAAGAAGTGACGGTACTGTTGACCACGCGCACGGTGTAGCTCGTGTTTTGTTGCTGCCCTGCAAAGCTGAAATTGCCCGATGCGTCGGTGGTGGTTGAGGTGCGAAAAATGTTTCCTTTGTAAAGCTCGACGCGCGCGTTCGGCCTGGCCACTGCGCCTGCGGTGCCGGCCAGCGGCCTGCCCGCGCCGCCGCCGTAGTTAACGTCCTCGAACACCGTGCCGGTGATGCTGATGGAATCCAGATAAAAATCTTCGCCGCTGGCGAGGTCATCGACCCCGCCGGTGTTGTCGAACTCGACGATGTTGCCGCCGTGCGGGTAGCAGGGATTGACGATGCCGGTGTTGGTGCTGGTGCCGGAATCGAAGGCGTCTTTTTGTTGGGTGCTGAGCGCGGCTTCTGCCGCCGCCGTGTCCGGGCAAGCGACGCTGGGCGAAGGGGCGGTCACCAGCCACGGATAAGGCGAACCGCCGCCGAGCCGGCCAAATTTATCGTGCAGCAGCAAATTGGCGTTGGTGGTGCCCGCGCCCGCTTTACCGGCATTGCCGCGAAATGAAGCGCTGGTCACCGGGATGGAACCGGCGGGAGCACCCGCATTGATGCTTTTGACGCGAGCGAAAAAATCGCGGCGCACCGCGAGTTCGAGAGAGCGTGGCGAACCGGGAACGATGCGCGCCTGCACCGCCGTATTACCGCCAACCCCGGCATTGTTGGTGCCTTGGTCGAACAAAACGGTCTCGTAACCGTTGCCGGCACCATCCGGCCCTTGCGGAACGAGCGGCAAGCTGCCGCCGACATCGTCGTTGTCGTCGAGATACAGCACCACGCCGCTGGTGCCAAAAGTGGTGCCAAGCTTGCCGCGCGGGTCTTCGCTGCGCACCCACACATCGGCGCGCGCGTCGCCACCGACATCGGCCCCGTCGAAATTGATCTCCCAAGTGTACATGTAGGGCAAACCGGCTTCCGGCGTGATGGTATTGGGGGTCGGATTGGTCGGATACATGTTGATGCGGAAATAAAAATACGTGGCATCCGCGCCGATTTGCGTGGTCACAATATCGAGCCCGGGGTAATACGCCGACGCGCCCGAGCCGCCGCTCATGGGGCGCTCGTATTGATCTTTGGTGTAGCGGTCCGCACCGAGATCGGGCTGCCAGCAGTTGGTGCAAGTGACGAGCGGGTGCGTGAAGCTGAGGGCGGTGTTGTCGCCGGTGACAAAATCGTTGGTCGTCACCGAATAAACCGGCGTTTGCGCCTGCGCCGCGAAGCTGGCGAACAGCAGCGCCGCGAGCAAAACGAAGTTGCGTAAATTGAATGAAAAAATCATATCGCAATTTGTATTGATTCAAAACAACTCTCCGAGTTGCTTTTGTAGGTCGGGCTATGCCCGACAGCGGGCTGCCATCAATTCGCCGGGGGTGTCGGGCGGAGCCCGACCTACAAATTCAAAAGCAGACCGCCGGGCTGCCTTTGTAGCTTTTGTAGGTCGGGCTATGCCCGACAGCGGACCGCCATCAACGCGCCAGGTTAATCTACAAAACCGCAACAGTTACTCCCCAAACTTACCCTTTTCAAAATCATTTTCCGCAACACCCCAATCCGCCGGATAAATCCCGACTTTTACGCTGCGATGAAATGTCGAATAAGGCCATTCCGACGCGCACTTTACCAAACCGTGTTTGACGGGGTTCCAATGAATATAGTCAAAATGACGCGCGTAATCGTTTTCGTCGCGGATGCAATGTTCCCAATAACGGTGCTGCCACAATGCCTGCGTTGGCGCATAACCTAATTCGTGCCGTGTCATGCGTTTGATCTGCGCCCAGCGCAACGAGTAATCGGCATCCCCCACAGGCAAGCGCCACAAGCAATGGAGATGTTCCGGCAACAGCACCCACGCCTCAATTTCAAAAGGATGCGTTAGCCGAGTCGCATCGATCGCTTTGCGTAATGCGGCGCGAGTGGTGGGGTCGGTCAACACGGGTTGCCGCCGGTGTGACACCACCGTAAAAAAATAGCAGCCGCCCGCAACGCGAGCGCGGCGGTAATTTGACATTTGTTTGTCCCGTTTTTTGGTTTAGTAGGTCAGGCTACGCCCGACAGCGGATTGACTTCACCACACAAATGCGGCTCGCCGGGTTGCTTTCGTAGGTCGGGCTATGCCCGACAGCGGATTAAATTAACCCCACAAATGCGACTCGCCGGGTTGCTTTTGTAGGTCGGTGCTCTGCCCGTCAAACCCTGATAAAAACTCGCTCCGCTGTCGGGCATAGCCCGACCTACAAGGGCAAATTCAAGCTCAAATGCTACTCGCTTTTTATTTGATCCGCATCCTGAAACGCAAATCGAAATACGGGTTGCCGCCGATGTTGCCGGCCATGGTGCCTTTGGGTTTGAGGCGGATGGCGTTGACCGCCGGGTCGTAGCCGTCGGTATCGGGATCGACCGGAGTGTAATCCCAGGTACTGCCGCCGTTCATCGAAAAATCGATGTCGTCGGTGGTGCTGGCGAGCGAGGTGTAAGTCCAGGTGATGTTGCTCGTCGGACTGCCCTGTACAAATAAGATGGGTCCTGGCGGGGTGCCGCCTAGGTCGCCGATAAACAATTCGGTGTTGGCGGGCAGCGGGTCGGTGATAGAGATAGAATTGTTGGTCACCGTGCCCGGCCCGGTGTTCATGACGCGCAGGGTGTAGAGCACTTCCGCGCCGGGAATATTTTTGGGGTTGGTGACGAGGTTCACCGGGTCGCTCGTTACCGCGACGGTTTTCAGGAACATCAGCGACGGCATCGGGTTGGCCACCGCCACCAGCGCGGTCACCGCGAGCGCGCTGCCTGGGCCGCTGGTGCTGGTGAATTCGGCGTAGCCGAGATTGTAGTAACTCGCGGCGGGCATGGCGCTGCCTGCAGTGGCGCGGAAGGTGATTTGGATAGAGCCGCCAGCCGCGAGCGCGTAACCGCCGAAATCCCACAATACTTGTCGCTGGTTGGGGTTGCCGCTGTAGGGCGAGACCGTGGGCGGCGCGTCGGCGGTGGTGGCGGTGGGGTTGCTGCCGGGGGTCGCTGTGTTGGTGTAAACAAAGGACGGTGCCAGGCTGGGATCGAACGCGAAGCGTTTGGTCGCATCCGCGCTGCTGCCGGAAAACGGTAGGAAATCGTAAATTTTGAGCGTCGAGGTGGCGAGGTTGCCGGTGTTGCTGACCGTCATGGTGTAAGTGACAAGACCGCCCGGATAGGTGGTCACCGGGGAGGTGGCCGGGGAGGTGGCCGCCGTTTTGGTGATGACCAGATTGGGCACACCGACGGTGGCGGAGACGGTCGAGGTGACGATTTGCGTACCGGTGACCAGCTTGCCGAGGTTGGTGACGGTGTCGCCCGCGCCCGCGTTGGTCTGCACGTCGAATGAGACGCTGCCGCTGCCCCCCGCCGCGAGCGAGGCGATCAAATTGGTGTAGCTGAAATTGTTGGTTCCCGTCAAAAGACACGCCGCGTTGGCGGGAAAACTGAGCCCTGCGGCGGGCGCGGTGCCGGTGGTGCCCGCCGCCGTCACATAAGTGGCGGAGGCCGCGATGATTTGCGCCGGCAGTTGGTCGCAAATGCGGATATTGGTGATAGCCGCTCCGCCGGGGTTGGAATAAGAGATGGTGTAACGCAGTTTGGCGTTGGCGGGAATGGGGGTGCCCGTGACATAGGGGCCGACCGGGGTGCAGGCCGCACCGGTACACACGCCGACGATGGTTTTGGTCATCACCAGATTGGTGACCACGGCTGAAATCGCACTGGTTTGGCCGATGGGGTCTTGGGTGCTCAATATTCTGGCCGTGTTGGTGACGGTGTTGCCGCTTGCGCCGGTGGTTTGCACGTCAAACGTGACCACGCCGGTCGCACCCGCCGCCAGCGTGGGGATGGTGGCAAAGCTGAAGGTCGCGCCGCCCGCTGCAGGCGAGGCGGGCGTAATCGTGGCCGTCGGCGGCGTGGTGCCGCTGACCAGCAACACGTTGCTGACCGAGCCTGCGGCGGTTTGCGTCGGCAGCGTGTCGGACAAAACCACGTTGGTTTGCGTGGCGGTGCCTATGTTCTGGTAGGTGAGCTTGTAGCGGATTTTGGCGTTGACCGGCAGCCCCGCGCCCGCGATATACGATCCCGGTGTGCAGACCGCGCCGACAAACACGCAGTCTATGGTTTTGCTGATGCTCAAGATAATCGGGATGGTGATGGGCGCGGTGCCGCTGACGCCGCTGGTATAGACGACCGTGCCCGCCGCGCCGTTGGTGTAGCGCACTTGCACGTCGTTACCGTAAACGGTGGTGCCGCTGGCGATGGTGCTCCCCGCCTGCGCGGTGAAGGTGATGGTGGCGGTGGCTCCGGCGGCGAGGGTTTGCACCGCACCGAAATCCCAAAGCACTTGCTGCTGGTTGGCGTTGCCGCTGTTGGGGGTCAGCGTCGGTGGCGTGGCGGTGGTCGGTGTGACCCCGGTCAGGCCGGTGGTGGTGCCGGTGGCAACATAATTGAAACGCCCCGTCGGAGCCGCGACCAAGCCGGTGTAGGGAAGGAAATCATAAACGTCGATATTACCCGCCGCCGTATTGCCGGTATTGGTGATGGAAATGGTGTAAGTCGCGGTGCCGTTGACGTTCAAGGTCGGTGTGGACGTAGTTTTGCTCACCACCAGATTCGCTTGGTCGCGCGCCACGACGGCGACCGCGCTGGTGGCGGTACTGGTGGCGTTGGTGATTTTGCCAGTGTTGGTGAGGGTGCTGGTGTTGGTGACGTTGGTGGTCAAATCAAAATACACCGTGCCGGTGGCGCTGGCGGCGAGCGAGGCGATGACCGGATAAGCGTAAGTGTTCGCGCCGCTGTAGCCGCAAGCCGCGGCGGTGGCGCTGGCTGCGACGATTTGCGCGGGTGCGCCGATGCCGGGGGAATCCGTGAACGGACCCGCCGGGGTCGGCGCGATAGCCGGTTGGCTGATGCTGGTCGCAAACGCTGGCGCAGTTTGCGTGGAGGCGATCTGGTCGCAAAGATAAACATTGGCCTGCGGTGATGCGGTGGTGTTGGTGTAAACCAACTTGTAGCGCACTTTGGCGTTGCTGGGGACGATGCCGCTGCCGGTGTAGGTGTTGCACACGGTGCCCGCCGTGTTGTAAACGCAGTCTATGCTTTTGGTCACGCTAAGGTTGGCGGTGACGGTGACCGGCGCGGTGTCGTTGACGGTGGCGCTGGCGTTCTGCGCGCCGCCGCCGCCTGCATTGTTATAAGTCATCACCACGTCGTTGTTGTAGGTGGCCGCGCTGGCGGGAATATTGCTGCCCACGGTGCTGCTAAAGGTGATGGTAAAGCTTGCGCCCGCCGCTAATGTGCTGCCGGCGGGGAAGGCCCAGCGCACATGTTGCTGGTTGGCGTTGGCGGTATAGCCGCTTTGGGTGGGCGGCACGGCGAGGGTTGTGGTCACTGTTCCTGCCGGGGTGCTGCCGCCGTAGGTAGTGCCGGTTCCTGGTGTGCCAGCGGTGCCCACAAAGCTGAAACGCCGCGTTGCGTCTGCCACAGTGCCGGTATAAGGCAGTAAATCGTTGACGACTATGGTGCTGGCGGCGGCGTTGCCGGAGTTGGTGATGGTAATGGTATATGTCGCCGTACCGCCCGCAGTGACGCTGGGGGTGGAGGTGGTCTTGGTCGCGGTCAAATACGCGGTATTGGTCGAATACGAGGTGGCTGTCGAATTCACCGCCGCGACATTGGCGCTGCTTAAGGTGGCGGTGTTACTCACCGAGATGCCGACGGCCAGTGCGGTGGCGGTCGCACCGTTCTCGTCGCCGATGATCACGTCGATTTCCAGCGAGCCGCCGCCGCCGCCCGCGAGCGAGGGGATGGTGACAAAACTGGCGGTTTGCTGCACGGTGTTAGCGACCAGGCTGGTCAATGCCACCGCCGCGCCGCGCGCCGCGCCAACCGCTGCGCCGTTATTCGACAAGGTGTTGCCGGAGGTGGTGACCGCCGGGCGGATGTCTGGGCCGCTGATCACATAAATATTGCCAGCTTCGATGGTTTCCACCGCAGCCGCAGTAAACGGCAGCACATCTTTGAGCTTGACGCTGGTCTGGGTGCCATTGCCGCTGTTGAGATAAATCAGACGATAGCGCAACTTCACAAACCCGGAGGGGATCACCGCGCCACCGCTGCCGCTGGCAACGGGTGTACACCCTTGTGCGGCGAGAAGGCTGCCACCGCTGCACACGCCGACCACCGATTTTAAGATCAACAGATTGGAGTTGTTATCGGCGACGCTGGGGATGGAATACAGCCAGGGGTTGTCGCGCGAACCAGTGGGGGTCGCCACGCCGTCTTCGAGGCTGATATCGCCACCAAACACTTCGGAGTTGTTGATGAGGCCATTGGTGGAAGGTGTGGCTGTCAGCAGCAGGCTGATTTTCACATAGTTGTTGGTGCCCACCGAAAGTCGCCCCGCCGCCCAGCGTATCGCGTTGGTGTTGGCTGGCAGGGGGTTGCTCGATGAAAGGTTCCAGCCGCTGCTGGTGTACGCGCCGGGAGTGACGGCCGCACCGATTGCGTTGGCCGGCCCGTTGGTGGTTTTACCGATGGTGGAATTGGGGTAGTAGACGCGCTGCCACGGGCCGACATTGCCGCTGTAATCGAGCTGGTAGCCGGTATCCGGTCCGGCCACGGGGGACGCGGCATTGAAGGGCGTGTTGACGCGGCCTGCGGTCATGACGACAAAATTGCTGGCGCGGGGAAAGGCGGGCAGAGTGCCTGTACTGACCACCACATCCGAGCCAAAAGCGTTCGACATGGCCGCATCCCAATAATTGTGCATGCTCCAGTTGGTGCCATCGCCGCCGAGCAAGGTAATAAGAGGGGTCGCGCCGCCGCCACCGGTGTCAGCACCGCTCGTCGGCAGAATGTTGTAACCGTTGCCGCTGCCGAACGGTGATTGGGCGCGAATGCGTCCATCGGTGCTGGGGTAAGTGTTGACGGCGGTGCGCGGGTCGGTCGAATAGAAAATGCCGGTGTCGGCATGCAGTTCGGACATGCGGCCATTGCAGTTCGCCAGCGTGAACCCGGCGGCGGTACAAGCCGCCGCCGTCGCGCTGCCGACCACCGCCGAGCCGGTCCAGTTGACGTTAAAGGTAATTTGTCCAGACGCGCCCCAGCCATCCGACATCAGCGCGGTCGAAGGCGGTGCGACAGGGGTGAACCCACCCAAACCGTCTGGTTGCACGAACCACGCGCCGGTGACCGCCGCCCCAGCCGGGATGTAATCGGTGATCCAACCGCCTGCGCCGAGGGTGCCGCCATTGGCGACGGGCGTAAACTGGATGATGTAGCTCACCGTGTCGCCCGCCTGCAAGCCGCCGCCGCCCGCGATTAAACGGTCGCGCAACATTTGCACGGTTTCTGGGGCGAAATATTTGGTGGTTTGCACCTGGCCGACGCTGTGTGCGTGCGCGGGCGAAGTCCAGGCCAACGCGACCAGCAGCGCGGCAAAACCTGCGATTGCGTAAGATCGAAAAATTTGTTTCAAAGTAATCACGATTTATTTTTGCCTGCAAAAATTAATTTCAACATCAAAAGCACCACCCCCCCGCTTCGCTCCACCCCTCCTGACCCAACACTGTTAGATTAAGCCGTTCGTGGTGAGCCTGTCGAACCACTAGCACCCTTCGCCCTTCGACAAGCTCAGGAGGCTCAGGGCGAACGGTGGGTGGTGACAAATCTAACAGTATTGCCTCCTGACCACCCCGTCACTTCGTGCCACCCCTCCTTGTGAAGGAGGGGTGGTGCCGCGTTCGGTAAACCGCGCATTGAACCTGCGGCTCTGTCGGGCAAAGCCCGACCTACAAATGCAACTTGCTTCGCCACGAAAAAACAAACGCACCTCGCCGGGTTGGTTTTGTAGGTCGGGCTCTGCCCGACAGCGTGTGCCGCCATCAACTTGCCCCGTTGTCGGGCAAAGCCCGACCTACAAATGCAACTTGCTTCGCCACGAAAAAACAAACGCACCTCGCCGAGTTGGTTTTGTAGGTCGGGCTCTGCCCGACAGCGTGTGCCGCCATCAACTTGCCCCGTTGTCGGGCGTAGCCCGACCTACAAATGCAACTTTTACCGCTGCAACAACGCCGTGCCCGCCGCCGAATCAGTTCCCGCGTTTGCGCCGAAGCCGGTGATCATGCCTTGCGCGGCATTGCCGACGAACGCGCCGTTGAGGGTGCCGGTGGCCGCGCCCGCAGCGCAACCGGTGCAGGTACCGGTCAAGGTGATCCCGCCGCCGCCAA
>Ga0105164_10001794_pt1 | contig 13577 bp, 11 predicted proteins | sample VDWuncwatermetaG_FD_89674 | JGI IMG/M metagenome (GOLD analysis project Ga0105164, IMG submission 89674) | Wastewater microbial communities from Netherlands to study Microbial Dark Matter (Phase II) - VDW unchlorinated drinking water | ecosystem: Environmental > Aquatic > Freshwater > Drinking...
ACCCGCGCCTTGAACTCTTTCGGATACTGAATTCGCTTCTTCATCCCGGCCTCCTGGTTGAGGGGTTCATTATACCCCGATTTTATAGCTTAACCAGTGGTCTGAATTCAGGGAAGTATTATAACCTTCTTACCCCTTACTAATAGAATCTTCGTTGCTACAACCTCCACTGATATCTCTTTTCCGTCCATTTTGGCTCCCTCCTTATCGTTGTAGGGAACGGGTTCAAACCGTCCCCTACACTAATAGACGCGGACGGAGCCAGAATCTAACAAAAATTCTACTTCAAAAAATAAGGATATCACAATTTGTGATATCCTTAAAATTTTCCCATCTGGTCGCAATTTGCGACCAGATCAATCAAAGCCTCATTTCACCGCAGAAAAGTAGGGACAGCATACCATGCTGTCCCTACTTATTCTTTCAGCCGCAAAAAAGGCGCTGTTTTTAAACAGCGCCTTTTAAATTTAGGGGGCGGTTTTCTTTTGTGCTTGGTAGTCTTCGGATTTACCGCCCCTTAGGCAATGCATCAATTTGCTCGCCTTTTTTTATCCGTTTGACAGACGTATCACCAAGCTCAAGTAAAGTATAGCATATAAATTTTCCCTGAGCCACCTTCCCGTCTATAAAATAAAAAAACGCTGTGCAATCAGCGCATCCCTACGATTCAATCAATGATAATTAATATAGCGCACGCACTTTGCCGCTTCGATTACTATCTTCCTCTCCATCCGCGTCCATCAGAATCAGTCTCCATATTCGCTTTCGTACTGCCATAATCTACTTCTGCTTTCCAGGCATGACTTTCATCAGTAGTAGCTCTTACTGAACTGCTTCCCTGGTCACCGTATTGATGAGTAGAAGACGAAGACCAACTCTCTCTCGCCCCGCTTAAGGGCTGCTCAACTACATTACCTTTAACCTCGTAATGAGATTCTACTGATGACTGTTGATAGGGATCATCCTGATTATTACATCCAAAAAAGATAAAAAAAATTGGAATCAAAAAAACCATCTCCCTTGATCCAAAAAAAACATAGTAGTTCTTAGTCATGACCAACCTCTACGTTATGCTGGGAAGCACATCTTATTATTTGATTCTCGAGATACTTACTTTACTTAATATCCCCTTTATTTTCTCAATAACCTCTTCGGCTTCAGCATCTCCCAGATCCTTATCAGATAGATTACAGTAAAGGTAAAGACCGGAAGACAGCTTAAAGATATCAGTATGGAATTCTTTATCAATAGCCGGCGGAATGGGTTCTCGAATGTATATCGAAAGCAGAAGTAACGGAACAGAATAATAAATTTGTTTTATATTACCATGCTCATCGATCCTTAAGCTGGTTTTCGGGTCAAAATCGTTTAAAAGCATATATTGCGACTTAATAGCTGCTATCTCGGAGCAAATCTGATTATAAATAGCATTATTATCTGGCTCGGTATTATTCGCTACCTGCGCCTTGACTGTCTGGCCGTGGTAGAGTAAAAGAAACGAGACTGCAACAGCGATAAATACTTTTCTTGCAAGTTTCATCGATATCTCCCTAGGCTATAAGATCTTGTAGACAATTATCCACTAAATATTGACCTAATTCAACCTAATTTTGAAATTAAAAAGGCGCTGTGCAAACAACACTTATCTTATGTCCCGAAAAATAGAACCGTCCCCTTTATTGCCCTTTATTGAAAAACAGAACCATCCCCTTTATTGCTCTTTTTTTTCAATCCGCTTAACAATATCGTCTAACTGCCGGTTGAATTCATCCGGCGACTCCACCATTAAAAAATGCCCCACCCCATGCATTTGCCTCAAATGGTAGTTGTTCAGATACTTGGCGTTTATCTCCGGGTAGTTCTGCCAAAGGTCGGCATTCAGGCACCAGAGAGGAGCTTTGACATCGGATAAAAGCGGGATGATCGGAGTGTCAAAATAGCATTCCATGGTGCTGACGGCGATCCTGGGATCCGATCTGGACACATTCCTGATCACCTCTTTGATCAACTTAGGGTCGGCGTTCTTATTGAACATCCCCATCATAAAAGATGCGGAGTTCTTGGCGAAGTCCTTTTTAAGCGGATCAAGGTATGTTTTTCTGTTTTCCTCTGACGCGGGGAGATCCTCGAAATTCTCAAGAGTGTCAATAGCTATAAGCCCGGCTACCTTGTCTTTGAGCAGCCGGTTCGCCTCAAGGATGATCGTTCCCGACATAGAGTGACCTATAAGGATGACCTTACCGGCCCCTGCGGCGTTGACTACCGCGGCTACGTCTTGGCCAAAAGCCTCCTGGGTATAGACTTTCCTCTGGCGCCCGGACATGCCGTAGCCGGCCAGGTCCAGGGTAATCACTCTGTATTTCTTGGCAAAATACGGCACCTGCTTAAACCAGACGCTGCGGCTCCCGCACCAGCCGTGCACAAAAACCAATGCCGGCTCTCCCTTGCCGCATACGGAATAAACGATCTTCACCCCGTCCTTTGAAACAACGGACTTATTATTCGCCCGCGCATAGATAAACCAGGCAACCGCTATAGAAACGGCTAAAATACCGATGATACGCAAAATCTTCTTCATCTAAAAATATACCACCTTTCTACTCTCATTATTATACCTCAACTTCAGCATCCGACAACAACATCCCATACCAAAAAATTCCTGTTAGATTTTACCTTCTTCTGCGTCTGTTATGTTAGAGAGTGTCAAGCTATTTCATGACTAAGGGCCAAGTTTAAGAGCCTTTTAACTTTCTGTTATTCGTGGCAACCGAACATAGCTTCGGTTCACACTCTATAAATTTGCGTTTAGAGCCTAGGGGTCGCTATCTATTACCGAGTCTTACAACTCTGACGTACGACCGAGTCGTCCCCAGAGGCAAACGTTGCTTATGGGCTCTTTAAATCTTAGCGTTTAAATGTTAGCGATATATTCGCGCTGCTCTTTCAAAACTTTATAGATGATCATTGTTAGTTTTCGCGCTACCGCGACTATAGCCTTGCGTGCGCCAACCTGCGGATGATGCTTAGCACGAATACGGTCATAAAATTGGCGTAAACGTGGATCTTTGTTAATAGTTGCCCAGGATGCTTCAACCAGCAAAGATCTGAGCACAGCGTTACCTAAATGGGTAATACGGCCTCTTGATATTCGTTCACCGGTTGAGTATTCAGAGGGCACTAATCCCGTGAAGGCGGCAAGTTCTCTGGGATTCTGTAGTTGTTCTGGGTTGCCAATGCTTGCCAGGATAGTTATCGCAGTGATAAATCCTATGCCGGGTATAGAGCGAAGATAATGTAGGTTGCGTTTGAGGCTTGCATTCCGCTCAGAGAACGTTTTAAGTTCTTTAAGGATTAGTAAAGTTTGATTACGCGCATACTCCAAGTCTTTCAGAAGTAAATCTAACCTTTGGCGCGTAGCTGGGCTGCAAGGCAGTTCTTTGAGCCGTTTAATATGCGGATAAGACCAATATTGGGTTGTATCTTTTAATAGTACGTGCAGATGGGTAAAGAGCAGAAGCGATTTGATGCGTTGCTTGGCTGTTTTACGCATAGTGACATATTCTTCACGGCTTCGGAGCAGTTGGCGCAGTTCTCGGCAATCGTAATCCGGTACACGGATAGGCCTCATATCGCCGTTCTTTAAATGCTGGGAGATCTTTTCCGAATCAAGACGGTTGTTTTTTGTCCGGTCATTGCTGGCCTTGGGAATGGATGGAGGAGGCACCATTAAGCACCTGATATTCTTTGATGTTAAGTAATCATGAAGATGATAGCCGGTTACCCCGACTTCATACGCGCAGATAACCCTTTTATTATTATACCTATTGCGTATATGTTGGTAAAGATTTTCCGGGCTTGCAGGGATTTTGTGCGAGTTATTCATGGTATCGTGGTTCTTGACGGTAAATGAGAAGCTTTTTTGGTCGACATCGATGCCGATAAAGATATCGTATTCGTTTGGGGTATATACCATGCTTTCCTCCTTTTAAGCGGTTAAACTACTTGCCTTTAGTTTATACCACGTTTGGGAAAGCTCGGCACTCTAAACATATTATCTATTAATGTAGGAAGGCAAAGGCCTCCAATCGTGTCCCCTCGTAACATAAATGGATAATGTACCTTTCCAACGAAAAGGACAATGTGGGTTCGACTCCCACCGAGGGGACAACGAATGGGCGTGATCATGTCGGAAAGGATGATCACGCCCTCCTTTTTATGATTGACAGTGAGTCGATATTCGAGTATACTTTAATCACGTTGGAGAGGTGTATTATCCGTTTATGCTACGACAAAAAAGACGCTGTGTAAACAGCGCCTTTTTTGTTTCTACCACGACCCACGCACCCGCTGGCCCTAGACCAAAGAATTGTTTTGTAAATCTTTCGGCATCAATTAGATGTCAACAACGTCTTACTATTTTTTTACTATTTTTCCAGGGGTTACGTAAACTGTCTACGTCTTCTGTCTACGTCTACTTGTCTTTAAGATTTTTTGGATAGTAAAAATGATAGAAATTCATCAGCATTATTACATTTTGGAGAATTTAAAAAACTCATGAATCCATCTCTTAAGGCAGAATCAAAAAATCTTTTGTTTATTTTAATAGCATCTGCTAAATTTTCTGCAGCCTCTAGAGATTTATTCAAATCTTTATAAGCAAGAGCTCTATCATAAAAAGCGAAACCGTGCTTCGGATCCAAAGATAACGCGGAATTATATTCATTAAATGCTTTATCATATTGCGAAAATTTCGAAAAACATAGACCCTTATTAGTATAATAAGCGGGATTTTTGTCTAGACTTATTGCGTCATCTAATTGCTTAATTGCTAATTCAAATTCTTTTTTATCGTAATAGAATTTACCGCTCATATTATACAATGATGCAAGACCCTGTCTCACTTTATCATCGCCAATAAATGTCTTAGATGCTATTTTTAAGTAATTATTACAAATTTCAATTTTTTTTAATGCAATTGATGATATGCAAATTTGGTAGTAGCTTGGAAAATAATTAGGGTTGTCTTCAATAGATTTAGCAAAAAATATTGTAGCCTCTTCATATTTTTTCAATTGGCTATAAGCATAGCCTATTTTAAATTTATACAGGTATGCATTCTTCTTTTCTTTATCCAACTCTATACATTTTAAAAGGATAGTAACTGACTCTTCATATCTGCCAATAGAAATCAATGATTCCGTTATATCCAACAGCATATCGATATCTTCAAGGTTATTCTCAAGGGATTTTTTAAAGAATCCATTCGCTAGTTCATAATTCCCGTTTATTTTTTCGATCAGCCCTTGTATAAAATAGACTAAATCGAAAAAAGCAAGATCCCTGGCCTCAGCTAAAAGCTGCGACAATTTATCCTTATCTTGCTTGCTCAGTCTAATTTCTTTTAATAATTCTCTTCTTTCCTTCATACCTTATCCGTCTTGCCAGTCGCGCCCAGCTATTTTCTTCCTAGAAGCCTTAAGGCGGGATGCTTTCTTGCCACTTTTATCTTCTATCTCCTTAAGCTTACTTACTACATCAACTATGGCACTGCTAATAACTGTATTTAAATCTTCCTTCTGTGAAAAATATATTTCAAATATGATAACAAAAAATAATATACTAAAGAAAACTTCTGCCATTGTGGCAATCTTAGCAATTATTGTTGCAGGAACTATATCACCAAAATTTGATATTGTAATGGTAGAGAAACTTAAGTAGAGAAAGTCAAAAAATCGATGCATTCTACCATAAGAAATTAACGCAGGAAAGCTTTGGGGATCGTAAATAAAAAGGAGCGTATATAGGGCCGCGAAACCGAAAATGACTGATATAAAACAGTATAAATATCGCAAAAGAAACTTGTAATGAATATTATCTTTTGGTAGCTTTTCTTTGAGCGCGCTCAGCCATTGATCTGGGTCGTCATTCGGATCCTGACTATCCAACTCTGATAGCATTGTTGCATGTCTTAGAATGTCGCCTTTCAAATTTTTTTTGATGTTAAAAACTCTAACGGCTAATCTTCTAAAAGCAATAATAATTAATAGAATATTAATTACAAATACAACTACTAAACCAATAGAATTATTTATTATTTTTTCGATTAAACTGGCCTGAATTATTAAAAAGAAGGCTATAGGAAGAAGATGTAGGCAAATGCAACGCCTATTAATAATTAATGGTGAATAGGTTTGCCTTGAACGCCTATTAATTGTTTTTTTCCATTCTTTTATCTTTTCTACGAGTAGAATAGTCTCACCCCCCATAATGCTACTAGAAACAATTATCCTCCTCAAATGAATAAATTCAAGGATTTTTCTTTGATCAAAAATTAGATCAAAATTGGAGTTTTAAGGCAACCTGACAGTTACTAACGGGTGGATTGTGCGTTTTGAGCAGCACGTAGTTTCTGCGAGCGGCCACGGTGCCCCCGCGCACCTAATTATAGGGGCGAGCGAGCAGAGACTCCGAGCGAGCATTTCCACGGCGGGGAAATGCGAGCGGTGCTGCGAGAAATGCACAAGACACACGCTAAGCAGTTAAGATGAAACTATGCGTGCAAAGCAGTCATTACGGCTTTAGGATCGTATTCGGCGACTTTGAGGAGGGCTAGCGCGGGGCCTTCGGGGTGCCTTCTACCCTGCTCCCAGTTCTGCAATGTATCTATGCTTATACCCAGCATATAAGCGAATTTCGCCTGCGAGACGCCGAGTTTCCTACGAATATTCGTGACAACCACGGGATGGAATTTCGACACGCTGCCTGGCTTCATTTTGCCGGCATGGATCTTTCGGGCCTGGCCTACGCTTTTCAATAAATCATTGAAATCTGTCTTTCTCATAGGACACCGTCCTTTACATACTCAATTAAGAGTTTCATTTGTTTCTGCGTCAAATCACCTTGATCCGACTTTAAATATGGGAACAATAAATATATTATTCCTTCTTCTGAATACCAGTAATAGATGACCCGTAAGCCACCACTTTTGCCTTTACCCGGGATTGCCCAACGTAACTTCCTGAGTCCCCGGCCTTGAGGAATCAGCAATCCGGCTTCAGGATTAATCGCTAGTGTCCATTGCATCCGGCGATACTCATTATCAGAAAGAATGCCTTTAATGTGTCTTGTGAAAACAGGAGTTTCTATGATAGTCATCTCGCCCCCTGCAGTGAAAGTATACGCCAATAGCGTATAGATGTCAAGTGGTTATTTAGCTTGCTTCTATCTTAATAGACGCGGCAAGCGGCAAAATCTAACAGGAAATTTTTAGGAAAACTGCGAGCGAAAATAGGCGTGCACTATGAAAATAAAAAAGCCCCACAGCTTTACAGCTGTGGGGCTTTTTTATTTAAGACGTGCCTACCTACTCTCACATGGCCTTACGACCACACTACCATCGGCCTTGGAAGGCTTAACTTCCGTATTCGGAATGGGAACGGGTGTTTCCCCTCCAGTATGAGCACGCCAATAAATGAGCAGACAACTTACGCAACTGTTAAGGCGCGTAAGTTGTAGTCCCGCGACAGCGGGACGTCTGCGAATTTACATCGCAAGGCCGTGAGGCCTTGCGATGACGACTTTCGACAACTTATATACAGTAATGTAAGGTAAAAACTACAACTAACCGATTGAATCTAACCTTCCCTTGTACATCTGCGCTCTTTTGCTCGCGCAGTGCATTTTGAATTTTAAACTTGCGTTTAAAATAAGGTCAAGCCGATTGGCTGATTAGTACGCATTAGCTGAAATCCTCGCGGATCTTACACTTTGCGCCTATCGAGGTCGTAGTCTCCGACCAGCCTATAGCAGCCTTGCGGCTGCAGGGATACCTATTCTTGGGGGGGGCTTAACGCTTATATGCCTTCAGCGTTTATCCTTTCCGAACATAGCTACCCGGCCTTTGCCCTTGGCAGGACAACCGGAACACCAGAGGTTCGTTTCTCTAGGTCCTCTCGTACTGAAGAGAACACCCCTTCAAGTATCCTTACGCCCACATCAGATAGAGACCGACAATACTGTTACGCTCTATTTCTAGAGGGACGGAACATTTCTGTCCGTCTCTGCATATCGCTATGCAGTTCGGACTGTATCTTATTCTGCCTTCGGCAGATTCTGGCGTACAGTCTCTGAAGATTCCAACCAGGATAGCACATCAACCAATTTTAGCTTACGATACTTACCGCTGAAATTCATGCTGAATGCCAGCTTCAATATCTTAGCTAAACCGTCTTTCTCAAGATGTTTCCCTTCTTTCATCAATTCAGCGACCTGAACAAATTTCTCAAAATCATGTCGCTTGATTGAAATTAGAGGATATTTCTTGAAGAACGGAATGACTTTGCTTAGAAGATCCTTCAAATTTCGCACCACATAAACCGAAGTCAAATCCTTAGGATTACGAGGATTATTCGCTTTGATATATCCACAATCGAATACCCTCTTAATCTCATGTAGGACTTCAGTCCTATTCTGATGCTGTGAAACGTGAAATTCAGGAATTACCTGAACCCCAAGCCTCACATTATTGCTTTTCTGGATCGTTATCGAAAAGCAACCTTCTCCATCAACAAAGCCGGTGATGTAATATGATGCTATCCCGCTTGGCCTTTCCTGCTGATTGTCTGCAGCCATGTATTTTTACTCCTGACTTATTATCTCACATAGAGACTGAATCGTCAAGTAGTAACATGGCATACTCAGAGTTTCCAGCAATTAGCCAGATTTATAGACAGCAACGGTCAGTTTACTGTCTCACGACGTTCTGAACCCAGCTCGCGTACCCTTTTAACCGGCGAACAGCCGGACCCTTGGGACCTTATACAGCCCCAGGATAGGATGCATATTGCTCCACTGTTACCAGTGGTATAGACTATACCATCACCCCGACTTTACGTCGGGGGCTCAGCGTTTGATTCGTTTGCAGATTACGAATCTCATTCGCCAATAACTTGCAGCGAAATCAGTCGTTACGGGGTTAAAGGAGTTTATATCTAAAACTTGGCAAGATATATGGTTTAATTAAATCGCTAAACTTCTTAGCCTCTCCTTTTGGGAGATAAATATTAAACCACTTGCCTTTTTTATGGATTCGAGCCATTATTTTGAAATTTTTCCCTAAACACCGGACCAGCATCGATTGCTCATCTATGCTGAAAGCATCAGTATTTAATCGGATTGCTGCGCAATCATTCCTTTTATAGCCATCATCCATAAACCACACAGCCAGAGAAATATCTGATTTCAACATATCTGCTATATTTGACGGGATCACCTTCTTTCTATTTGCATAGAAAATATCCCACCAATTTTTTAATTCTTCACAAGAATATGTTGAGACGTGCAGGCGAGAATAAACTTTTTTCGTACGTTTATCTCTCTGCCTTATAATCCTGGGTTTACTAGGGATAAGACCTGTCAATTCATTATGCAACCAATTCACATAATCTTTGTGACTCAATCCCTGGTCTATTCGTAGTCGAACAGCTTTGCCGTTCTTCTCCAAATGACCGTCTCCCAATAGCAAACCTAGAACTATACTTTTCTGGCGTTTGGTCATCGATATAGTTCCTCAACTTCCCACGGTATTGTCCTTAACGTTGTACGCTTCCATTAAGGAGTCCACCGTTATGAGCTGAATTTTCTCTTGTGATTACTCACGAGAGGGCCAATCTTACTTAGCCGACATCGAGGTGCCAAACCGGGCTGTCGATATGAACTCTCGAGCCCGATAAGCCTGTTATCCCCAGAGTACCTATTGTCCGTTGAGCGATGGCGATTCCACGTTCAACCACCGGATCACTAGCCCCTACTTTCGTATCTGCTTGTCCTGTCGGACTCGCAGTTAAGCTGGCTTATGCGCTTGCGCTCCACGGGCGATTGCCGAACGCCCTGAGCCAACCTTGGGGCCCCTTCGTTACCTTTTAGAAGGGAACCGCCCCAGTCAAACTGCCCGCCTGTCACTGTCCTCCCACCGGATTCACGGCAAGAAGTTAGAATCTTAGCACAATAAGGGTGGTATTTCACATTGTGGCTCGACCGCAGCTAGCGCCGCAGCTTCGAAGCCTCCCACCTATGCTACACATATTGAACCAAAACCCAATAGCAGGTTGCAGTAAAGGTTCTGGGGTCTTTTCGTCTTGATGCGGGTAGACGGCATCTTCACCGCCACTACAATTTCGCCGAGTCTCTCGTTGAGACAGCGCTCAGGTTGTTACACCATTCGTGCGCGTGGGAACTTACCCCACAAGGAATTTCGCTACCTTAGGACTGTTATAGTTACAGCCGCCGTTTACTGGGGCTTCGGTTCAAAGCTTCGCAAATCTTACGACTTACTGACTCATTCCCTTAACCTTCCAGCACCGGGCAGGTGTCACACCCTATACTTCCTCTTTCGAGTTTGCAGAGTGATGTGTTTTTGCTAAACAGTCACCCGAGCCACTTTACTGAGAGTCCGGCGATTATCGCGCCGGACCACCTCTTATTGCTAACTTACGAGGCTAGATTGCCGAGTTCCTTAACGAGAGTTATCTCGAGCACCTTACCATATTCTGGAGGTCTACCTGTGTCGGATTACGGTACGGACAGTCAAACAACTCCTTTCTATGCTTTTCTTGGCAGCATGGTTGTAGAACACTTCACCCGGAGCTTCCTCCGGGCTCCCTCCATCCCCTTGCGGGGACAGAAGCGCAGACATCCAACACTGCGCCGCCCCAAACCTTCCGCGTCACATAGAAAGTTTTAACGCCACCTGACTGGTATCTGAATATTAACAGATCATCCATCGCTTACGCCATACGGCCTCAGCTTAGGCCCGACTAACCCTGGGCGGATTAACCTTCCCCAGGAAACCTTGGACTTTCGGTGTGCCTGTTTCTCGCAGGCATTTTCGCTACTCATACCGACATAATCCCTACTTTGCCGTCCATCGCTCCTTACGGTACGACTTCACCCGGCAAAGTATGCTCCCCTACCGCGCCATCGGCTTGCGCCGATGACACCTGCAGCTTCGGTAATAGGCTTGAGCCCCGATTATCTTAGGCGCAAGATCGCTCGACCAGTGAGCTGTTACGCACTCTTTAAATGATGGCTGCCTCTGAGCCAACATCCTGGTTGTTTTAGCGAGCTCACATCCTTTACCACTTAGCCTATCCTTAGGGACCTTAGCTGACAGTCTGGGCTGATACCCTTTTGACAATGAAGCTTAGCCCACATTGTCTTACTCCCGGGATAAAATAAACAGTATTCGGAGTTTGGTTGGGCTCAGCGACCAAGTATGGTCCAGTAGCCCATTCAGCACTCTACCCCTGTTTATCAATTACCCGAGGCGAACCCTAGAATTGTTTCGGGGAGAACCAGCAATTTCTGAGTTTGTTTAGTCTTTCGCTCCAATCCACAGCTCATCCCACACTTTTTCAACGGTGACGGGTTCGAGCCTCCACCTCGCTTTCGCAAGGTTTCACTCTGGCCATGGATAGATCACTCAGCTTCGGGTCTACTATATGGTACTAAATCGCCCAGTTAGGACTCGCTTTCGCTACGCCTGCTCCGGACACTTGCGTGCCAGGATTAAGCTCGCACCACACAGTAACTCGTCGGTCCATTATGCAAAAGGTACGCGGTCAGGCATTCCGAAAGCTTTAAGGCCTTCGGCATAGCCCTCCCACCGCTTGTAGGTCTATGATTTTAGGTTCTATTTCACTCGGCTTGCCGCCGTTCTTTTCAACTTTCCCTCACGGTACTTGTGCACTATCGGTTTAGGTGTAGTTTTTAGCCTTAGACCGTGGTCGGCCCGGATTCCTACAGAATTCCACGTGTTCCGTAGTACTTGGGATACCTCTAGGGTGCTTGGAAATTTCGCATACGAGGCTTTCACTCTCTATGACGTATCTTTCCAGATACTTCTGCTATCCCCTTACAATCCCACATTAAGGTCCCACAACCCCTTAGCTCCTTGCGGAGCCAAGGTTTAGGCTCTTCCCTCTTCGCTCGCCGCTACTAAGGGAATCTCTGTGATTTCTTTTCCTCAGGGTACTTAGATGTTTCAATTCCCCTGGTGTCGCTTTCCCAAGTCTATTGAATTCAACTAGGGAATATCATGGTATAACCCATGATGAGTTGCCTCATTCGGAATTTCCCGGATTAAAGCCTGTTTGCGGCTCCCCGGGACATATCGGTGCTTACCCCGTCCTTCATCGCCTCACCTAACCAAGTCATCCGTGCATAGACCCTCTTGTAGCTTGATCAAAAAGATCTGATTCTCTCGGTTTAGTTTTGTAGTTTTTACCTTACAAGATCTGTAAAAGACCTTGTTACATGTATATCTACTTCTGTCAATCTCATCAATTGCAGAAATAGTCTGTCACTTTCGTGACAAAAGTTGTCAAAGAACATAGATCCACGCGACAAAGCGCGGAACGAATGTATGTACCTATGAGAATATACTACCGCCCATATAAATATTTTCTGTCTGCTTCCGGGTCATATGTACCAGGGTAATCCGGTGGCGGCTCTTTGGACCACCCTTTACCAGGGGTCATATATCCGTCGGGATAAGTTCCTTCCCAGACGATTGTCGTACTACCATCAGCCTCGCGGTATTGGTGCGTACTTCCATTTGGCGGCGGATTCATCGTTTGGGCTGATTTACCGACATAATGTACTAAAAGCACAATAATAATTATTACTAGTGCAAATATGCCCAAAATAGAGATGGTACCACTGCCGGCATCCATGCCTAAGTAGCCAGATGCAATTACAATAAGAACAATTAAGACTCCCAGGCCAATGAGAAGATACATACATTACTCAATTTTGGTGGAGCAGACCAGGATCGAACTGGCGGCCTCATGCTTGCAAAGCACGCGCTCTCCCAACTGAGCTACTGCCCCCAAGATCATTGAGGCGTGTATCTCAGCCCCTGCTTGTCCCGCTATACCCTCTGAAATGATTGCGGGATTTCGCGCCTTCGGCGCTCAACAAAACAGGTGCTCTCCAGTCCCGACCCTTGTTTACTCCCGGTCGGGATGCCGACAGCGAGCTATTATGTACGTCGGCCTGAGCTACAGCCCCAAAATTTTTCCTTGTCGGAAAAATTTAATGGGCCCAAGTGGATTCGGACCACTGACCCCAGTCTTATCAGGGCTGTGCTCTAACCAACTGAGCTATGGGCCCAATTTAAGTGTAATGATAACAGTTTACTGTGTAATGCCCTGATACATTACACTTTACACAATAAATCGAAAGCCCTCCCCGCTCATTTGTTAGATTGTTTGGGAGATGCTCCCTAAAATTTGAAAATTAAATAGCCAAGCGCCGTGTATTCACACGGAATTCTAATAATTCTCCTAAGAGAATATATTAGAAAGGAGGTGATCCAGCCGCACCTTCCGGTACGGCTACCTTGTTACGACTTAGCGCCAGTCACCGGTTTTACCTTAGATCTCGCTAGGCGAGAGTTTTAGGTACCCCCAGCTCCCATCGCTTGACGGGCGGTGTGTACAAGGCCCGGGAACGTATTCACGGCGGCGTAGCTGATCCGCCATTACTAGCGATTCCGTCTTCATGGAGTCGAATTGCAG
>Ga0105164_10001795_pt1 | contig 13570 bp, 14 predicted proteins | sample VDWuncwatermetaG_FD_89674 | JGI IMG/M metagenome (GOLD analysis project Ga0105164, IMG submission 89674) | Wastewater microbial communities from Netherlands to study Microbial Dark Matter (Phase II) - VDW unchlorinated drinking water | ecosystem: Environmental > Aquatic > Freshwater > Drinking...
CTATTCAGGCAACGAGCAGACCGCAATAACACTCAGCAGATCTCCTCGTTGGCGTTTCGAAAGGCTCTGCCAATCGTTTTTGATATTGATGGGGCGATGACCTATTCGTTTAAAGAAGGCCGCCTCTTAGGGTACAACCTCGGACTTACGTTCTCTGAGAAACCAAAATCTTGTTGGACCTTGTCGATCTCTGGCGGAAGAGACGCCTATTTTCAAACCTTCGCAAGCATACGCTTTAACTTTAGCTTTGGGAGCCCTGGTGGAATCCAACTCTAACCAACGTCATGGCATCGAACTCTATATCCTTGGGATGCCGCTACGAGACGGACAGCCCCTTGACTCGCAAACTCTTTCGCTCATCTCGGGCGCAGCCCTGTTAATCGGCGAGAGTCGTAAAACCACCTTTCAATTCCTAGCCCAAGCCTCAGAAAAAATAAATCAGGATAAGGTTTATCTTTTGGACCCCGAGCGGGAGGATAATCTCGCACTTCTCAGAAATGCCTTAGAAATTTTAAAACCTAAGGAGTACGCCGTCCTCTTCTCGGACGCTGGAATGCCTGGTTTCTTCGACCCAGGAAAAGATATTATCGCCCTATGCGAATCCCTCGGATACCGACTCAGATGCGTTCCAGGACCCACAAGCGTCGCAACCGCCCTGGCCCTTTGCCCGTGGAACCCGCCCTATTTAATTTGTGATTTTCTTCCCCGAAAATCCAATGAACGAATCGCGCAACTCGAACGGCTTGCCAAGATTCAGACGCATCTCGTCTTACTTGAAACACCCTACCGACTTCGGTCAGTACTTGAAGATTGCCAGAAAGTCTTTGGCCCAAAGCGTAAAGCCTTTCTCGCCCTGAATATCGCCCACCCCGATGAATCCTACGTAACCTCAGACCTACAGGGCCTCTTGAAGCAAATCTCTTCCGACCATAAAAACACGCTTGAGCCCGTTCTGATTATTCACTGACACCTCTCGAATTCATCTCGAGATAAGGATACAATAGCCAGACGGTATGGAATCCCCCAACAACAACCACCTTGGCATTGTCCTTCCTGCTGGCGGAGCACGGGCTGCCTACCAAGTTGGCGTGCTTAAATACATCGCGCACCACTACAAGAGCTTTAATCCCACGATTCTTAGCGGGGTTTCCGCAGGCTCTATCAATTCAACCTTCTTGGCTCAGGGAGACCCACCGGAGAAAGCCCTGGACCGCTTGTATGAGCTTTGGAGCCAACTCCAATTCTCCAGTGTCCTTTCGACTAATTTTGAATCTCTCTTTAAAATGGGGATGCGCTGGACTTACGATATGTTTCTCTCCAAGGTAACTCAGAAACTCCTTCTGCGATCACTGCTGGACGCCTCGCCCTTGGCGGCAACCCTCACGCAGAATATTCACTTTTGGAAAATTTCTAGAGCCCTTCGGCAGGGCACCATCCGTGGGGTTGCGATCACGGCCACCAATTACCATAATGGACTCACTACCATCTTTTTTGATTCCGCCCATCCCTTACCAGGTTGGGCAAGAGAGGGGCGAGTTGCCGTCAGAAACCCCATTCGGCCTCGGCATATCATGGCGTCATGTTCAATCCCCATCCTCTTTGAGCCAGTCCGAGTTGGAGATTATCTCTATGGCGACGGATCCTTACGTTTCAATTTCCCGTTTAGCCCAGCGATTCGTTTAGGGGCAAAACACCTGATTGCCGTCAGCATCCGATGCCCCAACCCACTCAACGTCATTGGCATCCGACCCGAACACATTGGCATGGGCTTCATCGCAGGAACCGTCTTAAACTCAATCTTCTTGGATAGTATCGAAACTGACTATGAAAACCTACTTAGAATCAACAGAATCTCCGGAGGGAGTGAGCAGAACAAACTCAACGCCATACTGATCCAGCCAAGCCAGGACCTGGGTTATATCGCCAAGGATTTCCTCAACGATGTTCCGTACCACTTAAGACAACTTCTGAAATCAACCGCAAACCCCGAAGAACTCGGCGATCTCTTAAGCTACTTAATGTTCTCACCAGGCTATCTTAAAGTGCTTCTTGAACTTGGGTTCAAAGACGCCGAAACTCAGAAACCTCGACTCGATGCTTTTTTCGCCGCCGTAGACCATACGGTATCCGTTACCTAATGGGGTCGGAGTTTTGCTCTTTTGTCCGTTCTATCCAAAAAGAGATTCTGTTTCTTAAAACTCAGCCATCTCCCCAAGAAGTTGTAAGACCCATTCGGATTGAAACACACCTGTTTCAAGACGAAGACGTGGAGTTAATCGACGGTAGGCACGCCATTCCACGAAGGCTCCGCCACCGACTAAAAGGTTCTGCTGAAAGAGATCTGACCACACGGAGCTTAATTTTGCACCATGAGCAAATCCACCCACGGTCAAGGATGGCCACACCCGAATGCGGGCTTCCGCCGATAACGCTAACGCATTGCGATCCATGAAGCGTTCGATGCGGATGGCTGATAGACGCCTTTTCTCAGAAGCCAGTCGCGGAAGAATTCCGTAATGAGATTCTCCACGAAGCCATTCATGGGAAGCTTCTAAGACCAAAGTATGAGGGTGAATGGGAGCTAACACTTTCTGAAAGATTAGAGCCCAGGACTCGGCCTGAATATCGCTGCCTAAGAATCCAGACGGAAAATAGCCCTGCATGAGAATCTGAGTGCCATGCCGTGGGTCAACCGCAGAATCTCGCGTGTCCCACCCAAGGCTCAGCGTGGGCCCCGAAAGCGATCGGCCCTGAAAGAGGGATAGTAATTCTGCCGACGATGCTCCACTGCCAAAAGAAGATGGATTCCAGCGATGCCAGCGCAAACCAACATTGGCATAAAAATGATAAGGCAACTCAATGTCGATGCTTAGAGCAAAATTTAAGTGAACGCTACTGAGTCTTGTTTCATCGCTTAGCTGTGTTGCGCCACCCGATCCATAAAAAGGATTCTCCACATTTTCAATTCCGATTTTTGCACCCAACCCATAGGGTGGATACCACTCGGGATGAGAAAACCGAAAGCCTGCCCCAGCAGTCCCCCGGGTACTTACCGACCCAACTACCCCCACTCCCAACTTCGTATCATTCACTCTGTCGTCATGCCACCCCACTGACCCGCGCCACCCTTGAGTCGGATCGGCTTGCACACCAAGACTTAGGCCCCAACCCAAACCATCTTTAATGGCTCGACGAAAACCCTTCTGCGAACACTGGGATAATTTAATGAGCCGATCTGGAGAATGGGTTTTTGCAACCACTCTTTCGAGAGAAGCCTCGTAGGCTTCGAAACGACCCTGGTAGCAATGGACTTCGGTGAGAAGGGCCGAAGCCCCCCAAAGTTTGGGCAATGCCCTTTCTAAAAAACTTAAAGCAACCACAGCCCTTCGATAATCCTGCCCCGACGAAGGCGCAAGCCGCGCAAACACCCTGCCCTCAACATACCACCGCTCAGGAGGGGCAAGGGGATTGTCGAGATATTGTTTTAAAGTCTCAGAAATCCGATAGGAGAGTCCCCAATGCCCCCAACTCGTTTCGTTTTCCCATTGCTCGCTCAATACCATTAAACACAGCGCTAGCACTCGGGGCGTTCTGTCTTGAGTTTGTTCGCAGAATGCGCCAAGTGTTCTAAGCGACTGCCTAGCTTCATGAATTTTAAGAGATTCGTCGAGACGATCAAAGAGGGCGAGCTCAACTAGGGCAGAATCGAAATTAAGATCTTGATTCGAAGGCGTCGACTGACGAAACGCTTTAAGGCGAGCTAGGTCCCACTCATGAAACTGAGCGGACAGAAAATCCTGAGCCAAGGCAGGGGAAACTAAAAGCAGGAATCCAATGAAAAACAACCGTTTCAAGCGAAATCATTCATCCGAATCATCATCACCGAATTCTTCAGTCGTCTGCTGACTTGGAAGGGCCGCTGCCTTGCCGTTGATTCCATCTCTTAAAATACGACTCGGAGTGAAGGTCAGCACCTTGCGAGCGGAAATCATCATGGCTTCACCGGTCTGAGGATTTCTCCCCATTCTCTCTTTTTTTCCACGGACGCGAAACTTTCCAAAACCTGAAATCTTAATGGAGCCACCCTTACATAGTTCGTCCTTCATGGTCTCAAATACCATCTCAACCAAATCGGTGGCTTCTTTTTTCGAAAAGCCTACCTTCTCATAGACACTATCGATTAATTCGGCTTTGGTTAGCGTCATGGCGCCTCCTTGGTGCAGATCTTTCAGAACTAACTATTATTATAGTAATTATTTCAACAATCTACAATTCTTTCTCTACGCCTAATGACAGGAAAAACTAAATCAGTGGTGGGTGACGCGGCTGACGGTATGATTGCCGTTACGCATCAAATCTTCCTTAGTATAAATGAAATCTTCGCGCGCAAAAGAGGCTAATTCATAGTTTGGCCCCATCCGAATCGCATCCACAGGGCAGGCTTCCTCGCACATTCCGCAGAAAACGCAGCGCAGCATGTCGATATTGAATTCAATCGGATATTTTTCAACTTTAGGGTCAGGGTGCTCGCCGGCCAAAATATGAATGCAATCCGCCGGACACGCGGTGGCGCATAACATACATGACGTGCAGCGAATATCACCGTTACTTTTAACCGTGAGAATCTGTAACCCCCGAAACCGAGACGAGTAGGGCCGACGCTTCTCGGGATAATCAATGATGGGAAGCTTGGATGGATTAAAAAGATTATAGAGAAAATGTCTCCCCGTGATCATTAATCCCTTAACAATCGCAACCAAATAGATCCGAGTGGAAATCGGTAATCTCTGAGTTCGGTTCATAGACTCACGCCCTCAAGCGGGAATAGCTTCCAAGACGCTTCTGTCTTAAGCATCACCCTCACCTTGCCTTCAAATAGTTCAAACTGTTTTTTCGAAGAAACCAACTGCCGATCATCGCCGCTCTGAAGCCCTAAGGACAGCGAATGGGCATTTCGGCTAATATGCTGAGCAGGAATGGCAGCCTTGGTCTTCTGCAACCGCCCCAGAGCATTCACAAAAGTCCCAGATTTTTCATACACGCTGACATTCGGCAGAACCGCCAAAGCGCGCTGCCGAATTTCAGCATTCCAATTCGTGCCATGAAAATACAGAGCAACAGACGCGGGAGTCGCTTTAAGCAACTGACTGAGTCCCGGCATCACATGACCTTCAGCCCCGACGATTAAAAGATTCTGCATGATTTGAGCCATTGGGCTCCACTGGGCGATATCGATAAAACTGACCCCCATCGCATTCATCAGCTTTTCCCAACCCAACGCATTCGGCGTCTGATCTCGATGCTTCAAAACACCATCATACGCAGTTCTATCTGCCACATGAGCCGCATCCGCTAAGCGAATAAACTGCTTAACGCCAAACCCTTTTAAGCATTCAACGACATCGACCAACTCCTCGTTGGTCAATTGCGTGCTCAGCGCACAGGCCCAAACCGATGAATCCGATTTCAGACTCGCATGCATTTTCTTAAAGACATGGGCCCAAGGAACCTCTTGAAACCCCTCGCCCTCACGGACTGCGGGCGTCTTAATCCGATCCTCCGAAGAGACATAATGGTAATCCCAACGCCCTTGATCACAAATCCAACTTTTGTTGACGTCAGCATTCCGCCTAGGCTCCACTCGGTAAAGTTTCTGCACCGACGGGTTCACCGACACCACGGTGTTACAACCCCGAGCACATTGACCGCAGACAGATTTCGTTTCTTCTAAAAACCACACACGGCACTGAAATCTAAAATCCTTCGCCGTGAGCGCGCCCACGGGGCAAATATCCGCTAAATTCCCGGTATAATCATTCCTAAGTGGCCCGTGGTCATAGGTGCGAAGCTCACTGCGATCCCCGCGCTGAAAGATTCCAAGCTCATGACTCTGACTGACTTCCTCGGTAAAGCGCACACACCGAGTGCATAGAATACATCGCTCAGAATCGAGAACAATCGTCCCAATATCTTGAACTTTTGGCTTATGAACTTTCTCATACTCCATTCGGCTCTGATACAGGCCATAATCCGAATAATAATCCTGAAGCTTACATTCTCCGGCCTTATCGCAGATCGGGCAATCCAGCGGATGGTTAATCAAGTGAAGCTCGAGCGTTGATTTAACCGCTGCCTTAACCTTATCCGTATCGGTGCGAACGACCATCCCCTCAGCGACAGGAGTGTTACACGCAATCTGAAGCCGCGGCACTTTCTCTATCTCAACCATGCACATGCGGCAGACACCCGCAATCGAGAGATCCTCGTGATAACAATAATGGGGGATCATTCCGCCTGAAGCATGCACCGCCTGAATCACCGTACTGCCAACCGCAACCGCCATGGGTTTGCCGTTCAGCGTGATCGTCACCGTCTGAGCTGCCGCTTTTTCCACTATGCCCCCTGCCCTTCTTGGCCTTCTTGGCGCAAATGACTCTTTATCTCATCCGGAAATTTCTTTAAGAACCCGAGCACCGGCATCGCTGCCGCGTCGGCTAGGGCACAGATCGTCATCCCCATCATATTTTTTGCCGTTTGTTCCAACTCCCCAAGGACTTCTTTTGGCGCTGTGCGATGTTCAATCGCCTCAATCATTTTAAAAAGCCATCCGGTCCCCTCCCGACACGGCGTGCATTGGCCGCAAGATTCATCCCAATAGAACTCGGCCGTGCGCTCTAAAATTTTGATCAAAGAATAATGCTCGGGGATCACCATAATCCCACCTGCCCCCAGAAAGGAGCCATGCTTCTGCATCGTTTCAAAATCCAACGTCGCGGTTTCCACTTCGGCCGCCGTCAGAGGCGGAGTCGAACTCCCTCCCGGAATCACGGCCTTAAGTTTCGCACCATCTTTCATCCCACCACCATGAAATTCAATCATTTGCTTTAACGAAAACCCTAATTCCGCTTCATAGACTCCGGGGCGATTCACCCAACCACTCAAACAAAAAAGACGCGTGCCGCGACTCTGCTCAGTTCCATATTTTGCGTATTCATCGCCACCATTCTTGATGATCCACGGAACCGTCGCCAACGTCTCGACATTGTTCACCACCGTCGGACAACCCAAGAAACCACTGACCGCAGGAAAGGGTGGTTTTAATTTAGGGTACCCCTTCTTGCCTTCTAACGACGAGATCAAACCGGTTTCTTCGCCACAGATATAGGCGCCCGCCCCGCGGTGAACGACCACCTCGATATCGTGGCCACTACCTAGAATATTCTTTCCCAAATAGCCCTTCTGATAGGCCTCATTAACGGCTCGTTCCATAATCCGAGCGGCTCTGGCGTATTCTCCACGGATATAAATGTAGCTCTTATGGCTTCTCACGGCGAAACTTGAAATCGCAATGCCTTCTAATAAAAGATGAGGATTCTTCTCTAAAATCACGCGGTCTTTAAAACAACCCGGCTCCGACTCATCGGCATTGCAAAGAAGATATACCGGTTTACCGCTATTAAACGGCACAAAACCCCATTTACTCCCCGTCGGAAAGCCAGCGCCCCCACGCCCACGAATGCCACTTTTCTTCACCTGTTCAATCAGTTCATCGGGTTTCATCGTCAACGCTTTTTTTAATGTCTGATAACCCCCGATCCCTTCGTAGCCGTCGATCTCAGCCAACCGAGGGGTTGCAATCTCTTTGAGTAAAATTTGTCGATCCTGACTCAGAGGAGCTTTCATGGGCGAACCTCCTGATTTAATCGCTTCGGCCCATCCTCAATTAAACCCTTAATCAACTCGGTCACTCCACTTTCCGTTAAATTTCCGATATCCGTCTCGTTCACCTGCACGGCCGGAGCGATATCACAGGCCCCGACACACTGGACCGGGACTAAGCTGAAATTCCCGTCCCGAGTCACCTCACCCCATTTAATACCAAGTTCGCGCTGAAAGGCCGCCGCGATTTTCTCAGCCCCCATCATCGTGCAGGTAATATTCTGACAGACTTGAACACAGTACTTGCCCATATCTTTCTTCTTAAACATGACATAGAAACTCACCGCCTCATACACGTGCACCGGGGCAACCTCGAGAAGTTTGGCGACATAATCCATCACTTCCTTGCTGATGAACCCGAACTGTTCTTGAGCTAAATAGAGCGTCGGTAATAACGCCGAACGCTTGATCTCGTAACGCGACAAAATCGTTTCAAAACGGCGTTGATTCTCATCCGTAAAAGCAATCATCGGTCCAGTTCTCCCGCGACAATATTCAAACTCCCTAACGCTGCCACGGCATCAGAAACTGTCTGACCCATAAGCATCTCAGGGAATGCCTGATAGATCGCAAAACACGGAGGCCTCACACGACAACGAAAGGGCGCTCCCTCTTCTTCAGACCGAATATAAAAACCTAATTCTCCATTCGCAGCTTCAGTCGCACTATAGACCTCGCCCATCGGCGGGCGAATACCGTGCATGATCAACTTAAAATGTGCCATCAACCCTTCAATCGAGTTGTACACGTCTTCTTTGGGCGGCAAGGTAATCGACCAATCATCCACATTCACCGACCCCTCGGGGATATCCTTCAGCGCCTGTTTCAAAATCCTTAAACTCTGCCGCATCTCTTGCATTCGAACCAGGTAGCGAGCGTAGGTATCTCCGCCTGTTTCCGTCACGACATCCCATTCAAAATTTCCGTATTCATAGTACGGATTCACTCGTCGAATATCATAGGCAATCCCTGTCGCCCTAAGACACGGACCCGTGAATCCATATTCCAACGCTAATTCTGGACTAATCGGCGCAACACCCCTGGTCCGATCAATCCAAATCCGATTATTCGTCAGAAGCCCATCGACATCATCGATCGTTCTCGGAAGATTCTCAAGCACACGGCCACACCATTCCACCCAACCGTCCGGAATATCCTTATATAACCCGCCAACTCGCGTAAACGCTGTTGTCAGCCGAGCGCCGCACACCGCCTCAAAGAGATCATAAATATTTTCTCTCTCCCTAAAAAAATACCAGAAACAGGTCAGAGCCCCCACGTCGACAGCATTTGTCCCAATGCAAACCAAATGGTCCACAATCCGAGAGAGCTCGCACATGATCAGGCGAATCCGTTGGCAACGCTTCGTCACCTCGATGCCTAATAATTTCTCCACCGCCATCACATACCCAACATTATTCATCATGGCTGACACGTAATTCAGTCGGTCTGTGAACGGAATCACTTGATTCCAGGGGTGTGTCTCAGCCATCTTTTCAAAGCAACGGTGCAAATAACCAATCTCGAGCTTCATCCCCCGAATGAGCTCACCCTCTAATTCCACAAAAATTCGCAGTGTCCCATGCGTTGCAGGATGCGACGGACCCAAATTTAGGCGCATGTATTTACTAGGTGTTGGGGCGATTGATTCCAAAGCTTTCCCGGTTGAAGATTCAAGCATGTTTATAACCCTTGTGATGACGTGCTGCTTTTTAGACGCTGGAATTGATTCGCGGGATAATCCTTCCTTAAGGGATGCCCCTCAAAATCTTGATGGCATAAAATCCTAACTAAATTGGGATGCCCCCGAAAAACCACACCGTACAGATCCCATGCTTCGCGTTCAAACCAATTCGCAGCGCGAACAAGATCGTGGATGGAATCCACTTCAGGCTTGTCTTCATCAAGATAAACCTTAAGAAATATCCGCCGATTCTCCATCAAATTAGCAAACTGGTACACCACCGCAAAACGCTCGGGCATGTCCAGCTTTGACTTCAGATAATCAAACGCAAATAAATCTACCATCGTCGTCATTGGTCTCTCACCCGACGATATGAGAAAAGGAACTACGACACGAATCCCCTCGCTTTTAAGAATAATCACAGGCTCAGGCGACATCGGTTCTTGCCCAAGGATAAACTCCTTTGCTACTGCAAGAAGGCCTGGGTACTTACTATCGATCCAATTTATGTCGATCTCGAGCACGGACAATGCCTCCTTTTTGAATCTTCTCCTGTAACTTGATCATCCCAAAAATAATCCCCTCTGGAGTCGGAGGGCATCCGGGGACATACACATCCACCGGAATGATCGAATCAATCCCCTGCATCACATGATAGGCCCGATAAAATCCGCCCGAAGACGCGCAGACACCGACAGCGATCACCCACTTCGGCTCCAACATCTGATCATAGATCTGCTTTAAAACCGGCCCCATTTTCTCAACCACCGTCCCCAAAACTAATAGGCAATCGGATTGTCTTGGTGAAAATCGAACCACCTCCGCTCCAAAGCGGGACACATCATAATGTGAAGACACAACGCCCATGTATTCAATGGCGCAGCACGCCGTCCCAAAGGGCAGTGGCCATAGGGAGTTCTTTCGGCCCCAGTGTACAAAATCTTCAAGGCGAGTCGTAAACGCGACTTCTTCCCCAGCTGAACTTTCAGGGTCGACAAGTAGGGGCTGTTTTTGAAGAGCAGTCTGATCCATGGGCTATGCATCCTCGTGAATATCAGACACTATATTACTTCGAATAATCAGAATATACGAATGAAGATCTTTGAAAGGATGTTCCAACATAGTTGCGATTACCGAGATACGGTATTCGCAGCTAACTGGCCCTGCAAGAAGAAAAAGGGATTTACGGGCTTAGAATGGTTTCGGATTTCAAAATGCAAATGATTCCCCGTCGCGTGCCCCGTCCTACCAACTCGGCCGATCATATAACCTCGTGGCACAAACTGACCTCGCTTAACATTCATCGCCGACAAATGGGCGTAAACCGTGGAAAACGCATCGGAGTGGCGAACAATAATCATATTGCCATAACCTGAAATCCGATTAGTCGCGTAAATCACATGCCCCGAACGCGCTGATTTCACCGGCGTGCCCTTCTTGGCAACGATATCAATCCCTTCATGCTGGCGCCCGCGACGACGACCAAAATGCGAACTCACTGTCCCCTCGACTGGCCAAGTAAAATGAGCCGTTGAGAGATTATAGGCCAGCGGGGCTTTGCCGCCATTCTTAGGTTGGAAAATCGCATCGGATTGCACCACTCGCTCGACTTTCCATTGTTCGTCCCAGCGAGGAGACTCTTCAAACGGAATATAAACCTTAGCTCCCGCTGCTAGACCACGGGTCGTCACCGCGCGGTTCTCAGAACGCAGAGCGTCGACAGGGACTTCGTACTGCGAGGCAATCGAAGTCCAGGTTTCAGCCTTCTTAACTTCGTGGTAGCGGCTCTGAAGCCCCGAACACGAGAAGACGCAAAAGCTCAGTAATACAAATAAAATACGCATAAATATTTTTTGGATTTGCATGATGCTTTTAGTCTTTCTAACGCTTTGAGTCAATGATCAAGGCCGGTACCTATTAGCTTATCGGCAAAACTCCTCGAAATCTCAGAGTATTTTTGATCAGCGCAACAGAGAATCCCAAAGAGATTTTGCCTTAAGAGACGCATAAAACCCCTGATGAGTGCAATCGATCGTAACGGGAGTGATGGCAGCAAACCCTTGCTCAACGGCGTGGCAATCCGAAGATTCGGATTTTTCGAATCCCTTATAGGGGCCTCCGATCCAATAATAGGGCCTACCCCGTGGGTCCTCGCGTTTCATCACCTCTTCCTTATAGTAGCGAAACCCTTGGGTCGTGATTCGAATGCCTCGGATCGAGCTCTGAGGCAGGTGGGGAACATTCACATTCAGTAGCGTATGCGCCGGGAAAGATTCATTTAAGGTTGCCTCAACAACCCTTCTAGCGATTTCGGCCGCGATACTGAAATCCCACACGCCGTCTTTGAAAGCATCCGGGTGTTCGGGCATTGGGACCACGGAAAAGGCGTAGCTCTTAATATTCATTAAGGCGGCTTCTCGGGCGGCAGCCACCGTCCCAGAGTAATGGATATCCGTCCCTAGGTTGGCCCCCCGATTGATCCCCGAGACAATGATATCAGGGCGCGTTTTCATCACTTCTCTCATCCCAAGGTAAATGCAATCTGCGGGTGAGCCGGAAGTCGCAAACTGATTCACTTGATAGGGAATGATCCTCAAGGGTTTATGCAAAGTTAAACTATGCCCTGACGTACTGCGTTCTCGTGTCGGCGCGACCACGGTGACTTCGCCCAGCATTGCCATACTTTTCGCAAGGGCCTGAATTCCAGGCGATTCAATTCCGTCATCATTACTTATGAGAATCTTCATGAGTTCCTTTCAAAAGAAGCTGGGCTTCAATCAGCCCTTGAATGTCTCCGTCTAAGACTTTATCGACGTCACCCACTTCTTTATCCGTACGATGATCCTTAATAAGACGGTAGGGCGCCAAAACATAGGACCTTATTTGGCTACCCCAGGTGATTTCTTTTTTGGTATCCTCAACTTCTTGTTTTTCTTTCTGCCGATTCTGCAACTCCCGCTCATACATTCGAGCTTTAAGAATCTTCATCGCAACCGCGCGATTCTGATGCTGCGAGCGTTCGTTCTGACAGGCTACGACGATCCCAGTGGGAATATGGGTGAGCCTGACCGCAGAATCTGTCTTATTCACCTTCTGGCCACCAGCACCACCGGCTCGGTAGGTATCCACACGAAGGTCTTTGTCCAAGACTTCAATTTCAATACTTTCTTCAATATCAGGGTAAACAAAGACTGACGCAAACGAAGTGTGCCGTCGGGCGTTGGCATCAAAGGGCGATATCCTCACTAGCCGATGCACCCCATTTTCCGCTGAAAGATAGCCGTAGGAATACTGCCCTTCAACCGTGAAGGTCGCCGATTTGATACCAGCTTCTTCACCGGCTTGAATATCCACGATTTGAGTCTTGTAATGACGCTTCTCGCAGTAGCGCAGGTACATTCTGAGCAGCATCTCGGCCCAATCCTGCGCCTCTGTCCCGCCGGTTCCGGCGTTAATGGACATAATGGCATCCGCCTGGTCGTTAGGGCCGCCGAGTAATTGCTCAACTTCAATCGCTTTGAGATCCGTTTCAATCCGCGCCATTTCATTGAGCGTCTCTTGAAGGTTACTCTCCGACGGATCTTCCTCCGCAAGCTCAACGAGCACTTCAATGTCGGAGACCCCAGTTTCAAGACCCCGAAATTGCGTCAACTCGCGTTCAAGGCCGTTTTTTTCTTTAGCTAGAGTCTGGGCCTTTTTCTGGTCATTCCAAAAATCAGGAGCCTGTTCTAATTCGGAAAGGGATTTAATCCGGTTTGACTTAGATTCTAAGTCAAAGACGCCCCCGTAGCTGGGTCACCCGGCGGGTAATATTATCTCGCTTCTTACGAAGTTCTTCGACGGTAGTGATCAAGTGCCATGCCTCCTCAAGGTTGAAGGCATGAACACTAACACAGATTTTATAAAAAAAAAGGATGGCTCCTCAGAGCCACCCTCATCTCATTGACTTACAAGGCCCCGACACTTGGGACCGGCAAAATTCTATTTAGCGAAATTTAGCGAAGGATAAACCAAACGCTGACCTTCCGTTTGAAAAACCAAAGTTAAAGAAAAAACGTTTTCCGCCACAGCATCTGCGATGCCGATGCCCGCAGCGCGAGCCGTAATTCACTCGGTGTCCACAACCACCAGCCTGGCCATAACCACCACCAAAACCACCACCAAAAC
>Ga0105164_10001796_pt1 | contig 13568 bp, 13 predicted proteins | sample VDWuncwatermetaG_FD_89674 | JGI IMG/M metagenome (GOLD analysis project Ga0105164, IMG submission 89674) | Wastewater microbial communities from Netherlands to study Microbial Dark Matter (Phase II) - VDW unchlorinated drinking water | ecosystem: Environmental > Aquatic > Freshwater > Drinking...
CCTCACGCCGAGCGTGTCGCGCGTGAAACCGTTACACTGCCGCTTTTTCCGGCGATGACCGAGAGCGACGTGGATCGCGTCTGCGCCGCCCTGGCCGAAATCCTGCACCAAAATAAAAAATGATCTGCCCCGCGCTGTCTGTCGTCATCCCCGTCTACAACGAAGAAGAAGGCCTGCCCGCGCTGTTTGCCAGGCTCTATCCGGCGCTTGACGCTCTGGGCATGACCTATGAAGTCATTTTCATTGATGACGGCAGCAGTGATCGCTCAGCCGCCGTTCTGCGTCAGCAGTTTGAACAGCGGTCGGAGGTGACGCGCGTAATTTTGTTCAGCGCCAACTTCGGCCAGCATATGGCGATCATGGCCGGCTTTGAGCAATGCCGTGGTGAAATATGCGTGACGCTTGACGCCGACCTGCAAAATCCGCCGGAAGAGATTGGCAAACTCGTCGCCAAAATAAACGAAGGGTATGACTACGTCGGCGGCATCCGGCAGCAACGGCAGGACACGCTGTTCAGGCGCTGGGCCTCGCGCCTCATCAACCGCATCCGTGAGCGCACCACTCACATTCGCATCACCGACCAGGGCTGCATGTTGCGCGCCTACAGCCGCACGATTGTCGAAGCGATCAACAGTTGCCGCGAAGTGAACACCTTCGTCCCAGCGCTGGCCTATACTTTTTCCCGGCATCCGGTCGAAATCGAAGTGGCGCACGAAGAGCGCCAAGCGGGCGAGTCCAAATATTCCCTGTACAGCCTGATCCGCCTCAACTTTGACCTGATGACGGGTTTCTCGCTCGCGCCACTGCAATACGTTTCACTGCTGGGTATACTCATCTCCCTGGGTGCGACCACCGCCTATCTGATTGTGATGGTCAGCCGCACGCTGGATGGACAGTTTCTCGACGGCCTGCGAGAGGTATGGGACCGGGACATCCTGGAGTTCTTCCTCCTCGGCATGGTGCTCTTCAGCCAGGGACTGCTGGGTGAATATGTGGGACGCATCTACCAGCAGGTGCGCCACCGCCCGCGCTATTTGGTTCAGGCCATACTCGAGCGCAAAGAATAATCCACGAATGACTCGCGCCGTCGTTTTTGCCTACCACAACGTTGGAGTGCGTTGCTTAGCCGTGTTGCTGGCGCAAAAGGTCGAAGTGCCGCTCGTCCTCACACATCGCGACAATCCGAATGAAAATATCTGGTTTGAAAGCGTCGCCGAACTGGCGGCGCGGCATGGCATTGCGGTCATCACACCGGACGATCCAAATACACCGGAGGTGATGGCGCAAATCGCCGCGCTGCAGCCGGATTTTATTTTCTCTTTCTATTACCGCCACATGCTTGCGCCGGCCTTGTTGCAACTGGCGCGACGCGGCGCGTACAACATACACGGTTCGCTGCTGCCGAAATATCGCGGACGCGTGCCGGTGAATTGGGCAGTGATTCATGGCGAAGAAGAAACCGGCGCGACCCTGCATCGCATGGTGGAAAAACCCGACGCCGGCGAGATCGTAGCCCAGCAGGCGGCGCCGATTCTGATGCACGAGACCGCGGGCGAAGTCTTCGCCAAAGTCACGGACGCCGCCGCCGTGGTGCTTGAGCGCTGCCTGCCAGCGCTCATCGCCGGCAACGCGCCGCACACACAGCAGGCGCCGGGCAGCGGTTCTTATTTTGGCGGGCGCAAACCCGAAGACGGTCTGATCGACTGGCGCCAATCAGGGTGGAAAATTCATAATCTGGTGCGCGGCGTCGCCCCGCCGTTTCCCGGCGCCTTCACCTATTTGCAAGGTAAGGTTTTGCGCGTGCTACTCACGCTGCCCGCACCGCAGCGCGAGGCGCATTCGGCCACGCACGGCATGTATTACGCGCATGGCCGCTGTTACGCCGATTGCAATCACGGCCATGTATTGCGTCTGCTGCAACTCGAATATGACGGGAAACCTCTGACCGCCCAAGACTTTCTCGCGCGGTTTGGCGACAAAAAAATTCCTTTCGATCCGCTCCCTGCCTAATCCGGAAAATCATGAAAAAAATTCTCATCCTCGGCGTCAATGGCTTCATCGGCCACCACCTTTCACGGCGCATTCTCGACACCACCGATTGGGAGGTGTACGGCATGGACATGCAGACCGAACGCATCAGCGAATTTCTGGATCATCCGCGCTTTCATTTTTTTGAGGGCGACATCACCATCAACAAGGAATGGATCGCCTATCACATAAAAAAATGTGATGTGCTGTTGCCACTGGTTGCCATCGCCACCCCGGCCACCTACGTGCGCGAACCGTTGCGCGTCTTCGAACTTGATTTCGAGGCCAACCTGCCGCTGGTGCGCGCCTGCGTGCAGTATCGCAAGCGCGTGGTGTTTCCTTCAACCTCCGAAGTCTACGGCATGTCGCAGGACGCCGAGTTTGATCCGGAAAATTCCTCACTGGTCTATGGCCCGATCAACAAGCCGCGCTGGATTTACGCCTGCTCCAAACAACTGATGGATCGCGTCATCGCTGCTTACGGCCAGCAGGAAGGACTCGATTACACGCTGTTCCGCCCCTTCAACTGGATCGGCGCCGGACTCGATTCGATTCACACGGCGAAGGAGGGCAGTTCGCGCGTTATCACCCAATTCCTCGGCCATATCGTGCGCGGCGAACCGATCAAACTGGTCGATGGCGGCGCACAGAAACGCACTTTCACCTACGTCGACGACGGCATCGCCGCGCTGGTGAAAATCATCGCCAACCCGAACGGTATCGCCAGCGGCAAGATTTACAACATCGGCAATCCGCAAAATAATTATTCGGTGCGCGAACTGGCCACCATGATGCTGGCCATGGCCAGGCAGTATCCCGAGTATCGTGAATCTGCGGCAAAGGTGGAGTTGATCGAGACGACGTCGAGCGAATACTACGGGGCGGGATATCAGGATGTGCAAAATCGCGTGCCGAAGATTGACAACACCCGCACCGACCTCGACTGGCAACCCAAGGTCGGCATGGAAGATGCGCTCAAACATATTTTCGAAGCCTACCGCACCCATGTCGCCGAGGCGCGCGGTTTGGTGGATTGAGGCAGAGTAATCGCCGTCCCGCTCACCAGCCCGAAAACCCTAGTGAAACTTGCGCTGAAAATCGACGTTGATACCTACCGTGGCACGCGCGAAGGCGTGCCACATCTGGTCGAACTACTGAAGCAATATCGGGCTGACGCGACCTTCCTCTTTTCGCTCGGGCCCGATCACACCGGGCGTGCTATCAAGCGCGCGTTGCGTCCGGGCTTCATGAAAAAAGTGTCGCGCACTTCGGTTGTCGAGCATTACGGCATCCAGACCCTGCTCTACGGCACGCTGCTGCCGGGCCCCGACATCGGCCGCCGCTGTGCCGATATTTTGCGTGGCGTGCGTGATGCCGGTTTTGAGGTCGGTATTCACACCTGGGATCACGTCAAATGGCAGGACAACATCGAACAGGCCGATGCGCAATGGACCGAGCGGCAGATGCACCTTGCCTGCGAACGCTTTACTGAAATTTTCGGCACGGCGCCGAAAACCCACGGCGCCGCCGGCTGGCAGATGAATGCCCACGCCCTGCGCCTGACGCAGCGCCTGGGTTTCGATTACTGTTCCGATGGGCGCGGCACGCACCCGTTCATGCCGGTGCAGCGCGGCGAAGTGATTCTCTGTCCGCAACTGCCGACCACGCTGCCGACCTTGGACGAACTGATTGGCTGCGATGGCATCAACGTCGACAACGTGCATCAACACCTGTTGAAGCTCACCGCTGAAACACCGCCCGGTCCGGCGGGCCATGTCTATACGCTGCATGCGGAATTGGAGGGGATGAAACTCGCCCCCGTGTTCGAGCGCCTGCTGGCCGGCTGGCGCGAACAAGGCTATGTCTTTACTGCCACCCGTGCAATTTTTGAGACTCTGGATCCACCCACCCTGCCGCGCCATGAAATAATGCGTGGTGAAATTGAGGGACGGTCAGGCATGCTGATGTTGCAGAGTGCGGAATTTCCCGGTCAATTTTTGTCTATGGAGGCGCCCAAAAAATGTTGAATCAAATGGTGGTGGACTTTTCGTTACCCTCGACCGGCGGGCAGACTTTCGAGCTTAAGACTACACGCGGCAAGCCGCTGGTGATCTATTTCTACCCGAAGGACCACACGCCGGGCTGCACCACCGAAGCGGGACGCTTCCGCGACCTGCATGATGAGTTCGCCAAACTTGACTGCGCCATCTACGGCGTTTCGCGCGACAGCGTCACGTCACACGAAAAATTCAAGGCCAATCTGGAACTGCCCTTCGACCTGCTCGCCGACACCGAAGAAAAAGTGTGCAAGCAATTCGGCGTGATGAAAGCGAAATTGCTCTACGGCAAACAGGTGCGTGGCATCGAGCGCAGCACGTTTGTCATCGACGGCCTGAGCGTGCTGCGTGGCGAATGGCGCGGCGTCAAGGTGCCGGGGCACGTCGAAGAAGTGCTGGCGTTTGTCAGAAAACTGCCCGCATCCGCTGTATAGCCCCCCTGCCCTGGCAAGCGTAAGACGACTACTCGCACGCCGTTGCTTATCTCCCTGCTGTAACCGATCTGTAACCCTCCTTGCGCTAAAAAGGCGGCTTGGGGCGCATATTGCGCACCCGCATTGGGAGGGAGCAGCAGGTGGATGCAGTCGATAGCTATGTAATACGAATCTTCCGGCGCGAACCGCGCGCCACCAAAGGCAAACGCACCCGCGATGGCACCGCAGTGACCGGCGTCGTCGAATATGCTGACAGCGGGCTCCAGGCTGTTTTTCATGATATCGAGACGCTCTGGTCGATATTGCTCAAGGAGCGCGCGACTAAAAAAATCCTGGATTTCCCAGACCGGTTGGCAGTGTCACTGCCAACGCCCATAACTGAGGCATTACCGGACGCACCGCCCGTCATCAAGAAGAAAAGAGGCCGTCCTGCCAATGCCACCCAAAATTGTCATTCAGAGGCCGCAGGCCGAAGAATCTGCTTTTCAGAGGAGGTAAAAGCAGATTCCTCGTTACACTCGGAATGACAAAATCTGGATTTTTAGAAGTGCCCTGAAGTAAACCTCTCCTCCCATTAGCCCCGGCAACGGGGCTTTTTTTGGCCTGCACTGGCTGTTTCTGCGATAGACGGATACTTCCCCAAATAGCGCATCGAAGGTATGCTGACAAAAAAACATAACGCCAGATGCCAGTACGCCCCATGGGTAGAGTCAACACCAAGAAAACATCCCTGCCCGCCAAGCTGATTCCGCCACGCCTGTCACAGGTGCACCCCCGTACGCGTTTGTTCGAGCAGCTCGACCGTGGACGGGCTATCTGGATCGAAGGACCTCCTGGCGCAGGCAAAACAACGCTGGTATCGAGCTGGCTTGAAGCACGCGCACTGCCCTGCCTGTGGTATCGGGTGGATGAAGGTGACGGTGATACTGCCTCGTTTTTTTATCATCTCGGACTGGCTGCCCAAGCGCTGTCGCCACGACGCCAGCCGTTGCCCATGCTGACAGCCGAATATCTCCCCGGCTTGCCGGCTTTTACGCGCAATTTTTTCCGTCAGCTTTATGCCCGACTCAAACCCCCTTACGTTTTGGTGCTGGATAACTACCAGGACGCAGGCGCGCAAGCCCCGCTGCACCAAGTCTTGCGCCAGGCGCTGGAAGATTTGCCGGAAGAATTTTGCATCATCATTGTCAGCCGCGCCGCACCGCCGGGAGAGCTCGCGCGCTGGCGAGCCAATCACACGCTGACGACGCTATCTTGGGAAGACCTGCGGCTCGACCAGACTGAGTGCCAGGGCATCGCTGCCCTGCGCGCCCCCAAACACAATGGCGGCGGTCTTGAGCCCCTCTACCAGCGCGCTCAAGGCTGGGTCGCGGGCCTGGTGTTGATGCTTGAACAAGGCAGCCCCATTGCTTCCATGGTGACGATGGAACGCCCTGACCGCCAGGTTTTGTTCGATTACTTCGCCACAGAAATTTTTGAACGCACGGAGCAGAGAGTTCAGGAGTTTTTGCTGAAGACCGCCGTCTTGCCTGCGATCACCTTGAACATGGCAACTGCGTTAACTGAAATGGCTGATCCGCAGCGCATCCTGGAGGATCTGACGCGGCGCAATTACTTCACCTACCGGCAGTCCGGTTCAAAACCGGGCTATGACTACCATCCGTTATTTCGCGGTTTTCTTTTACATCGTGCGCTGCGTACGCATACACCGGAGAATTTCCGCGCCATTCAGCGCCGTGCGGGCGCACTGCTCGCCGCTGACGGCCTGATCGAAGAAGCCGTCAATCTGTTGCTCAAAGCGCACGACTGGCCGGCCGCCGCCGGGCTGATTTTGTCCGACGCGCCGCTGCTGATGCAGCAGGGTCGCGCGCTCACGTTGCGCCACTTGATACAGCAGATACCGGCGGAAACGCTGGAACAAACACCCTGGCTTATGTACTGGCTCGCGGTCAGCCAGGCCGGTTTCGATCCCGCTGCCGCCGAAGCGGATTTCGGACGGGCTTATGCACCATTCGTCGCGCGTGGCGACTGGCCGGGTGTTTTTCAGGCATCGGCCGGCGCGATAGAGTCCATTCTGTATGCCGTGAATGACTATCACGCCCTCGATCAATGGGTGGAGCGGCTGTACCGCCATCTCGCTACAGTGCCGCTTGAACAGCTCGCACCTGAAATCAGGGAGCGCGTTGTTTGCAGCATGTTTTCCGCGCTGGCGCTGCACAATCCGGGACATCCCGAAATTGCCCAGTGGGAAGAGCGCGTGCTGTTTCTACTGCGCACCCGCGCGGATAACACGACATTGGTCAATACTTGCATCACACTCATGCGCCACCGTTTATGGTGCGGTAACGCCCATCATGTGCAGGAATTTTTGCCATGGCTGCGCAACCTTGCACCACGCATGTCACCCATCGTACAAAAAGCGATATTGGTCGTCGAGGCCGCTTATGCCTGGATCGACAGAGACTTTCCGGCGGCTCACGCCAAGCTGGAGGCCGGACTGGCAATCACGCTGCAGACCGGGGTGTCGGCGTGGGACGATCTTTTGCACTGCTATGCCGCCTGGGTCGCGCTGGCTGAGGGGGACATCGATACCTCATCCCGCCATCTGGCGGCAATCAAGTCTGACTTGAGCCACCCCACGCGCTTTGGCCGCACCATTTTTGCCTATGCCCAGGCGCTGGAAGCGCTACAACGCAAAGAACCGGCGCGAGTGCTGGCGCTTTGTGATATTGCTAAAATCGAGGGGCACGCACTGGGGCAGCCTAACTTCGCAGACCTATCCGCCATTACTGCCGCACAGGCGTTGATGTCCCAGGGCAACCTGCCAGCAGCCGAAACGAATGCGAGTCTTGCCCTGAGCAGCGCACGCACCCAGGGCGGTCGGATGGTCGAGTTGCTGGCCTTGCTCACGCTGGCGCAACTGGCCTTCCTGCGGCAACGGACGGAGATGGGTGTGACTCTCTTGCGCGAAGCCTTGGCGCTCAGCAAACAGTCAGCGTCAGTAAGACTTTTCGCCTGGCCGCCACCTTTCCTGGCAGAGCTGTGCGTCAAGGCGCTGGAACATGGCCTTGAGCCGGAGCATGTTCGGTCCTTGATCCGCGAGCACCGCCTGATGCCCGCCGAGCCGCCTATCCACCTCGAACACTGGCCGTGGCCGCTGCGCATCTATACCCTCGGCCGCTTCGCGCTCGTCAGAGATGGGCAACCACTCAAATCTGCGGGCAAAGGACAGAAAAAAACGCTGGAACTGCTTAAAGCCATAGTCGCATTCGGCGGCCGCGAAATCGCCGAGCCGCGCCTGTGTGACGCGCTGTGGCCGGATGCCGCGGCGGACGATGCGCGCGGCAATCTCAAGATTACGCTGCACCGGCTGCGCGGCCTCATCGGTCATGAGGCGTTGCTGTTGCGCGAATCCAAGCTGGCGCTTGATCCGCGCTACTGCTGGGTTGATGCGTGGGAGTTCGAGCGGCTGGCAACCCGGTTGACCGGTGAGACGGGCGAGACGTTGCCACCAGAATTTGAGAGTGAAGCAGAGCGCCTGCTTACGCTGTACCGCGGCGCCTTTCTTGGCGCCGAAGATGCGCTGTTCACAATCACATCGCGCGAACGGTTGCGCGCCAAGCTGTTGCGCGCGATAGCCGCGACTGCCAGGCGCTTTCAGCAAGCTGGCCGCTTCGACCAGGCGTATCGCTGGCATGAGCACGGACTCGAGACCGATCCGCTCATCGAGCCTTTTTACCAGGGACTCATGCGCACCTGTCTCGCCAGCGCCCGCATTGCCGAGGGACTGGCGGTCTACGCGCGCTGCTGTAAGATACTCAAGACACAACTCCAGATTTCACCCTCACCCGAAACCGAGGCGCTCGCTGATTCGCTCCGAAAGTCCGCGCCGATTCCCTTAACCTGATTAACCGAAATGGCTAAAAAAACTTCTACCGCAAAACTCTTCGTCCTCGACACCAACGTGCTGATGCACGATCCGACCAGCCTGTTCCGCTTCGAGGAACATGACATCTATGTGCCCATGATGACACTGGAAGAACTGGACAACGGCAAGCGCGGCATGTCCGAGGTGGCGCGCAACGCCCGTCAGGCGAGTCGGACGCTGGATCAGGTCGTCAGCCTTGCGGAACACCAGATCAGCGACGGCATTCCGCTCAGTGAACCGTCACGCGAGCTGGCGAGTGGCCGCCTGTTTTTTCAGACTGAGGCAATCAACGGCGCGCTACCGGCGGCGTTGCCGACTGCCAAGGCAGATAACCAGATCATTGCCGTCGTCATGCACCTGCGTGACAAGCGGCCCAAGCGCGAGGTCATCCTGGTGTCGAAGGACATCAATATGCGCATCAAGGCGCGCGCGCTCGGCCTCAACGCCCAGGATTATTTCAACGATAAGGTGCTGGAAGACACCGACCTGCTGTACACCGGCATGCGCGAACTGCCGCCGGATTTCTGGGACAGCCACGGTAAAGACATGGAATCGTGGAAACACGAAAGCCGCACGCTGTACCGGATCAAGGGTCCGCTGTGCGCGGAAATGCTGCTCAACGAATTCGTATTCCAGGAGAGCACACCACCGTTTTTTGCCGTGGTGCGCGAAGCCGGCGGCAAGAGCGCGGTACTCGAAACCCTGATCGACTACGCCCATCAGCGGCATAGCGTGTGGGGCATCACGGCGCGCAACCGCGAGCAGAATTTCGCCCTCAATCTGCTGCTGAATCCCGACATCGACTTCATCACCCTGCTCGGCCAGGCCGGCACCGGCAAGACGCTGCTGACGCTCGCCGCCGGGCTGAACCAGGTACTCGAAACCAAGCTCTACAGCGAGATCATCATGACTCGCGTCACCGTGCCGGTGGGCGAGGACATCGGTTTCCTGCCTGGCACCGAGGAGGAAAAAATGACGCCCTGGATGGGCGCGCTGGAAGACAATCTGGACGTGCTCAACAAGACGGACGATGACGGCGGCGATTGGGGACGGGCAGCGACGCGCGACTTGATCCGCAGCCGCATCAAGATCAAGAGTCTCAATTTCATGCGCGGCCGCACTTTCATCAACAAATTTCTCATCATTGACGAGGCGCAGAACCTGACGCCGAAACAGATGAAGACCCTCATCACCCGCGCCGGTCCCGGCACCAAGGTGGTGTGCCTGGGCAATATCGCCCAGATTGATACGCCTTATCTCACCGAGGGCAGTTCAGGATTGACTTACGTCGTCGACCGCTTCAAGGGCTGGCAGCATAGCGGTCACGTCACCTTGCAACGCGGCGAACGCTCGCGCTTGGCGGATCATGCGGGGGAAGTGCTTTGAGAAAAGTAGGCGCTGCCCCCGTTACCTCTGATACCTCTGTGTTAAAGCTTTTTTAATCAGTACGACCCTTGACGCGCCAGGTTTTCGAAGCGCGTGTATTCACCGAGGAAGGCGAGATGTACTTTGCCGATGGGGCCATTGCGTTGTTTGCTGAGAATGATTTCGGCTTTGCCCTTGTCCGGTGATTCATTGTTGTAAACCTCATCTCGGTAGAGGAAGATGATGGAATCGGCATCCTGTTCGATGGCGCCGGACTCACGCAAATCGGACATCACCGGCCGCCGGTCGGTGCGGGACTCCAGCGCGCGGTTGAGCTGCGACAGGGCGAGGATCGGCACATTCAACTCCTTGGCCAGCGCCTTGATTGAGCGCGAGATTTCAGAAATCTCGGTGGCGCGATTCTCGCCGTCCTTGGTTGAGCTCATCAACTGCAAATAATCGATCACGATCAGCCCCAGCTTGCCGCACTGGCGGTAGAGCCGCCGCGCCCGGGCGCGCAGATCGACGACGTTGATGCCGCCGGTCTCGTCGATGTGCAGCGGCGCGTCATGCAGCTTGCCCAGAGCGAAGGTGAGGCGCTGCCATTCGTCATCGTTCAGTCTGCCGGTACGCACGCGGTGCTGGTCGATGCGGCCGACCGAGGAGAGCAGGCGCATGGCCAATTGCGTGCCCGGCATTTCCAGACTGAAAATCGCCACCGGCAAGCCCATATGCACCGCCACGTATTCAGCTATATTTAGCGCAAACGCGGTCTTGCCCATGCTCGGACGGCCGGCAACCACGATCATGTCACCGCCGTGCATGCCCGAAGTCTTCTGATCGAGATCGTGAAAACCGGTCGGCACACCGGTGATATCCGAAGGATTGTCGCGATCATAGAGTTCCTGCACCCGCTCCATCACCTGCCCCAGCAACGGCTGGATGGCGGTAAAGCCTTGCGTATGACGCGAACCGGCTTCGGCGATTTCAAAAATTTTAGCTTCGGCACGATCCAGCAATACCTTGGCGTCATTGCCCTGCGGATTGAGGGCGCTGGCGGCAATTTCGTCGCCCGCCGTCACCAGTTTGCGCAGCACCGCACGCTCGCGCACGATCTCGGCATAGCGGCGGATATTGGCGGCAGAAGGGGTGTTATTAGCGATTTCGCCCAGGTAGGCAAGTCCGCCGCACTGCTCGACTTCGTTATTCTTTTCTATCGACTCGAAGATCGTCACCACGTCGGCGGGCCGGCCATGCCCGATCAGTTTGGAAATATGGCTGAAGATGCGGCGATGGTCGTCACGGTAAAAATCCGCCTCGGATACCATGTCACCGATGCGATCCCAGGCCGCGTTATCGAGCAGCAAACCGCCGAGCAGGGACTGCTCGGCCTCGATCGAATGCGGCGGCATTTTTGCCGCCAGGATTTGCGGATCGATTACGGGAGCGCTGCGAAACTGAGCCATGGGAATGGTTGAGGAGAAAATGTCTGAAAAGACCAGTGACTAAATTTTACACCCGCGCAACCCGGCTGGGCGCACAAAATAAAAAGGGCTGTTGCCAGCCCTTTTTCAAGTCAAACCAGGCGTAGCCAAGTTCAGCAGTTTGTTGAAAAACGTAGCGAGCGCAGGCGAGACGCGAAGCAAGAGACCGAAAAAGCGGAGTTTACATGCGAGTAAATGAGCATTTTTCGGTCTTTTGCGACAAAGTATCGGCAAGCGCAGTAGTTTTTATTAGTGCTCACCCAATACCGAGACGGTGATGTTGGCCAGCACATCGCTATGCAGCGCGACGACGAGATGCGTATCACCCACCAGCTTGATCGGGCCTTGCGGCATACGGATCATCGACTTCTCGACTTCGCACCCTTGCGCTTGCAGCGCCTCGACGATATCGGCATTGGTCACCGAACCAAACAGGTGGCCGTCGGCGCCCGTCTTGCGCGTGATCTGCACCATCAGGCCTTCGAGCTTGGCCGCTTGTGCCGTGGCTTGCGCCAACTCTGCTGCCAGCGCTTTTTCGAGTTCGGCGCGCTTGGCTTCGAACAGAGCGATATTTTCAGGCGTTACGCGCCGCGCCTTGTTGGTCGGGATGAGAAAATTGCGCGCATAGCCGTCACGCACCTTGACCACGTCGCCCAAGCCGCCGAGGTTCACTACTTTTTGCATCAATATGACTTGCATTTTTATCCCCTCAGTGCAGATCGGTGTAAGGCATCAAGCCGATGAAACGCGCGCGCTTGATCGCGGTGGATAGCTCGCGCTGGTAGCCGGTACGCGTGCCGGTGATGCGCGCCGGCATGATCTTGGCGTTTTCAGTGATGAAATCCTTGAGCAACTCGACGTCTTTGTAGTCGATCTCAAGGATTTTTTCCGCGCTGAAGCGGCAGAACTTGCGGCGCTTGAATTGATTGCTGCGCGCGGGACGATCTTTCTTGTCCTTCAATTTCGATTTCGGTTTAAATGCCATTTTCCATTCCTTCCATAAATTCAATCGTATTCACATGTAGCACCGGCTGTTTGCTGCGCTGGCTTTGCGCGGCGATGAAACCGCAAAGTTTGAGCCAGGCGCCAGGCTTGCTTCCTTGTAACAGCAGCGCCGCTTGCCCCAGCGCTACCACTTTGATTTCAACTTCGACCTCACGCGGCGTATCGGCTTCGATTTGCCGCGAATGATGGCTGAAGGTGAAATTGACGGCTGGCAAGCCTGCCGGCGTGTAGCGCAAAGTGCTGATCTCAAGCAGTTGGCCGGTCAGCCTTAACTCGTTCAGCGACGTCCCGGTCACGCCTCAACTCAGGCTTCAGCAGGCGCTTCGACCGCGATTTCCGCCACCGCCGGTTCACTGGCAGCAGCCGGCGCAGTCAGCGAGCGCGACTTCTCTTCCTTCATCATCGGCGAAGGCGCAGACACGGCGCGCTTCATCTTGATCGTCAGATGACGCAGCACCGCATCGTTGAATTTGAACGCGTGCTCCAGTTCGCCCAGCGCCTCCTGGTCGCACTCGATGTTCATGAGAACGTAATGCGCCTTGTGCACCTTCTGGATCGGGAAAGCCATCTGGCGGCGCCCCCAGTCTTCGAGCCGGTGAATCTGGCCGCCGCGGGCGGTAACGATGGTTTTGTAACGCTCGATCATCGCGGGCACTTGCTCGCTCTGATCCGGGTGGACGATAAAAACGACTTCGTAGTGTCGCATGGAGTCTCCTTGTGGTTTGCAGAAAGTTCGCAGCCCCCCATCATGCGGAAGTGGTGGGGCAAGGTTGAACAGCCGGGCATTATAGCGGGTAAGGCAGCGAAACTCAACCACTGAGTGACTTGAACTCAGGGGCAGCAGCAGGAACTGAGGAAACAAAAACGATGCCTGCTTTCCTCTGATTCCTCTGCTGCCTCTGTGTAAATCCGAATTTCCCTTTAACCCGGCCTATTTCAAATCCGGAAAATCTTCCTCCGCAAAATCCAGCGCGCCGCGTTGATTGCTGGCGCGATTTTTCGCTTCGTTGTTGCGCAGTTCGACGCGACGGATTTTGCCTGAAATGGTTTTCGGCAATTCGGCAAACTCAAGACGGCGAATGCGTTTATACGGCGCCAGCTTGCCGCGCGCGAAGGCCATCACTTCGCGCGCCAGTTCCTTGCTGGGAGTGAAGCCCGCGCGCAGCGTAATGAATGCCTTGGGCACGGCGAGGCGCAGGGGGTCGGGGCTGGGAACCACCGCTGCTTCCGCCACTGCCGGATGTTCGATCAGCACACTCTCTAACTC